>Ga0181579_10004357_pt1 | contig 11042 bp, 10 predicted proteins | sample 071ome_24_FD_132996 | JGI IMG/M metagenome (GOLD analysis project Ga0181579, IMG submission 132996) | Coastal salt marsh microbial communities from the Groves Creek Marsh, Skidaway Island, Georgia - 071402CT metaG (megahit assembly) | ecosystem: Environmental > Aquatic > Marine > Intertidal... | reverse complement strand
CGATGAGCATCTGCAAAGAGCTCAGCTTGAAGTACGCCATCGCGGGCAGTTCCAAAGTGATCGAGGATAGCCGGAAGTTCGAAGAGTCGCAGAACTGGACCCTCTACGAGTCAATCGAAGAGGCGAAAGAAGCGATTTAGGGCAAGGCGGCAAAGGCCGCTCGGATTTCGGGTGGTAAAGGGCTTTTCGATTACGGCTTCCCCTAGGGATGCCGGATTGGAAACCTATAGAAGATGCCTCAGGAATCCGTTCTCGGAACCTGCTGGAGACTCGATTCCGCGACTGCGCAAAGGAGCGACTTAACTAAAAAAACGCCCTGGAACCCCATCAAGAGAGTAGAACAGGCATCCTGCCTGTATCCAGAGGTTGTGGTCACAGGCTGGAAGCCGATGCTCGAAACAAACGCTCCCGCGACGCGACGCCGTTTTCATTTCCGGATTGGTCCACCGTTCTCGCCGCATCGGATTTGCTTGACCGAGAGAAGGCGTCCTTCGAAATCGCGATCAAATGGTACCTTGGCTTCTGCTCTCGATCGCGTTCCCGAGCAAGCTTTGCCTTCGCGAAGGCATTTATCGAGACGGTTACGCGGGAGCGAAACCCCGAGTCCTACTAGGTGGAATCCTGGTGCAACGCCCTCCGCTGGTTCTTTCGCAATGCCGAAAGGCAGGATGCAACCTCCGTCCCAAGCCCAGAGTGGGTTTGCAACAACCCAGACGCTCCCGATTGGCAAAAGCGAATGCTGCGGGTGTTGCGGATCCGCAAATACGCTTATGAAACCGAGAAAAGCTATATCTACTGCGCGCAAGGATTTCTTCGCTTCATAGGCAGCCAAAACCCCAACTCGCTCAGTGATGACGATATTCGCAGGTACTTGGATCATCTAGCCTACCACTCTCGTTCCCAGGCGCTCCCAGTTCTAATACTGACTTTGTTGGAGTTCACCGTGACTGCTTTAGGAGGATCTAATGATGTGGTACACGTCTCGATAGTGCAGTTGCTATCGAACCCGCAGAAACATGGCGGAAAGAAGGTTTTGGTGAGCGGAGTGTTGCATGTTGAATTTGGGGACTCATCACGCTTTCTCTCGACTGAGCATTGGTAGCATCGCGATGTTTGAAGTGCCCTTCGTCACGGACGGCGATACATTCGACCTGAAGACGGCGTTCCAGAGCCGCAAGGCGACAAAAGAACAATATAAAAGCACGGTTTAGACTTCGTCGAAGCTGAAGCTTTTCGGGACGATCAGAACGCCATCGGCTTCCCAGCCAAATCCAAGGACGAGGAAAGATTCGCCCCTCTATCCAAGGCCAAGGGTAAACACTGGGTAGCCTTCCGTACCCTCAGAAACGACAGGATCCGTCTGATTTCAGTTAGGGGAGCGCGAAAGGAATAAAAAGAAGTAAATGAAAGCTAAGGATTTAGACAAGATTTTCGATGATGGCGAAGTCGACATCACCGATTACCTCGACCTTTCCAAAGGCCTCAGAACTGGAAACGAGCAGAAACGAGTGAATGTGGACTCTCCCACGTGGATGATCGACAGACTCGAGAAGGAGTCATCCAGACTTGGGGTTCCCAGGCAGTCTTTGATCAAAGTCTGGATTGCCGAAAGGCTTGAAAAGCCTAGGGCGAAACGAAGAAAGAAAGCATTGGTCCAACCAGCTGATAGTGACAATGCCGGCTAGTGCCGCCATCGTCACATCTCGACGTGTGTGCAATTAGAATCTAAAGCTAACAACAGGAGCAAGAAATGTGGTTTGAGATAGCTATTGTCGCCAGTATCTTCGCCGTGGGAAATATTCTATTTGGCCTTTTCGAGGAAGGCGCGCCCAAGTGGAGGCGGGTCGCGAAATTCTTTCTTCTTACAGGTCTCGCCGTTTTGATTTCGGCAAACGCAGGGAGGACTTGGTTTTTTGTATTTCTCGGGGCCCTACTAACGTTTGCCTCGGTCATTCACTTGTGGTGGCTGCCCAAAAATGGGATCAATGGTTTGACGGGCGAGCCCAAGGAAAAGTACTACGAATTGAGAGGCTGGAAAAAGGGGCGTTTAATACCATCCGCCAAAAAAATGAGTAAATAGCGGACCCCGTTTCGGCCCCGTTGCTAGGGCAAAGCGTCTCAGAATTCAAGTTCGCAGCGTTCGCCAATGCCAGACGATGCCGGCGTCGCCAGGCATTGGCAGCCTCGCGTTGCTTGGATCTGAGAGAGCGCCAATTCGATCATTCTTTTTGGCGGATGGCGCTCTCATCCATTTGAAAGTGGGTAGCGTTTCGGAAGAAGTGGCATCAGGCGCGAATCCCTTTTGCTACTGTTTCTGCTTTTTCCCCCAAGAATCGCGCAGGGAAACGGTCTGATTGAAGACGGGGGCGCCCGGTATCGAATCCGAATCTACCGCGTAGTAGCCTTTGCGTTCGAATTGAAATCGATCTCCGGCTTCCGCGTTGGCCAATTCAAGCTCGCCGAAGACGCGTATTATCTTCTCCGATTCCGGATTGAGGTTAGCGAGAAAGGTTTGGCCTTCCTCGACATCGTCGGGGTTGGGTTTGAGGAAAAGTTGCTCGTAGGCCCGCACTTCCAGCGGCACGTTTTCAGTCGCGGACACCCAGTGGATGGTGCCTTTGACTTTGCGGCCATCGGGAGTAGAGCCGCCGCGCGATTCCGGATCGAAAGTGACCTGGATTTCAACCACATCTCCCGTTTCGTTTTTGGTGTATCCCGTGCAGGTGATGTAGCAAGCGTAGCGGAGCCTAACTTCTCTGCCTGGGCCCAGTCGGAAGAACTTTTTCGGAGGGTCCTCCATGAAGTCGTCTCGTTCGATGAAGATTTCTTTAGTAAGGGGAACCTTACGATTTCCCATGTCTGGATTTGCTGGGTGGTTAGGTCCATCGTAGAATTCAGTCTCGTCGTCAGGAAAATTCTCGATAACGACTTTCACGGGATCGAGAACGGCCATGCGGCGCATGGCTTTGTCTTCGAGATCTTTGCGTATGCAGTATTCGAGAAGGGCGTACTCGTTGACCCGTTCCCGTTTAGCCACGCCAGCTCGATAGCAAAACTCGTTGATAGCTTCAGGAGTATATCCGCGTCTCCGAAAACCTGATACGGTAGGCATTCTAGGGTCGTCCCATCCGCGAACATGCCCTTCCGTGACCAATTGAAGCAATTTGCGTTTGCTAGTGAGAATGTACTCAACGTTTAGGCGAGCGAATTCTATCTGTCGTGGCCTGCTGGGTACGGGCAAATTGTCAAGGAACCAGTTGTACAAGGGGCGATGAAACTCGAATTCCAGGGAACAAAGGCTGTGGGTGATCCCTTCTATGGCGTCGCTTTGCCCGTGGGCGAAATCATAGGATGGATAAATTTTCCACTGATCTCCAGTCCGGTGATGCTCAGCGTGGAGGATTCGGTAGAGTACCGGATCCCGCATGTTGATATTGGGGTGGGCCATGTCGATCTTCGCTCGAAGCACCCGCTCGCCGTCTTTGAAGGCGCCGTCTTTCATTTGTTCTAGAAGGCTAAGGCTTTCCTCGATGGGACGATCGCGAAACGGGGAGTTTTTTCCTGGCTCGGTCAAGGTCCCTCGATACTCCCGGATTTCTTCAGAGGAAAGATCGTCGACATAGGCGAGCCCGTTTTTAACCAAATGTAAGGCCCACTCGTAGAGCTGTCCGAAGTAGTCCGAAGTGAAGTAGAGCCGGTCTTCGAAATTGGCTCCCAGCCACAAGACATCCTCTTTGATAGCTTCCACGTATTCCGTTTCCTCTTTAGCCGGATTGGTGTCGTCGAACCGCAGATTGAATACGCCTCCGTAATCTTTAGCGATGCTGTAGGAGACTTGAATGGCGAATGCGTGGCCGATGTGGAGATACCCGTTGGGTTCGGGTGGAAAACGCGTTACGATCTTATCGATGGACCCGGAGGCCCGGGATTCGTCGATAATGTCTCGAATGAAATTTGAGGGAGTTTCGTCAGTGGTCATGGATGAAAAGAGGATATGAATAGCTTCAAAGGCTGCCAGCCAGGCGAGCATTGATACGGCGGAGGACCCGCTCTTTGCCGAGCAACTCCAGCATGGGGAGAAAGTCTGGCCCAGAATTCGTCCCGCTCACGGCGAATCTAACAACTGGATACCAAGCAAAAGGCTTCTCGCCGGCTTCGTCGGAAAGCTGTTGGAAAGCGCCTTCGATGGCCGGCGCGCTCCACTCATCCAGAGTTTTGAACCGGGGAGCGATTTCCGCGAGCCGGTCTTGGGAGCCTTCCCGGTTCCAGACTTTATTGAGGGCCATTTCGTTTACAGGAAAATCATCCGTGAAGAAGTAGGCGGAAAAGGCGGGCAGATTCTCGAAGCTATCGATCTTTTCGCGGCACAATTCGAGAGCCGCTCGCAAGTAGTCGCTATCGGCGGTATCGTTGATCAGATTCGATGAAACTAAGGCCTTGCGAGCCGCCTTTTCGTATGCCTCGATGGGCAGCCTCTTCATATATTCGAAATTCAGATGCGACATTTTTTTCTCGTCGAATCGGGCCCCTCCTTTTTGGACGTCTTTTAGATCGAATCGTTCGATAAGCTCCTCGATTCCTAGAATCTCTTGATCGTCTTTGGGGGACCAGCCGAGAAGGGCGATGAAATTGCGAACAGCATCGGGGAGGAAATTCCGCTCCCGGTATTCGGAAATCAATGCCCCTTTATCGCGTTTCGACATTTTCCCTTTCCCATCCTTGGGATTTTTAAGGATCATGGGAAGGTGGGCGAACGATGGCGCCTCGGCATTGAGCGCTTTATACAGCTCTATATGCTTAGACGTATTCGAGAGATGGTCTTCGCCCCGAATGACGTGGGAAATCTGCATGGCTATATCGTCGACGACGTTCACGAAATGGAAGCTCGGGGCGCCGTTGGATCGCACCAAAACGAAATCGCGCTCTTCGCGACGCGTCACCTGCCCGCGAATGATGTCGTCGATGACGACTGGCTCGGTTTTGACTTTTTCAACTTCCTGATCGAGGTACTTATCGAATTCATTATAGCGATCTCCCAGGAGTCGGAAATAGGTGGCTCCATCTTTCTCGTAGGTTCTGCCTTTGTCGGCCAGCTTTTGCAAATAGGATTGGTAGATGGGATCCCGCTGACTTTGGAAATAGGGACCGAAGGAACCATTCTTTTCGGGCCCTTCGTCCCAATCGATCCCCAGCCATCGGAGGCCTTCGAGCAATTCATCCAAGGCTTCCTGCGTATTGCGTTCGGCATCGGTATCTTCGATTCTCAGGACGAAGGTCCCTCCGGTTTTTCGAGCAAAAAGCCAGTTGAATAGGGCTGTCCGCACGGTGCCGATGTGGGTGGAGCCGGTTGGGCTGGGCGCGAATCTGACGCGAACGTTTTCCATAGGCAGCAACACGTTGCGCGTAAGCGGAGCCGAATCAAGGCATCTCTGAGGCGCCAATTGGATCCATTTCTATCGGCGAGCCAATCGGCTGATCGGGTACAGTAAGCAAATAGAAAGCCCTACCAGCAGCGACCCAAATAAAGCCCATCCTTGGATAGAGAAAAACTGGATCATGTAGAATCCGATGAACGGGGCTACCAGTCCCCGCATCCCCGCGGTGAAGGTATGGACGGCCATATAGTTTGTCTCCTGACCGACAGGGGCGAACTTGGTGACCCAGAGGCTCCAATTGACATTTCCCCCGGCCAAGGCGAGGCCGTAGCCAAAGGCCCCAAAATAGATTCCAAGAATCGAGTCGGCGAAGAAGAAGGCGACGATCGCGGCAAGCTGAATACAGCTCGCTAATCCGCGAACGAGGAAGAAATTGAAGGCGTCGAAAAGGTGTCCCCAGATCGATGTGGCGATAATTCTAGTTATGCTAGGAATGACGATTGCCGCGATCGCGATTTGCGTATTGGTAGCTTGTATACTGTATTCATTGCTGGTCATGTACTCGATTTGCAGTGGCATGGTCGTCAGATTGCCGAATCCCAGTATCATCCACATCCCCAGCATGCATCCGAAAACCTTGTCCTTCCAGGCGATGGAAAGGTGTGCCATTGGATTGCTTTTGGGGCTTGGTTGGAGGATGCGCGAGGGCGTCATGTAGATACAGGCGCCGGAGAAAAAACAGGCTCCTGCCATGATTTGGAAAAGTATGGGGAAGGCGGAAATATCGCGTTCGAGCAACTGGCCTCCGAACCAGCCAAAAATGGGGGCTAGGGCGACGCTCAAAGTGATGGCGTAGGACACCCGCTTACCGCGAATCGCCGATGCGTAGTTCGTAGAATAAATGTGAACGAGAAGTGGCATTTGTTGAGCGAGAACAGCGGCGCCAATCGTGCCCGCTCCGAGAAAAATCCATAATTTGTCAGACCCAGTTGCCGCAACTAGGAACAAGCAGCCCGCGCAAAGATAGTTGATGCTGCAAATCGAGCTCGTGCGCATTCTCAGGCGGGGATAGTAGAACAGGGCGATAGGGGTAGTGATCAGGCCAACCATAAAAGCGGCTGGCACGAGGGCTTTGGCGAACGATGATCCGTCGAAGTAGCGGGTGACAACCAGCAAAGCGAAGGTTCGCCAGCCGGCATCGATGAACCCTGCCAGACTGCTCCTTATCATATCCCAGCGGAGCGTTCGGCGAGCGATGTCTTCCGCTTCGGAGTCGGTATTTTGTATTGCTGGAGAAATCATTCCTTGAGCTGGGCGCGGCAAACTGGCGAGATTGCAGCGCTGTCGCTTGAAGCGGGTAGCCGCGCCTTCGACAATGGCAGGGATCGATCTTAGGTCGAAGACTTAATTTGCTCGACGAGACGGGCGAATTCGGGGAGCTCCCGCAACGCCTTCAAGTCGCGGTCCTTCTCCAGCCAATGAGCGTCTTTGTAGCCGAGCGCGATCGCCTTTTTTAAAGCGGCTATGGCCTCGCGGGTTTGCCCGGAAAGGGATAGGCTGCATGCGAGGTTATAACGCGTTCTTGGATCGCTGGGCGACAAGCGTACCAGTTTTCTGTCGATGCGAAGGGCTTGCTGGTCCATGCCATATTTGGCGTAAATTCCGGCTAGGATTTCGAGTGTTTGAGTGTCGCGCGGCAGACGTTTTAGCAGCTTTTCGAAAAATTTTATATCGTAGGCGTCCTGAGCATCGATCTCCATTACCGCTTAGTGTCGCGCAGGGAACTAGGATCATTCAAGTATGGCTTTTTTTGAAGCTACTCTTTGGGGATCTCCAGGCTTCCCGTTAGTGTCAAATCGACTTAAAAATTAGGGAGATGATCTCGCTCCAGCAGTCTTGCTTTAGTGTCAAGTTAACAAAGATACTCTGATCATTAGTCGTAGGATGCTCGCCTGCGAGGGATTGTTTCCTCTAAAGTGGAGATTCGTTGATTCGCTCGCAAGCCAGCTTCCTGCTTCGCAAATGAGTTCAGCTGACGCGGATGGCCGACTTTGGTACCGCAAAACGATGCAATCAGTTAGCTAAGCTGGGTCGATGTGGGCGCTCTCTAGGTTCATGATAAGGGGTTAGCTCAAAGGGTGAGCGATTCGACCTATTGGATGCCTTAGGAGCCCCTAAGATCCCTTATGCTTCTTGGGCGATTGGGAGCGATTTCTGCCAAATGCCCCTTGAAGAATCTCTGGGGGAATCCGTTGGAGAAATACGGGTCGTTGATCCGATTTCTAGATCACGGCATCCCCATTTTTGGAAGATGCGTCCAATAACGATCATACTACTATCAGCATGAATGCACGATTTGGCATTATTCTAATCATCTCCTCATTGTTCGCGGCTGCGGCAGCTGGGCAATCGGAGGAATCAGTCAAGTCGAAGGGAGGTATCCTTTCGCTTGAGCAAGACACCGCGACCGTTTCACTTGAAGTTGATGGCGGCGTCAAGGAAGGGGATCGCGTACGTTTCGATCGAATCAACGACGAGGACCAAGTCGAAGTGATTCGGGGCGAAATCATCGAAATCCGGGTAACGGATGCTATCGTTAAGATCGATACTACGAAACTGGAGATCGGGCAGAATGCGCGGATTTTTCCCGTCGCTCCCGTTTTGGAAGCCGACATTCTGGCTTCTATTCTCGATGACAAGTTCTCGTTGTCTGATCCGGTGGATGACGACAAGATCGATCGGAAAGCGGCTTTGGAAGCTTGCCGCGCAGCCCTGACGGAGTTTCCTGAAGAGCAGCGTTTTCATGCTCAGCTGGGACGCCTACTCGAAGTCCTAGAAAAACCGGCTAGCGCCATTCTCAGCTATGAGAGAGCTCTGGAACTGGAACCTAGTTACCCAGTTGTTTTGCACAAGCTAGCGTCTCTGCGATTTTTCGGACCGGAAGAGCTGCGCGATCTGGAAGTTGCTCACGACTTTTATTGCCGAGCTGCTGAGCTGGAATTCGATGCCGCTATGCCAGTAATCGGTTCGATGAGTCGCGACGCTACGGGAGGTCCCCGCGATTACGAAGCGGCGGTTCACTGGTTCGAGATAGCCGCTGACAAGGGGAATCCTTATTCTCAAAACGCCTTGGCTCAGTGCTACGAAAATGCTTGGGGTATCGATCAGGACATCAGCAAGGCCTTGTTATGGTACCGCAGTTCCGCGGAGCTGGACCACGCCCCCGCGATGTGGAGCCTAGGACGCGTATTCGCCAAGGGAATTGGTGTTGAGGCGAACGAAGCCACCGCCTTCGACTGGTATGGAAAAGCCGCCAAGCGCGGGCATCTAGAAGCGACTGTGGCTTTGGCCGACTGCTATTTGGTGGGCCGTGGGATCGAGGCGGATTCCGAAGTCGCTCTCGAGCTTTTCAACAAAGCGGTTGAAAGAGGAAACTCGGAAGCCATGCGCCGATTGGCGGAAATCTATCTTGCTGGGGAAATCGTGAAGAAAGATTACGATATCGCGGCTTCCTTTTACCGGAAAGCGGCTAGCAAGTGTGACCCCATTGCCCAATTTAGCCTAGCGTCTATGCTGGAGAAAGGCCGTGGGATCAGCCGCGACAAGGACGAAGCCATCGCTTTCTATCAAGATGCCGCTCGTCAGGGCCACAATTCTTCGCAAAAGCGTCTCTTGCAACTGCAAGTAGATTGGGAAGGGCGCCGCTACTTTGCCTATAGTAGTTGTGAGGCTGTCCTAGACAGGCAGTCCAAGTTTGTATGAGTGTGGCATAGGCTGGCGGTCGCCAGCCAATCGCTATTCGATAGCTGCCGATTCGGAGGCGGGGGCAGCGACTTTCGAGCAAACGCCAGTGGCTTGAAATTCTTGGCAGGAAGCGGTTACTTGGAGGCGTTGGCTAATAGGAGTTAGGCCAAGCCTGGCGGAAACAGTGCTGCCATACCATTCCATGAAAGGGGCGGGTATTTCGAAAATCTTTTGGCAATCGTTGCAGATCACTTGAGCCTGGTGGCTATCCTGCTCCTTGTTGGGCATGTAGTACTTCAGGTTGGTCCCAATATCCACTTCCCGGACGAGGCTGCTCTCCACAAGTATGGGCAAGGTGCGATACACCGTCGCTCTAGACACGGTACGATCAATCAGGCGAGCTTTGTCGAGCAGCTCTTCGGCGGTGAAATGACTCGACTCCTTGAATACGGCTTCGAAGATGGCCATACGTTGGCCGGTCATTCTCAGATTATGCTTTACCAAATAGGATCGAAATCGGTCTCTGCATTCTTCGATGGTCACTCCTGCAGTCTCAATACGATCTCAATAACTGTCAATGATGGAGTCGCGATTGGATTTGCATGACACGATTGTCGCGGTTTGGCCCTTAGCCGGTTTCGACAAAACGCTCCATTATCGGGCTAATGGCAAATTAGGGGAGAAAATATCCCGTGGCTCTTTGGTGCGGGCGCCCATTGGCCCGCGGTTCGTTTTGGGCGTGGTCGTAGAAACAGGGGCGACAGCAGACGTCGAATACTCCAGGCTCAAGCTGATCTCTCAGCTTTGCTACGATCAGCCGATTCTCACTCCGGATTTGCTGGAACTCGCCGAGTGGATTCGGACGTATTACGGAGCCAGCAGAGAATCTGTATTGGAGACGATGATACCGGCACCGGTTCGTCGAGGCATGGCTCCTAAGCGAGTGAAGCTGGTTTCTCTGGGGGACGGGGCCAGCGAGGAAGCGCTTGCTCAACTGGAAAAGCGAGCCCCCAAGCAAAAAGCCCTTTACGACTTTCTTTCCCAGCAGATCAAGCCGCAGAGCAAGGGCTTGATATTGAAGCGGCTCAAGCTCTCGACAGCCACCTACGATAGCCTTTTGACAAAGGGCTTTATCAAAGAGGAATCCCGTGTCGAAGAGCGTACTGCCTATGATGACGATTTGGGTTCGGCGGAGTTCGTCGAAGAGAAGTCGATTGAGCTCAATGAGGAACAGCGCCTAGCGGTCGACAGCTTGCGTGAGGACTTGGCCAGAGGGGGGTTCGCGCCCCACCTTCTCCACGGCATTACCGGTTCAGGGAAAACTGAAGTCTACCTTCAAGCCATGGAAAGCGCCCTCGTTCGCAGGCAAGGGGTTCTTTTTCTGGTACCGGAGGTAGCTTTGACTCCGCAAACGGTGGGTCGCATTCGAGCCCGGCTTGCTCGTCTCGGCAATATCGAGGCCGTCGTTTGGCATAGCCATTTGTCGGATGGGGAACGTTTGGACGGTTGGATGGCGCTCTCGTCTGGGCGAGCCCGAGTCGTCGTCGGGGCCCGTTCGGCGGTGTTCGCCCCGATCCGAGACCTAGGCTTGGTCATCGTGGATGAAGAACATGAACCCGCCTTTAAACAGGACGAGACGCCGCGCTATCACGGCAGAGATGTCGCGGTATACAGGGGATTCTTGCGCAAGACCCTGTGCATTCTCGGCTCGGCTACGCCCTCGCTGGAAACCTACCGAAACGCTGTCAATGGCAAGTATGCGGTCGATCGGCTGACCAAAAGGGTCGACGATCGCTCGCTCCCGATGATGCACATCGTGGATATGAGGCAGGAAATTGCCAGGACCCGTAAGCCTACTCAGCTTTCCCGAATGCTGGTCGAGAAACTTCGGGATCGATTCGAAAAGAAGGAGCAGAGCATCTT
>Ga0181579_10004355_pt1 | contig 11044 bp, 4 predicted proteins | sample 071ome_24_FD_132996 | JGI IMG/M metagenome (GOLD analysis project Ga0181579, IMG submission 132996) | Coastal salt marsh microbial communities from the Groves Creek Marsh, Skidaway Island, Georgia - 071402CT metaG (megahit assembly) | ecosystem: Environmental > Aquatic > Marine > Intertidal zone... | reverse complement strand
TGATCAAAGTTACGCGCCTCACCACCATAGGCTTCCGCGCAAACCTTGGTCAGCGCTGCTGTCAACGTCGTCTTGCCATGGTCTACGTGACCAATCGTGCCTACGTTGACGTGTACCTTGTTTCTTTCGAATTTTTCCTTCGCCACAATATTTCTCCTCTTACCTTAATCTTAAAAAATTCCAGAATTATCAAGCATTGCTGTTGATGATGCCCTCGGCGATATTCGCAGGCACTTCAGCATACTTCTTGAATTCCATTGTATAAGTTGCACGGCCCTGGGTTGCTGAACGCAAATCAGTGGCGTAACCAAACATTTCGGACAGAGGCACTTCAGCGGTAATAACCTTGCCACTGGAAGTGTCTTCCATACCGCCAACCATACCGCGACGACGGTTAAGATCTCCCATCACGTCACCCATGTAGTCTTCCGGAGTAACGACCTCAACGGCCATCACAGGCTCAAGCAGAGCAGGATCCGCCAACAGTGCGCCCTTCTTGAGCGCCAGAGATCCAGCGATCTTGAACGCCATTTCACTGGAGTCCACATCGTGGAAAGATCCATCGTACAGAGTGACCTTCATGGCCAAAAGCGGGTAGCCCGCCAAACAGCCATTCTGCATCTGCTCTTGCACGCCCTTGTCTACCGCAGGGATGTATTCCTTGGCAACCACACCACCTACGATTGCATTTTCGAACTGGTACTCTTCATCTGGATCGACCGGTTCCAGACGCAGCCACACGTGACCATACTGACCACGACCACCGGACTGTTTAACATGCTTGCCTTCGACCTCAACGGCCTTGCGAATAGTTTCGCGGTAGGCTACCTGTGGCTTACCGATGTTTGCCTCGACCGAGAACTCACGGCGCATACGATCGACTAGTACATCCAGGTGAAGCTCACCCATACCAGAGATAATGGTCTGGCCTGACTCTTCGTCGGTAGCAACACGGAAAGAAGGGTCTTCCTGGGCCAGTTTGCCCAATGCAATACCCATTTTTTCCTGATCAGCTTTGGATTTAGGCTCAACAGCAACCGAGATTACCGGATCCGGGAAGTCCATCTTCTCCAGAGTAACAATATGGTCGGGACTACACAGGGTCTCTCCTGTGGTTACGTCCTTCAGACCGATCGCAGCAGCGATATCGCCAGCCAACACTTCCTTGATCTCTTCGCGGGAGTTGGCGTGCATCTGCACCATACGACCTACACGTTCTTTCTTATGCTTCAACGGGTTGTAGACCGAATCGCCCGAATTCAAGGTACCGGAATAGACGCGGAAGAAAGTCAGCGTTCCCACATAGGGATCGGTAGCGATCTTGAAAGCCAGGGATGCAAAGGGCGCATCGTCTTTCACTTCGCAGGTAATCGGCTCGCCTGCTTCGTTAACACCTTCGATCGCCTTCACCTCAGTTGGAGATGGCATGTAGTCAACTACCGCATCCAGCACAGCTTGCACACCTTTGTTCTTGAATGCAGAGCCACACAGGACCGGAACAATCTCATTGGCCAGAGTACGGATTCGAATGCCTTTCATGATGTCCTTTTCCGAGAGCTCGCCCTCTTCGAGGTATTTTTCCATCAACTCTTCGTTGGCCTCGGCAGCACTTTCCACCATCTCTTCGTGCCACTTTTCACACTCTGCCTGCAGGTCAGCAGGAATGTCCTGATACTCAAAAGTCGTACCCTGGTCTTCTTCGTTCCAGATGATTGACTTCATCTTCACCAGGTCGATTACGCCTTTGAATTCATCCTCTGCACCGATAGCCAGCTGCAGGGGAACAGCCTTTGCACCCAGACGATCTTTCATCTGTTGCACAACTTTCAGGAAGTCTGCTCCGGCCCGGTCCATCTTGTTCACAAATACCATGCGAGGCACTTCGTAACGATTGGCCTGACGCCATACAGTTTCAGTCTGTGGCTGCACACCGGACGAAGCACAAAGAACTACCACGGCACCATCGAGTACACGCAGCGAACGCTCCACCTCAATAGTGAAGTCAACGTGTCCCGGAGTATCGATGATGTTGATGCGGTGCTCATCGTACTGGTTATCCATTCCATTCCAGAAACAGGTAGTCGCCGCAGAAGTAATGGTGATTCCGCGCTCCTGCTCCTGCTCCATCCAGTCCATAACAGCCGCACCGTCATGTACCTCACCGATCTTGTGAGAAATACCGGTATAGAACAGTACACGCTCTGTAGTGGTGGTCTTGCCCGCATCCACGTGCGCGGCAATACCGATATTGCGATAACGGCTCAGGGGGTGTTTTCTAGCCACAGCTTTACCCTCAATAATTAAATTCAGTTAGATTCGATTTAGAAACGATAGTGTGAGAAGGCGCGGTTGGCTTCAGCCATACGGTGCACATCTTCACGTTTTCTTACGGCGCTACCACGACCTTCTGCAGCATCTACGATTTCGCCTGCGAGACGCAGAACCATGGATTTCTCACCACGGGCGCGGGAATGCTCTACCAGCCAGCGCATAGCCAGGGCATTGCGACGCTCGGCGCGCACTTCCACGGGAACCTGGTAAGTAGCACCACCTACACGGCGAGATTTAACCTCGACCATGGGCGCGATGGCATCCAGGGCTTTCTCAAAAGTTTCGAGGGGATCGGAACTACTCTTCTCGGCTACGATGTCCAGGGCACCGTACACGATCTTTTCGGCAACAGACTTCTTGCCGTCGACCATGACGTGGTTCATGAACTTCGCGAGGATTTTTGATCCGAATTTTGGATCAGGCAAAACTTCACGCTTTGCCACAACTCTTCTTCTAGGCATAGGAGACCTCTATGTTTATTCAGGTTTTTCCGGGATCCGCAGCGAGTCTGCGTTGAGACTGTGTACCCGGCCTTACTCAAATCCCAACACATTGTTTTAAGAGCCGTGTCGAGTCGCGCAATCCTTACGCTTGTAGTTGGCTCTTGTAGATGGGTGTGTGAAATAGGGACAGATTTATTTTTGGGAAAATAAATCTGTCCCTATTTCACACACCCATTTTAAATTCTTACTTAGGACGCTTGGCGCCGTATTTGGAACGACGCTGCTTACGATCGGCAACGCCTGAGGTATCGAGGCTGCCTCGAACGGTGTGATAGCGCACACCCGGCAAATCCTTCACACGACCACCGCGGATCAGGACCACGGAGTGCTCCTGCAGGTTGTGGCCTTCACCACCAATGTAGGAGGTTACTTCGTAGCCATTAACCAGGCGCACACGACATACCTTGCGCAGAGCAGAGTTCGGCTTCTTTGGTGTGGTGGTATACACACGAGTACAAACGCCGCGCTTCTGGGGCGAGCGCTGCAGGGCAGGCACGTCGCTCTTGACGACCTTGCTCTTGCGGGGCTTGCGGACTAGCTGGTTGATTGTTGCCATTTTGGTAAAAGTACCCTTCTATTTTTGTCTTTAATCGAATGCCACATCGGGCAGGTCGATCAAGGAGGCGAGAGTTTAATGATCTCGACCTCCGGAGTCAACCTTCTCAAATCTCAATTTTGGGCCTGAAATGCCCGGATTTCGGGCATTTCAGGCGTTTTCAGCCTTACTCTTCGGCCTGTTCAGCCGAATTTTCGCTGGCTTCCACCGTCTCGGCCAGGGCTTCACTCAGCGCCGCTTCCACGTCGCTGGCGCTGATTCCCTCACCGTCGGATTCCTCGGCAGCCATTTTCTTGCGATTTTCGTGGTAGGCCAGGCCTGTTCCGGCCGGAATCAAGCGTCCCACAACCACGTTTTCCTTCAGCCCGCGCAGGAAGTCACGCTTGCCGGTAACCGCCGCTTCCGTGAGAACACGAGTGGTCTCCTGGAACGACGCCGCCGAAATGAAGGACTCGGTCGCCAGGGAAGCCTTGGTGATACCCAGCAGCATGCGGTCGAAACGTGCGAGCTGTTTGTCTTCCTTCTCCAACTCGTCGTTGATTTCCAGAATCTGGGTATAAGTCAGCTGTTCGCCCTTGATCAGGTTGGAATCACCCGGATCGGTGATCTCAACCTTGCGCAGCATCTGGCGAACGATCACTTCGATGTGCTTGTCGTTGATACGCACACCCTGTAATCGGTATACATCCTGAACCTCGTTCACGATGTACTGGGCCAGCGCCTCCACACCCTTCAGGCGCAGGATATCGTGAGGTGCGGGCGGTCCTTCAGAAACCACCTCTCCCTTTTCGATATGCTCACCCTCGAATACGGTCATGGTACGCCACTTCGGAATCAGGGTTTCGTAATGGTCTGAGCCATCGATCGGGTTCACACCATCTTTCGGTGTAATAACCAGACGTCGCTTGCCTTTTGTTTCCTTACCGAAGCTGACGGTACCGGAGATTTCAGCCAGAATCGCAGGCTCTTTCGGCTTACGGGCTTCGAACAGGTCGGCAACACGCGGCAGACCACCGGTGATGTCACGAGTCTTCGAACCTTCCTGCGGAATACGCGCGATTACGTCACCGATGTTAAGATTGGCTCCGTCCTTCAAGCTGATGATCGCGTTCGCTGGCAGGAAGTAGTGAGCAGGTACGGTAGTACCCGGCAGACATACATCCTTGCCCTTACCATCCAGTACCCGGATAGCGGGACGCAATTCTTTCGCTGCAGAGGAACGTTCAGCAGGATCGATAACAGACCAGGTGGTGAGACCAGTGATCTCGTCAGTCTGCTCACGTACGGTAATGCCCTCTTCCATCGCCTCGAAGGCAACCTTACCAGCCACTTCAGATACGATCGGGTGAGTGTGTGGATCCCAGGTAGCAACCAGCTGACCGGCCTCAACTTCCTTCTTGGATCCAACAACAATCGTCGCACCGTAGGGCAGCTTGTACAGCTCCTTCTCACGGCCATTGGTGTCGTTCACGATCAGTTCGCCGGAACGGGACACTACAACCAGCTCGCCCTTCACGTTCTCAACAGTCTTCATGTTGTTCAGGTGAATGGTACCGGTGTTCTTGACCTGTACACTGTCAGAGGCTGTCGCTCGGGATGCCGCACCACCGATGTGGAAGGTACGCATGGTCAGCTGTGTACCCGGCTCACCGATTGACTGCGCTGCGATAACGCCCACAGCCTCACCGACATTGGCCAGATGGCCCCGGGCGAGGTCACGGCCGTAGCACTGGCTGCAGATACCGAAACGGGTTTCACAGGTGATTGGAGAGCGCACATAAACCTGGTCGACACCCTGGGTTTCCAGCTTCTCAACCATACGCTCGTTAATCAGCGTGCCGGCTTCGGCAATCAATTCGCCGGTTTCATCGTGCAGCACATCCGCTGCCAGTACACGACCCAGTACGCGATCACCCAGTGGTGCAATGATGTCACCACCCTCGATGATCGGAGACATGTGCAGGCCTTCCTTCGTGCCGCAGTCGTCTTCAGTGATTACCAGGTCCTGGGAAATATCGACCAGTCGACGGGTCAGGTAACCGGAGTTAGCGGTCTTCAGGGCGGTATCGGCAAGACCCTTCCGCGCACCGTGCGTGGAAGTGAAGTATTGGGATACGTTCAGACCCTCACGGAAGTTCGCAGTGATCGGCGTCTCGATGATAGAGCCATCAGGACGCGCCATCAGACCACGCATACCGGCAAGCTGACGAATCTGCGCGGGGGAGCCTCGGGCACCGGAGTCGGCGTACACGTACACCGAGTTGAATGATTCCTGCAGCTCTTCCTCTCCGTCCTTGTTGATAACAGGTTCTGTAGAGAGCCCTTCCATCATGGACTTGGCCACGATGTCGTTGGCACGGGACCAGATATCGATCACCTTGTTGTACTTCTCGCCCTGGGTTACCAGGCCGGAAGCAAACTGGGATTCGATCTCTGCCACTTCGGAATTAGCCTGATCGATGATCTTGGCCTTCTCTTCCGGAATTGCGAAGTCGTTTACGCCGATGGAGGAACCGGAACGCGTGGAATACTTGTAACCGGTGTACATCAGCTGGTCGGCGAAGATTACCGTCTCTTTCAGGCCCACGTTGCGATAACAGGCATTGAGAATGGCGGAGATTGGCTTCTTCGACATCTTCTGGTTGACCATGGAGAATGGCAGACCTTCCGGAACGATATCGAACAGCAGTACTCGACCCACCGTGGTATCCACGATGCCCGTGCTGTATTCCTTCTCGCCCGCTTCGTTGAGCGCGCAATCGGTAATACGAACCTTGATGCGTGCCTGCAGGTGGGCATTGCCGGACTCATAGGCGCGCAGCACTTCCTTCGCATTGGCGAATATCATGCCCTCGCCCTTGGCGTTAACGCGCTCGCGAGTCATGTAGTACAGGCCCAGTACCACGTCCTGGGAAGGTACGATGATGGGTTCACCGTTGGCCGGTGCCAGGATGTTGTTGGTGGACATCATCAGGGTACGGGCTTCCAGCTGGGCTTCCAGGGTCAGGGGTACGTGTACCGCCATCTGGTCACCGTCGAAGTCAGCGTTGTAGGCCGCACACACCAGTGGATGCAGCTGGATCGCCTTACCTTCAATCAGCACTGGCTCGAATGCCTGGATGCCGAGACGGTGCAGCGTTGGTGCACGGTTCAGCAGTACCGGGTGCTCACGGATCACCTCGGCCAGGATATCCCAGACTTCGGCGGTTTCCCGCTCCACCATCTTCTTGGCAGCCTTGATGGTAGTAGCCAGGCCACGACGCTCAAGCTTGCCGAAGATGAATGGCTTGAACAATTCCAGGGCCATCTTCTTGGGCAATCCACACTGGTGCAGTTTCAGGGTAGGACCTACCACGATCACGGAACGACCGGAGTAGTCCACACGCTTACCCAGCAGGTTCTGACGGAAACGACCCTGCTTACCCTTGATCATGTCAGCCAGGGACTTCAGGGGACGCTTGTTGGAGCCAGTGATGGCACGGCCGCGACGGCCGTTGTCCAGCAGTGCATCGACCGCTTCCTGCAGCATGCGCTTTTCGTTGCGCACGATGATGTCGGGTGCGTTCAGGTCCAGCAATCGCTTCAGACGGTTGTTACGGTTGATAACCCGGCGATACAGATCGTTCAGGTCAGAAGTCGCGAAACGGCCGCCGTCGAGAGGCACCAGCGGACGCAGATCCGGTGGCAGGACTGGCAACACATTCATCACCATCCACTCGGGCTTATTGCCGGATTCGACGAAAGCCTCCAGCAGCTTCAGGCGCTTGGAAAGCTTCTTCAGCTTGGTCTCGGAATTGGTCTGGGGAATCTCTTCACGCAGGCGTGAGGCTTCCGCCTCCACATCCATGTCGTTCATAAGTTCCTGAACGGCTTCCGCGCCCATCTTGGCTTCGAATTCATCGCTGAACTCTTCCATGGCTTCGTAGTACTGCTCATCTGTGAGAAGTTGACCGCGCTCCAGGGTAGTCATACCCGGATCGGTTACCACGAAAGACTCGAAATACAGGATGCGCTCGATATCACGCAGGGTCATATCCAGCAGCAGGCCGATTCGGGAAGGCAGTGACTTCAGGAACCAGATGTGGGCAACCGGGCTGGCCAGTTCGATATGGCCCATGCGCTCACGTCGAACCTTGGACAGAGCCACTTCCACGCCACACTTCTCGCAGATCACACCGCGATGCTTGAGGCGCTTGTACTTGCCACACAGACACTCGTAGTCTTTTACCGGACCAAAGATCTTGGCACAGAACAACCCGTCTCTCTCGGGCTTGAACGTTCTGTAGTTAATGGTTTCAGGCTTCTTCACCTCACCAAAAGACCACGCCCTGATCATCTCGGGCGATGCCAGACCGATACGAATAGAATCGAACTCGTCTGACTGTGACTGAGATTTCAATAAACCTAGTAGGTCTTTCATTCTATTTCCTCCGCTGATCGCCCCAGGGCAATCAGGCTTCGATAATCAAATTTCGTTTTAAACTGGTGTTCTTGTACTGATGACTGGATTGCCAGCTTATTCGCTGACATCCAGTTCCATATCAATCCCGAGAGATCGGATTTCCTTAACCAGTACATTGAATGATTCCGGCATGGCCGGCTCCATTCGGTGATCACCATCAACGATGTTCTTGTACATCTTGGTGCGTCCAGCCACGTCATCGGACTTCACAGTGAGCATTTCCTGCAGAGTGTAAGCCGCGCCATAAGCTTCCAGCGCCCACACTTCCATCTCACCGAATCGTTGACCACCAAATTGCGCCTTACCACCGAGCGGCTGCTGGGTAACAAGGCTGTAAGAACCTGTTGAACGAGCGTGCATCTTGTCATCAACCAGGTGGTTCAGCTTGAGCATATACATGATGCCCACTGTGACCTTCTGGTCGAACGCGTCACCGGTACGTCCATCAAACAGGGTGACCTGGCCGCTTTCGTCCATGTCAGCCAGTTCCAGCATCTGCTTGATTTCAGTTTCTGCGGCACCGTCGAACACCGGCGTTGCCATCGGCACGCCGCCGCGCAGGTTGCCTGCCAGCTCGTACAACTCTTCTTCCGAGAAGGACTTGATGTCTTCCGTGCGCTCACCGATTGAGTTGTAGACATCGGTGATCAGCTTACGCATCTCGGTGACTTTGACCTGGGCATCAATCGCCCTGCCGATCTTTTCACCGAGCCCCTTCGCTGCCGCACCCAGGTGTGTTTCCAGAATCTGACCCACGTTCATTCGCGAAGGCACACCCAGCGGATTCAATACGATATCAACCGGTACACCCTGCTCGTCGTAAGGCATATCTTCTTCTGGCATTACTACAGAGATAACACCCTTGTTTCCATGGCGTCCCGCCATCTTGTCGCCAGGCTGGATGGTGCGCTTGATCGCCAGGTAAACCTTGACGATTTTCAGCACCCCAGGAGCCAGGTCATCGCCCTGGGTAAGCTTCTTCTTCTTGTCTTCGAAGCGCTCATCCAGCTCAACACGGCGTTCCTTGAGTTGTTCCTCGGCACGCTCGAGCTGGTTGTTCATGGCTTCGTTAGACATACGCAGCTTGAACCAGTCTTCGCGTGGCAGTGCACTCAGGTAGTCCTTGGTTACCTTCTGGCCTTTCTTCAGCTTCGGCCCACCGGCTACAACCTTGCCCACCAGTGCCTTTTCCAGACGCTCGTAGGTGGCATCCTCAACGATTCGGTATTCATCGTTGATGTCCTTGCGAACCTGCGCCAGTTGCATCTCTTCGATTTCAATGGCGCGCTGGTCTTTCTCCAGACCATCGCGGGTGAAGACCTGCACGTCGATGACGGTGCCTTTCACACTGGTCGGTACGCGCAAGGAAGTATCCTTCACGTCGGACGCCTTCTCGCCAAAGATCGCTCGCAGCAGTTTCTCTTCCGGAGTCAGCTGGGTCTCACCCTTCGGTGTCACCTTGCCAACCAGGATATCGCCGGCACCGACCTCAGCACCGATATACACGATGCCGGACTCGTCCAGCTTGCTCAGCGCGCCTTCACCCACATTGGGGATGTCGGCGGTGATCTCTTCAGAACCCAGCTTGGTGTCACGAGCGACACAGGTCAGCTCCTGGATGTGGATACTGGTGAATCGGTCTTCCTTCACCACACGCTCGGAGATGAGGATGGAGTCCTCGAAGTTGTAACCATTCCAGGGCATGAACGCGATGCGCATATTCTGGCCCAGTGCCAACTCGCCCATATCGATGGACGGACCGTCGGCCAGGATGTCACCACGCTGAACCACGTCACCGTCCTTGACCAGAGGCTTCTGGCTGATACAGGTGTTCTGGTTGGAACGGGTGTACTTGGTGAGGTTGTAGATATCCACACCTGCTTCACCGGCATCTGTCTCTTCATCGTTAACCTTGACGATGATTCGACCCGCATCCACGCTCTCGATCACACCACCCCGGAACGCGACAACACACACGCCAGAATCGCGCGCCACGTTACGCTCCATACCGGTACCGACCAGGGGCTTCTCAGTCTTGAGGGTAGGCACAGCCTGGCGTTGCATGTTGGAACCCATCAATGCGCGGTTAGCATCGTCGTGCTCCAGGAATGGAATCAGGGCCGCTGCAACAGACACCATCTGTTGAGGAGCCACGTCCATGTAGTCGATCTCATCTTTGGGCTTGAGAGTTGTCTCACCCTTGTAGCGAACCGTGACCAGGTCATCCACGAAAGCGCCCTTCTTGTCGAGCGGCGCAGAAGCCTGGGCGATCACGAAATCGCTCTCGTCGATCGCCGACAGGAAATCGATCTCGTCAGTTACCTTGTTGTTCACGACCTTGCGATAGGGACTTTCCAGGAAGCCGTAATCGTTAGTGCGTGCATAGGTTGCCAGGGAGTTGATCAAACCAATGTTTGGCCCTTCCGGCGTTTCAATCGGACATACCCGGCCGTAGTGAGTCGGGTGTACGTCACGTACCTCGAAGCCCGCGCGCTCGCGGGTCAGACCACCTGGTCCAAGAGCAGAAACACGACGCTTGTGAGTCACCTCGGACAGCGGGTTATTCTGGTCCATGAACTGGGACAGCTGGCTGGAACCAAAGAATTCCTTGATGGCAGCGGCGACCGGCTTGGCATTGATCATGTCCTGAGGCATCAGGCCTTCGGAATCGGCCATGCTCAGGCGTTCCTTGACCGCGCGCTCTACACGCACCAGGCCGACACGGAACTGGTTCTCCGCCATTTCACCCACGGAACGGATGCGACGGTTACCCAGGTGATCGATGTCATCCACGGAACCGAAACCGTTACGAATACCGACCAGAGTCTTGAGCACATCGACGATGTCGGAAGTATCCAGTACAGGATTACCCTCGGACTCGGGACGACCCAGGCGACGGTTGAACTTCATGCGACCAACCGCAGACAGGTCATAACGCTCTGGGGAGAAGAACAGGTTGGAGAACAGATTCTCTGCAGACTCCTTCGTTGGCGGCTCGCCCGGACGCATCATGCGATAGATCTCAACCATGGCTTCCAGTTGGGAAGTGGTGTTGTCGATGCGCAGAGTGTCGGAAACGAAAGGACCACAATCCAGATCGTTCGTGTAAATAGTCTGGAAGCTCTCGATTCCCTTCTCGTAGAAACCGCCCAGCATATCCTCGGTGATTTCTGCGTTACAGGGGTAGAGCAC
>Ga0181579_10004354_pt1 | contig 11047 bp, 10 predicted proteins | sample 071ome_24_FD_132996 | JGI IMG/M metagenome (GOLD analysis project Ga0181579, IMG submission 132996) | Coastal salt marsh microbial communities from the Groves Creek Marsh, Skidaway Island, Georgia - 071402CT metaG (megahit assembly) | ecosystem: Environmental > Aquatic > Marine > Intertidal... | reverse complement strand
GGCCATTGGGCGAGAGGATTTGGCCCAAGACCCACGCTTGGCCAGCAATCCGGGCCGAGTCGTACACCAGAAGCTGATCGACGGCGCGATAGCCGCTTGGGCAGACCAATTGTCCAGCTCACAGGTGATTCAAATCATGGAAGATGCCGATGTACCTGTGGGCGCTATTTTCAGTATTGCCGACGCCTTCGAAGATCCGCACTATCAGGCGCGAGGCATGTTTGAGCAGGTTCGAGTACCGAACCGAGATAAGGACTTAGCGATACCGGCCATATTGCCTAAACTCATGAGCACGCCGGGCAGCACCGAATGGCCCGGTGGCGACGTTGGCAGTCATACCGACGACCTACTCAAGACGTTGGGTTTAACGCCTGAGCGTATAGCTGCCTTAAAACAGCAAGGTATTGTCTAAGACCAATACTGCACCCAGCGTTTGCGCGTAACTGGAGGGAGAACATATGAGCGTAACCATAGACACCGGAACCGATGAGCTGCTGTGCAGCATCGATCAGCGCGTGGCCACCATCACCTTGAATCGGCCAGAAAAACGCAATGCCCTGTCAGACAATCTGACCCCCGCTCTGCGGCAAGTGCTACTTGACCTTGAAACCAACAACGATGTGGGCTGCATTGTGATCACGGGCGCTGGTAACGCATTCTGCGCCGGCGGTGATATCGGCGGAATGGCTGGCAATGCGAGCAAGGAGTCCGGCCCGCGCCCGACCATGCAAAATCGCATACGGGCGTTAATTCATAAACAAGAAACGCTGAGCATGCGTCTGTTCAACCACGCCAAACCGACCATTGCCGCCCTACCCGGGGTTGCCGCCGGAGCTGGTTTTTGTATCGCCTTGGCTTGTGATATGCGCATCGCCGCGGCATCGACCTTTGTCACCACCGCCTACCGCAACATTGGATTTTCAGGGGATTACGGTGGCACTTGGCTGCTCAATCAACTGGTCGGCCCTGCCAAAACCAAGGAACTTTTCTTTACCGGTCGGCGGATTCAGTCTGACGAAGCCCTCGCACTGGGTATTTTCAACCAGGTGGTTGCGGATGATGCCTTCCCGGAAGCGGTTACCGAGCTAGCCCGTCAAATTGCCTCCGGGCCGCCCATTGCCATCGGCTACATGAAAGAAAATATCAATAGCGCCATTGAGAGCTCGCTGCAGGACAATTTGGCCCGGGAAGCAGACCGACTAATGCGCTGTGCGGCCACCGACGACCACAAAGAAGCCGTGGCGGCTTTTATGGCCAAGCGACCACCCGTCTTTACCGGCCGGTAACCCGGTCGAGGGTCCTCAATAAGCGCGGCAACAGCGACCAGCAAGGAACAACACTATGGCCCACTGGCAAAACTGGTCGGGACGATTATCCAGTAAACCCGAGCAACTGGTGTTTATTTACACCGAAGAGCAAGCCGGGGCCGTGGCGAAAGCCGCGTCGCAAGCAGCTCAGTCTGTGAGAGCCGTTGGCTCAGGCCACTCCCACAAAGAACTGGTCGTGGACGGCGACATCATCGTGGATTTGCAGGCGTTGTCCGGGGTCATGTCCGTTGACAATACCAGGGCCTGGGTCGGCGGCGGATCAAAGATCCACACCCTCGGACCGACCCTTGCCAGACATGGTTTGGCGCTACCCAACCAAGGCGACATCGATCAACAAAGTATCAGCGGTGCGACCGCAACAGGCACTCACGGCACCGGGGCGACCTTGCAAAACCTCAGCAGCCGCGTAAGCGGCGCCCGTATCGCCCTAGCAAGCGGAGAGATTGTCGAGTGCTCAGCCGAAACGAACAGCGAGCTGTGGCAAGCCAGTCGGCTGCATTTGGGCGCCTTCGGTTTAATCACCGCCCTGAAGCTGGACTGTGTACCAGCCTACCGGCTGCAAGAGCAGAGCTGGAAGCTGCCCTTGGGCGAACTGCTGGCGGATCTGGATTCCTACATTGCCAACAATCGCCATTGCGAGTTCTTTTGGTACCCGCAAACCGACAGCGCCAATCTCAAAGTGATTAACATCACCGATGACGCCGCTCACTACCCCCTAGGCGGTGAAGGCGAGCGCTGTGGCTGGAACTATGAAGTATTGCCCAACCACCGCCCTCACTTACACACGGAAATGGAGTACAGCGTACCCGCCAATTCCGGACCGGCCTGCATGGAGGCCATTCAGAATCTGCTGAACACCGCCTTCACCGACGTACGATGGCCTGTGGAATATCGAACCTTGGCAGCCGACGACGTGTGGATGTCCACAGCCTATAAGCGGGACACGGTGACTATTTCCGTTCATCAAGGCGCCGAGCTGCCGGATGAAGCCTATTACCGGGCCTGTGAGGAGATTTTTCTGGAGTTTGACGGGCGGCCCCATTGGGGCAAGTGCAACTACCTAAGTGGTGCGCAACTGGCGGCCCAGCACCAACGCTGGCAGGACTGGTGGCGGGTGCGGGATCAGATAGATCCGCGGGGCACGTTCCTAAACCCGTATCTGCAAAGCATTCGGCCATAACTGCGACACCCATCAGCTGTGGGTGCTTATTCAAAAGGAAAAAACATCGTGCATCCGACCTATACCTCTAAATTTCCCGAGTTGGGCTTCTATGGGCTGCCCGGTCACAGCCGCACCCCGCGAGATATTTTGAAGCAAGCCCAAGATGCTGAGGCGCTGGGCATTGGCAACATCATGATCTCGGAACGGGCAGACTACAAAGAGATCTCGGCCTTATGCGGTGCCGTAGCCGCGGTTACCGACAACCTCTACATCGGCACGTCAGGCACCAACCTCAACACCCGTCATCCGGTAATTACCGCCTCCATGGGATCCACTTTAAACAGCCTCTCTGAGGGCAGATTCGCTCTAGGCCTTGCCAAGGGAGTCGGGGTACGTTGGAAAGCGATGAACGTCGATTTCCCTACCTTTGAGCGAGAGGCGGAATTTATTCAGCTCATGCGCAAGCTGTGGCGCGGCGAGCGTGAGCTTAACCACACCAGTGCGTTGGGCACCTACCCTGCCCTGCAGTTAGCCCACTACGTGAATGAGGACATTCCTGTTCTGTACGTGGGCTTTGGCCCTAACAGCCTTTATCAGGCGGGAAAAATGTACGACGGAGCACACCTGCACACTTTTATGAGCGATCAAGCACTAAGCGAGACGGTCGAGCACTTCCGCGCTGGCGAGGCCGAAGCCGGTCGCTCAGGCGGCAAACTCTGGTCTGTTTTTGCCACCGCCTGCGATGTCAGCGAAGAGCGCTACCTGAAGCTGATCGTGGCGCGCCTTGCCACCTATCTGCAAATCCCCGGCTATGGAGAAGCGTTGGTCAACGTCAACCGGTGGGATATGGAGACCCTCAACGCTTTTAGGAGCGCCCCCATTGTTGCCAACATGCCCGGCGCCATAGACAGTGTGGCCAGCTTTGCCGAACTCGCCGAGATCGAGAAGCTGATTCCAGAACATTGGCGGCCTGCAGCGGTAGGCGATGCGAAAACCTGTGCCCAGCGCTGGCTGGATCAATTCAAGGCGGGCGCCGACGGCATCATCATTCACGCCAGCACACCGGAAGAATTTGCGCCTGTGCTGGCGGAGTACGAAAAAATCAGGCCCTCGGAGCTTTTTGCGGGGCGCACCAACCGACCTGGCTAAACGTAAATGTAAATGGATTTGGCTCTGGACGCGGCAAGACAGATACGCGCTAGAGCATATCCAGTAGTTCAAGAGGCTCCCCCACCCACTGCTCGCAGCCCGCCGACCGGAATTCGTCAGCACTACCGTAGCCGTATACCGCTCCGATAAAACGCATACCATTGTTTTTCGCGCCGATGACATCGTGTCGTCGGTCACCAATCATCACGGTCTTGGAACCCATATGGCCTGTTTCGCTGAGCGCATGGGCCAACAGTTCACTTTTGTCCTGCAAAGAGCCATCCAACCCGGAACCAAAGGTATTCGCAAAATACGGGTTCAATCTGAAATGATTGAGAATTCGGTCTACAAATACCAGCGGTTTACTGGACGCCACGTACAGGGGATATCGACCGGCCAGAGACGCGAGGACTTCCGGTATGCCGTCGTAAACTTGGTTTTCAATCAGGCCCACCGTGCTAAAGCGCTGTCGATACAAGGCGACACCCTCGGCGGCGCGCTCGGGGCTGACCAGTTCGCTGAAGCTCTCCGTCAGCGGCGGGCCAATGCACCAAGTCAGCTCGTCTTTCGATGGAACCGTTTCGCCCATCTGATCAAGGGCATGCTGAATACAGCCGGTAATACCCACCTTCGGGTCCGTCAAGGTGCCGTCCAAATCGAAAAAAATCGCCTCAACGGCCACGGTGCTTTGCATGGTTGTTCCTATTCCGTCCTTGGCACTATCATGACCAATCACCCACCGAGGACGTATATTAGTGACTGTATCCAGCGAGTTTCCGCACATCACCAACCGCCGCATCAAAACTAACGGCATTGAATTGAACATCGCCGAACAAGGCGAGACTCACGCCCCCTTGATCGTCATGTGCCACGGTTTCCCGGAGTCTTGGTACTCTTGGAGGCATCAGTTTGCACCCCTGGCAAATGCAGGCTACCACGTCGTGGCTCCAGATATGCGCGGTTACGGTGAGTCCGACAAACCCGGCCAGATCAGCGCCTACAATCAGGCCGAGGTAGTAAACGACATTAAAGGACTGGTCCGCGCCCTTGGGTACGAAACCGCCATCGTTATTGGCCACGACTGGGGCGGCCCCACCGCCTGGGCCTGCGCCCTATGGCATCCTGACGTGTTCACCGCTGTTGGGGTCCTCTCAGTACCCTTTAGCCCGCGCTCGCCGGTGCCGCCACTAGAAGCGATGAAAGCCATTTTTGCCGGCAAGTTTTTTTATCAACTTTATTTTCAGCAGCCCGGCGTGGCCGAAGCTGAGTTCGAAAAAGACGTGCGCACCGGTCTGCGCAAGTTCTATCACTTGGCCAGCGGCGAAATGGATTGGAACATCCTTGGCGAAAAGTCCGAGCATGACGATCTGCTCACCAGCTTGATTGATCCAGACCAGATGGGGGCCTGGCTGTCTGATAGCGACCTAGATTTCTACGTCAACGAGTTCACCAACAGCGGCTTTGCTGGCCCACTCAATTATTACCGCAATCACAATCTCACCTGGGAACTCAGTGCGGACAAACCCACAGAAATTCATCAGCCGGCCCTTTTTGTTGCCGGCGAGCGCGACGGGGTTATTGCCATGGCAGGCCCGGCGCTGGAGAACATGCCGAACTTCGTGAAAGACCTGCGCACTAATGTTCTGATTCCCAAGATCGGACATTGGACTCAGCAGGAAGCGCCAGAGGCCGTGAATGAACACCTGCTGAGTTGGCTAAACGGGCTAAGCTGATCGCCGTGGCTCAGAGCAACCCCGTATCCGGGGTCTTTCAGGACCTCACCATCGTCGATGTCTCCGGCAGCGTAGCCACCAGCTACGCTGCCAAGCTCTTTGCAGACTATGGTGCGCTGGCAGTCAACCTCGAACCCCCCGGCGGCTTTCCAACCCGCAGACTCAAGCCGCTGCTTTCCGGCGGTGAAAGCGCCATGCATGGCTATCTGCACACAAATAAACAAAGTGTGATTGGTTCTAAGACACACCTGAAAGATGAGCCCGTTACCGTTAACGCGGATTTGGTGATATACGATCCCAGCCACCTACCCAGACAGGACTATTTGGCCGATATCGACCGCAACACGTGCGCCATCAGTTGGTATGGTCTAACCGGTCCCTACGCATCCATGCAGGGATCGGACGCCACCGTGCACGCCCTAAGCGGACTGATGCGGGGTATCGGAACGCCTGAGGGGCCACCGATTATCCCCCCGGGCTACCAAGCTCAGATTATTGGCGGGCTTAGCGCATTTAACGGCGCCTTGGGGCATTTGCTGGCAACGAAGTTGGGCAACCTTAGCTCCGCTTTTCAACTCGACGCCAGTATTTTGGAAGCCAACATGTGCTTCACCGACCTCGCGGCAATCAATGCCTATAACAACAATCCGCTGCCACCGCGGATGGGCATCAACCGGTTCCCGCCCACTTACCCGTTGGGGATCTGGCCCTGCAAAGACGGATGGCTCGGCGTCACCACCTTGACCCCAAGCCAATGGAAGGCCTTTTGCAAGTTACTGGACATGGAGCACTTTGCCGACGTTGAACTGTTTCAGAGCAGCGTCAGCCGCCTAGAATCGTCGGACCTGTTAGAGCCGGAGATTTTGCAGGCCCTATCCCAACACAGCGCCGAGGACCTGTTCTATCGAGGCCAGGCCATGCGAATTCCGCTGGCACGGGTTCCCACCATGGAAGAACTGTTTAGTGTAGACCAGTACAGCAGCCGCAACGCGTTCAGTCAGGTCACCATCGGTGATGACGCCTTTCATGCCCCGTCAACGCCGTTCCGGCTATTCGCCACCCCCCCGCACTTTGGCGGCCCCGTCGCAGACTTGGGGGCAGACAATTACCGCTGGAGCGTTACGCATGAATAGCGCCTCCTTGCCTTTGACAGGCATTCGCATCGTTGACTTAACCATGGGCTGGGCAGGGCCATTGGCGACCCGCAACTTGGCGGATCTGGGCGCCGAAGTCATCAAGGTAGAAAGCTGCAAACGCTTTGACTGGTGGCGCAGTTGGGAAGCGACCCCTGAATGGGTAGCCGACAACGGGGCAGAAAAGTCTCCCCAGTACCTATCGGTAAACCGCAACAAATTGGACATCACTCTGGATCTCGAACATCCCAAGGGGCGCGAGCTATTGCTGAAACTGGTGACTACCGCGAATGCCCTCGTGGAAAATTACTCGGGCAGCGTACTGCCCAAGCTCGGTTTGGATTACCCCAGCTTGGTTAACGCGAACCCGGATCTGGTCATGGTGTCCATGCCTGCCTTCGGCAGCACTGGCCCTTGGTCTGAGTTTCGCGCTTATGGATCTACGGTAGAACATTCCTCGGGACTCCCCCACTTGGTCGGCGATCCGCAGCAGCCACCGACCATGCAGCACGTCGCATTTGGCGACGCCGTAGGCGGCCTCAACGGTACCGCGGCGATTTTGACCGCGCTTTGGCACCAGAAACAAACGGGCGCGGGCCAGTTCGTGGATTTGAGCCAAGTGGAATGCTTGTTCCCGCTGGCCGCGCAGGGCGTGTTGCAGCAGTCCGTTACCGTCGAAGCGCCTCAGCGCACCGGCAACGCCCATCCAGAGTTCGCGCCCTATGGCGTGTATCCGTGCTCTGGAGACGATGCCTGGATCGTAATCGAAGTTACCAGCGAGGATCAGTGGCAGGCTCTGCAGCGCCTAATTCCCGGGCTAGCCGACTTTTCTGACCTGACGGATCGGATGCAGCGGCGCAAAAACCTCGACACGATGATCGCCCAGTGGACGCTTGAACAATCCGCCGACGCAGCCATGCAGACCCTGCAAGCTCGTGGCGTTATCGCTGCCAAGCTCAATAACGGCCATGACTTGCTCCACGAACCCCAACTTCGAGACCGCGGATACCTACAGTGGCTCGAGCGAGATCATGTAGGTCTGCAGCCCAACGCCAGCGCACCCTTTCGAACCGGCGCTGGGCCAATTCCAATACGCCACCCTGCCCCAACCCTTGGCCAAGACAACGACTATGTGCTCACGGAGATTCTGGGGCTCAGCGCTAAAGAGCTGTCGGCCCTTGAGAATCAAGAAATCATCGGCACCAAACCTAGGCTGCCCGATTAGGCGCCCCAAGCCACGACTTAGTTTACCTCGCCATATCCATCAGACCCGTGAATCCTGAAGGCTGATGAGGCCCTATGATCAACTGCTCCAGCACGCCATGACCTTGGCGATCACCCAACGATCCCGTCATCTGGGTCGTACAGATGGCCTGAATATGCAGAGTGTGCGCATCATCTACTTCGCTGAGCTTATGCTCTTCGTAGGTGCTAGCAGGGCCACCGTGGTAACTGCCGTGACCAAAGGTTTCGTGACCATAGCCCACGCCCTTCATATACCAGTGAAACTTCGGCTGCATGGTGATCGTGACTTCACCGCCGCCGCGTCTGCGCTGCCAGTGAATGCGAATTTCCTTGGCATGACGGGTACCGGAAATAAAATCGATATGGGACGAGACCTGCGCCATCACCTCGGACTCGCCTTGGCCGTTCAGCGGCACGAATGCGCCCGCCGTATTCCAAGGGTCACCGAACTCGTCATCATTGAGATGGTAAAGCGAGACCCCGTCGGGCCAATTGATCGGTGCCCAAAGCCAATAAAATTGCTGGAACGGTTCCGCAGACGGATTGGCTTGGGGATCGCGTTCACCGATCGGTCGTATCCCCCAAGAGCGGTCGCGGGTACCCAGCCAGCGCACCGGCCCGACCTCAATTCTCTCGCCTTTGTGTTTGATCCAGCCTTCCCAAGCGCCATTCTGAGTTAGACGGGTATAGTCCATAAATAACTGGGAGCCAAGCCTTCGGGTAAAACGCGGTTCTTCTTGCGCCGGGGCGCGTCCACGAAAAAGCAGATCGGCCTCGATCCCGTGCTCAGGGGCATCGATCCGGATCCGCAGGCTTTGCAGCGGCTCAACGACCTCTACCTGTATGCCTGCCACCTGAGTATCCATGCGCTCCATGCCCAGGGCTCTGGAGAATAAAATGTTGTGCTGCACACCATCTCGGATCAGCGAGAAGCCGGCGTCGATCACATCCAGATGCGGGTAAATTCCCATGCCCAGCGCAAAGAAAGTTTCGCCCTCAATGTCGTAACCGTTAAAAAAATATCGATCGTAAAAATTTCTGCTCTGGCCCGCGTAAGCTATCGGTTCCGGGCTCTGGTGAATTGGGTAATCATCGGCCTTTGACAGCATGCTTTTCTCTCCCGCCTTTGGTGTCTTTGCACAGTCTAGCCTCATCCCTCCCTTTCTGGCAGATTGCCCCTATGGATTTATTGGCCGCGTCTTGCTGAAAAGAGCGCCGGGCGGAGGCAAAGCAGGAGACACCACGATGACCACGATCAACAGCGTTCTCGGCGAGATTGACAGCAAGGACTTAGGGTTCACCCTGATGCACGAGCACGTCATGGTAGCGGCCAGCGGTCTATCCACTCATTACCCCGACCTCTTGGGACCGAATCGAGAACAACGGGCCATTGACTGCCTGAAAACCGCCAAGGCCCATGGCATCGATACCATGCTGGATGCGACGACTTTTGATTTGGGTCGTGACCCTGCCCTTCTGAAAACCGTTGCAGCAGCCTCCGGGGTCAACCTGATAAACGTCACAGGCTGGTGGCTGGATGTACCACGCTTTATGCAGGGTGTTGGGGCCAATCAAATGGCCGATGAATTCATCAAAGATCTTACCGTGGGGTTTCGCGGCACCGACATTAAGGCTGGCATGCTCAAATGTGCGGCAGACTTCGAGGGGGTCACACCACCGCTGGAAACGATGGCCCGGGCGGTCGCCAGAGCTCACCTGCAAACCGGGGTGCCAATCATGGTGCACTCCTACCCCACCGGCCAGGTTGCTCGGCGCCAAATCGAGATTTTTAAAGAAGAAGGCGTCGATCTGGGTAAGGTGAAAATCGACCACAGCAACGACACCACGGATACCGAATACCTGAAGTGGATTCTGGATCAGGGCTGCTTTTTGGGCCTTGATCGCTACCCCGGACGCCTAGTCACCCCGCACATGCGCACTGTGACGCTAAAACGGCTGATGGATATGGGTTACGGCGAAAAACTCTGCCCGTCTCACGACTGCATTTGCCTGCACATTCACAACGAGCAGCCCGACGGCAGCATTCCCGAGCAGCACGACTTTCAAAAGAGCAACCCGGATCAATATCTGTTCATGCACCGGCATGTGATTCCGCAGCTTAAGGAACTTGGTGCCAGCGATCGGGATATCGAGATGCTGTTCGTGGATAATCCCCGCCGGCTGTTTGAGGCCTAACCACCCAACCAACGGCGCCGGCCTCTTAACCGGGGCGCCGCCCACAGACAAAACGAGCATTCGCTTTATGGACTGGAAGATATTCCTAACGGTCTTTGCCTCGGTCTTCATCGCAGAATTGGGAGACAAAACCCAACTAGCAACGATGCTGTTTGCCGCGGACAAAGAAGTCAGCCGCGTCACGGTATTTCTGGCCGCTTCGGCGGCCTTGATAGTAGCCACCGGCTTAGGTGTGCTTGCCGGCAGCGTATTAACGCAATTGATCAGCGAAAGACTCCTGCACTACGTTGCCGGGGCAGGATTTATCGTCATTGGAGTTTTCACCCTGCTACGAGCCTAGCCTGCCGCCAGGCGCCCCAGCGGGCGCTAGTACAGTTCTACCGTGTTTTCAAAGACAAAGCCGCCTTGGGGCATGGCCAAGCGGTGTCGTTCACCTGCAATATCCGGGTTCCAGTCATCGTAACCGGCGTCACCCTTCCACATCGCCACCCGCTCACCACTGGCCGCTGGCACCACCCGAGTGTTGTATGTGATTCCTGTGTTGTCAGAAAAGTACTCGATCACTGCGTCGGCAGATGACTTAAGCGAGAGATGATACAGAGTCACCCACGTCGGCGGCACCAGATCAATCTCGCCTGCCGCATGCTTGCGCAGCGCTTCTTCAGGGTTTAGCCACGCATGCTCCTTGATCTCACCATCGTCAATGGCAATGTCCATGTCGCCTTCCACCTTGGCCACAAAAAACCAAGTCGCAAAACGTTTTTGCTGACCCGGAGGAGGTGTCCAATGAGACAGAAATACGTAGTCCTGAGCATGCACGGTAATACCTGCCTCTTCTTGTGTTTCCCGTACCGCCGCGGCCCGAGCTGCGGCCTCTATATTCGACTCGTTGGCCACGCCACCTGGATAGTCTGCCGCATCAATCTTGCCCCCCGGAAAGACCCACATGCCGCCGAAGGTGATTTTCGAGTTTTTGCGCAGCATTAGCACCTCGATGCCTGTATGACCTTGGCGAACAAGAACCACAGTAGCGGCCGGTATCAGCGCCGAAACATTTGGATCGTCCTCGCTTCGTAAGTCAATGTTGCCGTACATATCATT
>Ga0181579_10004352_pt1 | contig 11050 bp, 7 predicted proteins | sample 071ome_24_FD_132996 | JGI IMG/M metagenome (GOLD analysis project Ga0181579, IMG submission 132996) | Coastal salt marsh microbial communities from the Groves Creek Marsh, Skidaway Island, Georgia - 071402CT metaG (megahit assembly) | ecosystem: Environmental > Aquatic > Marine > Intertidal zone... | reverse complement strand
TGCTATTGAAGTTGAACGCCGCAATATCAAAGGGCTGAACAAAATCGGCTTGGCGGTGCCCAACCTAAATCTCTCCATGCGCACAGACGGATACCCGAATGTCACCATTCGCGGGCTTGGCGCCTACGGCATGACGCAAGGCGTTGGTTTTTATCTAGATGACGTGCAGCTTTTCAGTGACGCGTCCTCACGTTTCGGTGACATTGAGCGGATCGAGGTACTCAAGGGACCCCAGGGCGTGCTGTATGGCGGCAGTAACATTGGTGGCGCAGTCAAATATGTCAGCAAAACACCGTCGACTGAAGAATTCGGTGGCAGGCTCAAGGTCATGGCCGGCGAGCAAGGCATCTGGGACATTGAGGGTGACGTCAATGTCCCACTGTCAGATAAGTGGGCGTTGCGGGCTTTTGCTTTTACTCGCGAAGATGACGGCTTTATGACCAACCCTGGTTCGCCCTCCCCCGTTTTTGGAGTGGACTCCAATCAACCGGAGGATGTTGGTGCCTATGAGGAATCGGGCGGACGACTGGTTCTGCATGGCGACATTAGTGATCGGGTCAGTATTACCGCCTCGGCTCGATACAACGAATACGATGGCCCCGTAAACAACTGGGCCAGAGAGATGGGCACACCCGGCAATCTCCAATATCCGTTCACGCTGGACACCAACCTCAACCCAACCCACGAGCGGGAAACATTTGGTGCACGCTTTGAGATCAACGCTGAGTTCAATCACTTCGACTTCAAGAGCATCACCTCCTATACCGACACCGAGAGCGACCGTCATACCGATGTCGATCTGACGCAGCTCTGGTTTTTCAATACTTTCCGCCCTGAGACGATGGAAGTACTCACGCAGGAATTCCGATTCTCTTCCAACTCAGAGGGACCCCTGCAATGGGTTGGCGGGGTCTATTTCATGGACTTTGAAGAGACCATGAATTCCTTCCTCGATTTCGGATGGATCATCCTTGAAGCAGACGACCCCTCAGTCCACGTGCAGGTGCCTTTCGAGACCCGTCGAGAGGAAAAAGGCAACTTGGCGGCCTTCGGTAACCTCACCTACGAAATAGGGGCATGGGAATGGGGCCTAGGGCTTCGAATTGATCGCTGGGAATCTGATGAGGAAGCCGTTGATATTGGCCACTCTGCATCGAAAGACGACGTAGAGATATTGCCTAAAATCTCGCTGACTCGTCGCTTCAACAACGATTCCATGGTCTATGCGACCATCTCAAAGGGCTTCGAGCCCGGGGGCTGGGTAGGCATTGCAGATGGCGCACCCCCTGTATACGGACCCAACGGTGAAAAAACCCTGGCCGGCTTTGACCCTGAGGAAGCCGTCCAATACGAACTCGGCTGGAAGGGTTCATTAGCCGATGGCCGCTTACAAGCCACCGCTGCACTGTTTTTCATTGATTACGACAACCGTCAATTCGAGTTTATCTTGCCCAATCCAAGCGGCGATGGCACTTTAATTGACGGCATTGAGAACATCGGTGATTCGGAACAGACAGGAATAGAGCTCGGACTAACTTGGCAAGCCAGTGAGTATCTGCAGATTGCCGCGGCTTACGGCTACATCGACGCAGAATGGGATAGCAACACCATTCTTCCGGATGGCAGCGCCAACCTCGGCGGTCAAACGCCACCGCAAATCATTGAGCACAGCACGACGGTCACTGCGAATTTTCAGATGCCCGCTTTTGGAGATTTCGACTGGATTGGTAACCTTCAACTCAGTCACAACGGCACCATGGAGGGTGGCAAACCGTCGGGAGGTACAGTCCAAAATCCCGAATTCACCGTCGTGGACATTCAGGTCGGTCTGGCAAGCAACAAATGGGAATTGATGCTGAATCTGGATAATGCCTTCGATGAGCGTTACTACACAGATCTGGAACCGTTTCCCAACTTCGGCTTTGGTGGCCTCATTGGAACCGAGCCCGCCGAAATCATTATCGGCACGCACGGGCATCCAAGGTTGTTTACCGCGAGTGCAACGTATCGATTCTGATACAGTGCGGGTTTAGAACACCTCAATAGGCACACCATGTCTGACGCGCTGGAACTGGCGACGCGGGCGCTTGAGCACTTTAACGAGGGCACCACCGATTGCGCGCCCTCGCAGATGCGCATACCCCTGAGCGCCTACACCGACGAATCCCGCTTCGTAGCGGAGCGTCGGGCCGTTTTTCTCGAGTCACCGATTGCCATCGCCTTGTCGCTGGAGGTGCCTGAGCCCGGCGATTTTCAAACGCAAACTGTCATGGGCGTGCCGCTGCTAATCACCCGAGATCGCGACGCAACGGTCCACTGCTTTATTAACGTCTGCCGTCATCGCGGCGCCAAGGTCTGTCAGCAAGATAAAGGACACCAGACGCGCTTTAGCTGCCCCTACCATGCCTGGACCTACAGCAATCAAGGGGAACTGATCGGAGTTTATGGCGAAGACAGCTTCGGCGAAGTAGATCGTGCGGCAATGGGTCTCACCGAATTGGCGTGCGAGGAGCGGGCGGGCGTCATTTTCGTTTGCCTCACGCCAGGCAAGGCATTTGATATTGACCACTGGCTCGGTGAATTCGCCGGCAAGCTGGGTGACCAACAGCTCACCGACTGGCACTTGTATACCGAACGGTATCTCGACGGCTCGGGGTGGAAAGCCACGATGGACGGCTATCTCGAGGTCTATCATCACGATAGCGTGCACGGCAAAACGGTTGGCCCTCACACGGTCGGCAATCTATTGGTGCATGACACCTGGGGCGCTCATCAACGCATGGCCTTTGCGCGGAGAAATATCACCGAACTGAATGACTCCGCCCCCTCCGAATGGAAAGAGCCGGAATCATTTATCCGAGTGGTGCACTCGGTGTTCCCCAACCTGTCGATCTCAGCCATTCTCGGCGGGCACTGTCTGGTTGGGTTTATCTTTCCCGGCGAGACCAGCACCACCACTGTGACGCGGCAACTGATATTGAGCGCTGAAGCGCCTGCGACCGAAGACGCCACCCAGGCAATCGAAACCTTCAGCCAGATGACATTGCAGGCAGTGCGCGACGAAGACTATGCCCTGGTCGCCACTGTGCAGGGCGCTCTGGGCTCAGGTGCCAATGACAGTTTTCTGATCGGTCGTAACGAGCCTGCTGTGCAGCACTACCACCGTATGATCGCCGAGGTCGCTGGTAAGTAGTCTGCAGAAGCGTCGACCACCTATCGACACTGCTGGTGGCAGTACCCCCAGCCCGTTATGCTCGTCACTCGGCAGGTGCAGAGGTCACTGGCTTGGGCATCATTGATTATCACAGTCCACTCAACATTCTGGTCTCCGTTAAAGGCCATCCTTACGAGCGCGACGCCTTTGCCGCTGTCTTTGAGTCCTTCGAAGGCATACGACACACCTTCGTCGAGCAGCCCGCGACACAGACTTTTTTGAATCCCGACGCCGCCGCACCCTGGGATGTGCTGGTGTTCTATGACATGCCCGGCATTGACTTCAGTACACAGCCGCCTCAACTGGTGGCACCCAGCGAAGCGGTGAAAACGGGCTTTATGGAGCTATTGGAAGCGGGCAAAGGACTGGTCTTTTTACATCACGCCATCGCTGGCTGGCCGCTTTGGCCAGAGTACGGAGAGGTGATTGGAGGGCGCTTCTTTTACCGGCCCTCGGATTGTCGCAGCACGCCAGTACTCGACTCGGGTTATCGTCACGACGTGGCTCATACCGTCAGCGTCCAAGATGCAAACCATCCCATCGTCAACCACCTGCCCGAGAGCTTTCCACTCACGGACGAGCTGTATCTTTATGAGGTGTTTGAGAACGACGTCACCCCGTTAATCAGTAGCGACTACCACTTTGATTGTGAGCATTTCTACTCAGCCCACCACGCAGTGACCGGAAAGATGTTTTGTAACGACGACTGGCCGCACCCTGAGGGGAGCTCGCTGATTGGCTGGACTAAACAGCACGACAAAAGTCGCATCGTGTATTTACAGCCTGGCGACGGACCCGATACCTATGCCTCACCGCACTATCGCAGGCTACTGGAAAACGCGATTCGGTGGGCAGCCGCCTGAGATCACAAGGCTAGGGAAGCGCTATTGACGCAACCACCCTGTCGTAGAACAAGTCAAAAGCATAGGCGTAGTCGGCGTCCTCTTTAATGTTCCAGCCGGTAAAGACCGCCACTAGATCCAACTCAGGGATGATCAACGGGAACTGCCCGCCCCATCCCCAACCACCGTACATCTTCGGGCCAGCCTCTGTTTTATGGCGGTAAACCCACCACTGGTAGCCGTAACCCCATCCGTCGGGGTCATTAGCATCAATAGGGACCCACGACGTTGCGGAGCGGCGAACCCAATCCCTTGGCACCACTTGCTCTTCGCCCCACCTACCCTCGTGCAAAAATAACAGCGCAAACCTCGCCAAATCGTGGGCACTGAGGAACAGTCCCCCGCCAGCGTTGGTGAAGCCCTCTGGCGCTTTATTCCAAAAATAGTCAGTGATGCCGATTGGCCCAAATAAAAGCTGCTCGGCATACTCGTTCGTCGGCACCCCAGTGGCTGTCGTGAGGATTTCAGACAGTGCCTGGCTCGAGGCGCTGTTGTAATCAAAGAGAGTGCCCTGCTCTACAGCCATACTCTTCTCTAAAAGATAACCGACCCAATCATTTGTCGACTCGGCCGCGGTGGCATCGTTCTCCTGGCTGAAGTAAGAGATCTCCTCTTCCCAATCAATGCCCGCCGTCATCTTCAGTACATTCTCAAGCGTCACCGCTTTGACGGCAGGGTCCGAGAACTGGCGGTGTGGCAGTAGATCGCCGAGCGTGGCGTCAGTGCCCGGTAATTCACCCCGGGCGATAGCGATGCCGATCAGCGCAGACATCACGCTCTTCGAGACTGACTGAAGACTGTGTAAGTCTGTCTCTCCGTGGAATGGGTAGGCGCGTGGATTGAAGTAATCCCAGGGCGGCGGACTTGGGTACACGAGACCCGCATGCTGGGCGTCGTAGTCCCATTGGTATCGACGGTCAAACACAATCTGCCCGCGACGGATAATCGTCATCGAGTCGATATTGCCGTACTCCCCCGCCCGTATTCCCGCATCGAGCGCCTGCAGGGGCGCAGGATCTATTCCGACCGACGCCGGATCTGCATACAGCCACTGATCGCCGGGCAAGATAGTTTCGGCAATGTTGGCACTCGCCATCGTTAAATAGCAGGCCGCTACCGCGCCCCGAAGCACACCCAGCGACCGGGTCCGCCGGAAACAGTGCCGTATGTGAGCGCGCCGTATCATCAGCGCGTTGGTAGAATCGCAATATGCCTGATCCGCGACTCGCCCACCGTATCAGTTTGCAATCTGATCCTGATGCGGCTCGGATCTCCCTCGCCGGGCCACGGCAACGGAATGGCAACGCCGGCCTCCGTCTGATCCAGAGCGTCGAGTGCGCGAATCGGCACCAGCGACCTCCACTGCGACGGACTATCGGCCGCTGATTGAAAGTCGATCGCGATGCCTGTCACGGCCTGCGAATCGAGCCCAATGACCAACGTGGTGTGCTGCGTCACGTCCATCGCCAGTGCATCCGGGCTGACCAAGCTCAGCTCTGAGGCGGGGTGACGCCATCGCAGCACCCCGCCCTCAGCCCAAAGAATCGACCCTGCCTCATCACCCTGCCATCCGTCGACGCTGGGATGTCCCTCATTACCGAAGGGCCAGTACAGGGCGTTTCGCGGCAGATAAGCGTATTCCGATAAGAAATCCGTGACCGCATTTTCCAGCGGGGTGTTCAAATAAGCGGCGTGAGCGTGGAACCCGGGATCGTCAGCATAGTCGCCATTACTCCCATTCCATGCCATAGGTGAGAGGAGTCGGGCATGGTGGTTAAATAGCTGCAGCAACGACCGGTATCCATCTTCGTAACTGGGTAACAATCCAGGTGGGTCTCTGAAGTCTGCCGTGTTGTGCTCAACAATGCCCCAATCAGGGTCAGCCTCATAGAAAATAGAAAATAAACTCCGGCCACTCTCGGTAGCAATATCGTTGAGCGCGCTCTTGCCATAAACAATGACACCCAGATGTCCCGGTGTGGGTATCGCGCCCTCAATGGTCATCCCCGCCGAATCGAAGTTCTTCATGTCGCTGTCCAGGCGCTCTGAGAACGGCATTGAGGGTTTGCGCGGTGCCATAAACCCCTGAGAGGAGAAAATCTTTGCCGGATCGAGCCCCGTTTCGACCAACCAACGGCTGAGGTCATCGTAATGCAGGTCAACCAAGTGCCGCCTGAACCGCTCCCAGAGAAACATCCAAGGCTCAGACGGGCCCGGCAAAAATTGTCGCGGCATGTCTCTCGGCGGCTCCACCTCCTCCCACCGCGAAAAATTCTGTTCGCTGATCTCATTGATCTCTGACAGCGTCAGCGCCGGACTGGGATAATCCTCAAGCAGCGCGCCCGAGGCGTAGAGTCCCCCGCCGCTCAGCCAGTCTCGAAACTGCCTTAGCGTGTCAGGGTTAAAGTCGTGCCAGCTGCCCCTCACAAAGGGACTCATGTACACATCAGGATCCAGATTTACCCCAGCAAAAAGGTGCGGATGTTCCTCCGCGAAGGTCACCAGCCGGGTACCCGCTAACTGCAGGTTGCGCTTTTTATAGAACCGGACGGTCTCATTGTAGGCATTCAAGGTCAGGGTTCGCGATAACTCGGGTGACATCAGCGATCCCGGCAATCCTGCAATCAAATCGTCGGGGAACACATTGTCGTCCTGATCCCACTGGCAATTCATAGGATCCAACTCGAGGTGATCGGTTAAATCAAACTCGGGAACAGAGCCGTTCGCGTCGCCCCAGACACCGCCATTGAGCGTGAATAAAATGGGCACCTGCTGATCGACTGACATCTTGATGACCGCATCGAGCCAGTCATCTACCAGAAAGAACCCCGTGTGTATTGGGATGGGCCCCAGGCTTGGGTCGAAACGCCAGTCCTCTGCCGCGCCACGCGTGGCGCGCATGTAGAGAATGGGCACACGCAAACCCAAACGAAAGGTGTCACTTTTATAAGGTCGATAGACATCCGAGAAGCCCTGATCACCGCGCTGCGAGATACCGCTTGTGCCCACCACAAACCAAAAAGGATCCTCCAGCCATTCGGGATGCTTCGCCAACCAGGGGCGCCACTGCTGTGACAAACGCACCGGGCGATAACGAATTTTTTTGAGAACGATTTTTTCGCCGGAGGATCTGTAGGCCGCGATAACAAGCTGACTATTGGGTCTGACAGACGCTGGCAATGTGACCCGCGCATGGAATCCGGTCTTGTTGGCCTCTGCCACACCAAGATAGGCCGCCACATCACCTCGATCTAGGCCAAAGTCCATGGGGTAGGACCAATCTCCCGACTCCACTTCCACACGTGCAATCGGATCGTCCTTGCCAATCCACACCCACCCGCCGATTTCGATATCGGGCTTACGCCAGGTGGTCACCAACGGTGAGTCAACGTGATAGGCGAGTTCGCTCTCTTCGGCATCGCTCTGGGCGAGTGCGTTAGTGGCCATGGCCAGCAGCGTCAGCCCCAGGATCAGCCAGCCTACGAAACATTGAGTCACCCAGCGAACGGAGCACGTGAGAGGCGAGTCGATAGCAGACGTCATCGCTACGGAATCCTTGTGGTCAAAAACACCTTGGGCCGTATCAGCGCGCCCCGGGCGTCACAGAGAGACCGGCAGAGGTTTGTTGACCGGCTGGGTCAGCGACTCGGGGGGCTGGGAGAAACCAATGATCGCGCTATATCCGGGTGTTGACTCCTTGTGCACCACCCCCGCAGTGGCGACGATTTTTGCACCGCGGCCACAGGTCACCGGTTCGTTTTCACCCTCTACCGCGACGGTCAACTCCCCTCCAGTGACGTAAACCACAGAATCAAAGTCGTGCCAATGCAGCTCATTCTCCTCGGCAGGAAAATCCAGTGCCATGGCGTGGTAGCCCATCGCCTCAATCTCGGCATAGGCCTGAGTTTCGTCATCAAAAGTCAGCAGTTCATTCATGGCCAATCACTCCTCGTTCCTGCGGCACCACTGTATCGCTATCTTCGGTGATTGCACACCTTGCCGCCGTGACTTTCGCTACCGACCGGCTGCTCCACTGCGCGCACCCGGGACAGCGATCAAGCTGGGTCATTTGAAGAGGGATTGGTATGGTAGGCCTATGTCCGATCTCACCGCACTGTCTGCCATTGAGCTCTCCAAAACCATCGCCGCGGGTGATGCCTCTTGCGTCGAGGTCATGGATGCCTTTCTCAAGACAATCGAGGCTTTAAACCCGCACGTGAACGCGTTGGTTAACCTCATACCCCGCGATGAATGCTTGAAACTGGCCAAGGAAGCCGACGCTGCTCCTCGCATTGATGCAGGGCCTGGATGGCTGCATGGAATTCCGGTAGCAGTGAAAGATCTCTCCAGAGCAAAGGGACTGGCCACAACCTGCGGCTCACCGCTTTTTCAGGACGACATCGCCACCTACGACGATCCACACGTCGCCCATCTGCGTGCCGCTGGCGCCATTATTATCGGCAAAACGAACGTGCCAGAGTGGGGATTAGGTGGACACACCGACAACCCGGTCTTTGGTTTAACCCGGAACGCCCACGACCCCCGACTGAGCGCGGGCGGCAGCAGCGGCGGCGCTGCAAGCGCATTGGCCGGCGGCATGCTGAGCATCGCAGACGGCAGCGACATGATGGGCTCGTTGAGGACACCAGCGGCGTTTCAAGGCCTCGTAGGATTTCGACCCACCCCCGGCGTCGTGCCCCTTGCCCCTGAAATGGACCCAATGGAGCTTGGCCTCGTGAGCATCGGCCCCATAGCAAGAGACGTGGCCGACGCCGACGCCCTGTTCGCCACCCTGTCAGGGCGCGCTCCACAGACGTCTGCCCACAATCCCCCGGGACCTTCGCTAGCGGGATTAAAAATCGGCTGGTTGGGCAATGCCGGAGGCTATTGGCCGATCGAACCCTCGATTCTTCGCTATTGTGAACAGTCGCTGGCGGTGCTTGTCACTGCCGGCGCGAATGTTGACGCATTCATCTCCCATCAGATTCCCGATCTTTGGCCGTGTTGGCTGGCGCTCCGGCAAACCGCTCTATCGCCGGGAAATGCGCTTTATCAGGATCCGAGCAAGCGCCCGTTAATGAGCGACAACTGGCAGTGGGAAATACAGCAGGGAGCGCTGCTGAGTCGGGATGACATCAGTGCGGCGCAACAGGCCCAACGGGCATGGCGGGCAGAATTAGGCGGATTGTTCAGCGAATACGATGTGTTGATCGTACCCGCTTGTCAGGTGCACCCTTTTACATCGGCAGACGGCAGCCCGAAGCAGATTCATGGCCGTTCTCTCGACACCTATCATCGCTGGCTGGAGGTCAGTCTGCCGGCCTCGTTAGGCAACCTGCCGGTGATCTCCATGCCGATTCCGGGTCTGTCGCCACAGCATATGACCGCCATACAGATCATGATGCCCTCGGACAGCGATCAGGCGCTACTCAGCGTTGCGCGGGGTGTTGAGACAGCACTCGGTCGGGCGATCTAATCAGTGATCATCATCTCGATAGTCTTTGAGCACGCGGCGCCACGTCCATAAACCTGCGCCGACCAGAACCAGCCCATAAGACATGGCCAAAATCAGCTCACCGCTCATGGCAGATGCCCCGCGAGGTTGGGCAAGACACCTGCCACAGCCTCTTGATAGGGCAAGGCGTAAAATAGGGTCATTAAAGCGGCGATCACAGCGCCCATCGCCACCATCACTTTGGGCCAGAGGAGTGTTTGCCTGACCGTCGCAGGATCTCGCTCGGCACTTGGCATGAAGTGCAAGCCTTCCCGATAGGTAGATTCCGTCGCCGTTACAGTGCCTCGGCGAGAAACAATCGCCACAGCGATGTAACTGCAGACAACGCCGACGAGAATCGGGTCGGCCATGACCGGCCATTCCATGAGTCCGGCCAGAGACAACGCATTCATGCCGACATTGACCGCGAAGCCCACCGCCATTCCCCAAAATGCGCCAGATTCAGTGATGCGGCGGCTCCATATGCTCATAAACGCAACCACCCCCCAAGAGGACGCGAACAGCGGCCCGGCGAAGTGCGTCAACCAATAAATGTTGCGGGGTAACATCAGCGCCAAAACGATCACGGTCACACCGACACACAGCATCGCCACTCGCGCGTTTCGCAGCCGCCCGCCCTGGAGCCGTGACAACTGATCCTCGCTCGCCTCAGCCTCGGGACTACCCCGGGCACTCTCCTCCGCACTACCCAAAATATCGTGGCTGACACTGAAGCCCACCAGCGACAAGAAAGTCGACGCTGAAGACAGCCCCGCTGCCAGCACACCGCAAATCAAAGTGGCGCCCAGCACGGTAGGCAGGAGGTTCATGGAGACCCAAATCATGGTGCTCTCTGGGGGCGAGATATCGGGGTTGATGAGGTTGACGGTGGCGGCGGCAAAGTTAGTCACCAAGTAGAGTAGCAGCATGGCAATCAGCGCACCGCACGCCGACCGGATGACCACGTGCTCGCTGCGCGCCATCAGGTACCGACTGGTTTGCCAGGGACTGACAGCCACCACAATGCCCCAAGCCACACCGAGGATACTGGCCCACACCAATGCCTCCATGGGCGTTTGCCAGTAGACATCTGGGCCGACACGCCCGTGCCAGGCGATGATACCGGGCTTATCTGCATAGGTCGCCAATGAGTCTATGACGCTGGACCAACCACCGGCTGCCTGCACAATAAAAAAAGCGGTGACCACAATGATGCTGGAGAACAATAAGAACATGACCGTATCGGTCAATATGACGCCCCGGGACCCAGAATACAGCGTAAACAGCGTGTAGCTGACCCAGACCATCAGTATCGCGATCACCTCACTAAAGCCCGTGACTTCAGTAATGATCAGCGCCATGCCCCATGTCACAGCCAGTAGATAAGCAGACAAACCAGCCACAATCGAAACGCCGGCGAAGACCTGTATGCGACGGCTG
>Ga0181579_10004351_pt1 | contig 11052 bp, 9 predicted proteins | sample 071ome_24_FD_132996 | JGI IMG/M metagenome (GOLD analysis project Ga0181579, IMG submission 132996) | Coastal salt marsh microbial communities from the Groves Creek Marsh, Skidaway Island, Georgia - 071402CT metaG (megahit assembly) | ecosystem: Environmental > Aquatic > Marine > Intertidal zone... | reverse complement strand
GCGGTCATCGTCGACCGCCTTCGGGGCAAGCACAAGCCGATGTACACCCCGCATGTCGACTGTGGCGATCACGTTATCGTCGTGAATGCCGAAAAGGTGCGGCTGACCGGGCGCAAGCTCGAGAAGAAAATTTACTACCGGCACACCGGCTATCCGGGCGGCATCAAACAGCGCACCGCGGGCGAGGTGCTTGAAGGCGCCCATCCCGAACGCGCCATCATGATGGCGGTTCAGCGCATGCTCCCGAAAGAGAGCCCGTTGGCGCGCAAGCAATTGGGCCACCTCAAGGTCTACGCCGGCGCCGCACATCCGCACGAGGCCCAGAACCCCGAGGTGCTGGATGTTGCCGCAATGAATTCCAAGAACAATAGGGCTGCCTAGTTATGGCCGACGAAAGACAATCGCTTTCCGATCTCAAGACGCTGACTGACGCAGCCGGCACGACGACTTCCGATACGCCCGCAGCGCCCGAGGCGGTGGAGACCGTTGAGGTTGCCCCGGCCGAGCCGCAGATCGACCCCCAGGGTCGCTCGTACGCGACTGGACGCCGGAAAGATGCTGTCGCGCGGGTTTGGATCAAGCCAGGTGCCGGCCGGGTCACGATCAACGGCAAAGAAAGCGAAACCTATTTCGCGCGCCCCGTGCTGCGGATGATCATCAACCAGCCGCTGGCAACCGCCGGGCGGGAAGGGCAATACGACGTTATCTGCACGGTGACCGGTGGTGGACTGTCCGGCCAGGCCGGTGCGGTTCGTCACGGCATCAGCCAAGCCTTGACCCGCTACGAGCCGACGCTCCGACCGGTCTTGAAGAAGAACGGCTTCCTGACCCGCGACAGCCGCGTCGTCGAGCGTAAGAAGTACGGCAAGGCCAAGGCCCGACGAAGCTTCCAGTTCTCGAAACGTTAATCCGTCAGCTTTTTCGAATAACGAGGGGCGTCTTGACGGACGCCCCTTTTTTATGGGCATTTGATGCCCGACGTGGGAGACGCATATGTCACACGAAAGAAAAAAGATTCGGATCGGTATTTTGGGCGCGAGTGGTTACACCGGCGCCGAACTGATCCGGCTGCTCGTCAATCATCCTGACGTCGAGATCGTCCTGCTCACGGCCGACCGCCACGCGGGCAAACCGATCAGCCAGGTCTTTCCCCATTTGTTCGGCCTAAACCTGCCGAACCTGATCAAAATCGATGAGGTCGAATGGGCCGGGATCGAAATCGACATCATTTTTTGCGCGTTACCACATGGCACGACGCAGGAAATCGTCGCGGGACTCTTGCACCACACCGGACACGATGTCGTGGACGAAATGATCGAGGAACGGCGCGAAGATTTGATCGCCGGTATTCCCGACGGGGTGCGGGTGATCGATCTATCGGCAGATTTCCGAATTGAAGACGGCGATACTTACGCCCAATGGTACGGCCATCCTCATCGGGCGCCGCAACTCCAGACGCAAGCGGTCTACGGTCTGACCGAATTCACCCGTGACGATGTCGCACAGGCGCGGCTGGTCGCATGTCCGGGGTGTTATCCGGCCAGCGCGTTGCTGCCGTTGGTGCCGCTGGTCGAGTCCGGGCAAATCGACCCCGACGACATCATCATCGATTCAAAATCGGGCGTGACCGGGGCCGGTCGTGCCGCTAAAGAAGCGAACCTCTACGGCGAGGTCGCCGAAGGCATTCACGCGTACGGCTTGGGCGGGCATCGGCACGGGCCGGAGATCGAGCAAGAATTGGCCCGGGCTGCGGGCCGGTCGCTGACGGTCAACTTCACGCCGCATCTCATCCCGATGAACCGCGGCATTCTCTCGACGATCTACGTCCGGTTGGCCAAAGGTGCCACCGCCGCCGATCTGCGGTCCACGTTGATGGCGCGCTACAATGACGAACCCTTTGTCGATGTGGTGCCCGAAGGGATGACGCCCGCGACGCGTCATGTCAGGGGCTCCAACCACAGTCTTCTCGGTGTGTTCGAAGACCGAGTAAAGGGCCGCGCTATCGTGGTGTCGGTGCTCGACAACTTGGTGAAGGGCGCATCGGGGCAGGCGGTCCAGAATATGAATGTCATGTGCCAGTTGCCCGAAACGCGGGCGCTCGAACAACGACCGATGTTCCCCTAGTCGGTACGCGTGAGCCCTAGCGGAATAATCCTACCTTACCGCGGCGTGATGCCGACCATCGCGCCGGATGTATTCGTCGCGCCTGGCGCCAGCGTAATCGGCGATGTCGAGATCGGCGAGGGATCAAACGTCTGGTTCCAGTGCACCGTGCGCGGCGACGTCAATTCGATCCGGATCGGCGCCCGAACCAATTTGCAGGACGGGACCGTCGTTCATGTCAGTCGGAAAGAGCCCGGCCAAGCCTTGATCGGCGACGAGGTGACTGTCGGCCATATGGTTTTGCTGCATGCTTGCCGCCTTCATTCCAGGTGCTTTATCGGCATGGGGGCCACGGTCATGGACGAAGCCGAGGTCGAAACCGATGCGATGCTGGCCGCGGGCTCTTTGCTCACGCCCGGAAAGCGCGTGCCTACCGGCACTTTGTGGGTTGGCCGTCCCGCCAAATACATGCGCGACCTCACCGAGGACGAGATCGCGTATAATGCTGCCACGGCAACGCATTACAGTCGCATGGCGGCGGAGTATCGTGAGGCGTTGGGTCAGCAAATGGGAGACACGGGTGTCGGTGCAGCGTGACGAGAGTAGGGCGGTTCACGGTTTGATCTTGCCGCAGCGCATAGGAGCATGGTTGGGACGCCGTCGGCGCTACGGGCTGCTGCTCTTGCTTGGTGCCGTGGCGGGCTGTGCGCCGACCTTGCCCGCGAAGACGTTGTTTATTGCGGCACGCGAGACAACGTCAGACGAGCTGTTGGTCGGCACATTCGAGACAGTCTACGGCGAGCCGACCTCGGCGATCACCTTGTTTGGCGTGGGCGACAAGACCGAGTGTCGCGGCATCACCGGCGTGGGCGGGATCGACCGCGTCGCACCCGGTACCACGACGCGGCTGATGATGAGATGCGAAGACGGTCGTTTCATTCAGGGCGAATTGACCTACGAAAGGTTTGATCGCGGCGCCGGTCTTGCCGAAGACACGGGCGACGGTTTCTATCAGTTGGTTTTCGGCAAACTGAAGTTGTCCGAAGAGAATTTGCGACAAGAGTTCGCATTGTTGCCGCCGCCGCCGGAGCGGCCCCAATCGATCGAACGCATCCCCGCCGTGTTGCCGCCGGATCGGGCACCGCAGGCCGGAAGCGAGGACGGGCCGCCGGCGCCGCCCGCCATCCCCCAGGAAGATGTCGATGTCGATGATCTGCCGCCGGAAGACGACGATGATCCGTTTGCCGGCATTGTCTCAGGTGACGACGCGGGGGACGACGACGGTTCGGCTACCGAGAACTGCGAGCGCGGCGTCGGTGAAGGCGAGTGCCTTGACGATTTCGACCTCGAAGAATTCGACAGCGAAGACGTCGAGAACTTCCTGCGCGACGAAGACGAAACCGGGGAAATAGAAACCTAGTCGTCGATCGCGTTCTTGACGTAAGACCCCGGCGCATCCTCGATCGGTTTCAGCGGGCCCTTACTCGGATCGCGGGCAGGAACTTCCTTACCCGATCGCTTGGCCAGCCACGCCGCCCAATCCGGCCACCACGATCCTTTGACCTCAGTTGCGCTGGCCAGCCACGCCTGGGGATCTTTAGGCAACGTGCTGTTGGTCCAATGGCGGTACTTGGTCTTGCCGGGTGCGCTGACGACTCCCGCGACATGGCCCGATTGGGCCAAAACAAAACGTTTGGCGCCGCCGATGAGTTGCGGCAGGCGATAGCACGAGGTCCACGGTGCGATGTGGTCTTCTTTGGTCGACAGAATATAGGTCGGCACCTCGATCTTGCGCAGGTCGACCGGCACACCGTTCATCTCGAGAGCGCCAGGTTTTGCCAACAAGTTCTTGAGGTACATATTGCGCAAATAATAGGCATGCATCGCATGCGGCATGTTGGTGCCGTCCGCATTCCAAAACAGCAGATCGAAGGGAATGGGGTCTTTGCCCAACAGGTAGTTGTTCACCACAAAACACCATATGAGGTCGTTGGCCCGCATCATATTGAACGCGCTGGCGATGCGCCGACCGTTGAGAACGCCACTTTCGCCCATGTCCTCGTCAAGTAACTTGAGCTGTTCTTCGTCGATGAAAACGCTTAGGTCCCCGGCTTCTTCGAAGTCGACGAGGGATGTGAAGAACGTCGCGGCGTTGACCCGGTCGTCGCCTTTTGCGGCAAGGACCGACAACGTGGTGGCAAGCAGCGTCCCGCCGACGCAGTAGCCAATGACATTGAGCTTGGACTGACCAGTGGCCTTGAGAGTCGCCTCCATCGCGGCAACGAGCCCTTCGTTCATGTAGTCCTCGAACGAGGTCTCGGCGTAGCTCTGGTCGGGGTTGACCCAGGAAATCATGAACACCGTGAAGCCCTGCGCCACCGCCCAAGCAACGAACGAGTTCTCCGGCTTGAGATCGAGGATGTAGTACTTGTTGATCCACGGCGGGCAGATCAACAGCGGCAATTCGCGGGTTTCTTGTGTCGTCGGCGCGTATTGGATCAGCTGGAAAAGGCGGTTTTGAAAAACGACCTTGCCTGGTGTCGAGGCCAAGTTCTTGCCCACTTCGAACGCATCGAAGTCGGTCTGACGAATACCTTTCCCGCTCTCGAGGTCATCGATCAGATTGTCGAGGCCGGAGACCAAGTTGGCGCCTTGCGTTTCCAAGGTGGTTCGGATCACCTCGGGGTTGGTGTGGAAGAAGTTTGTGGGCGACATCGCGTCGACGAATTGGCGCGTGTAGAAATCCACTTTGTGGCGTGTGGCATCATCGAGCCCGTCCACTTCGCCGACCGTCTTCTGTAGCCACCGAGAGGTGATCAAATAGGACTGTTTCAATAGGTCGAAGACCTGGTTTTCGTTCCACTCCGCATCTTTGAACCGGCGATCGCCTTTTTCTGGAGCGGCGACGGGTTCGGCCGCGTCGCCCTGGATCGCGTTTTGCCAAAGGGTCGCGTATTGCCGCCAAAGGGCGGTTTGGGCCTCGGCCAGGCGTTGTGGATTGGTGAGCATTTGGGTGCTCATACGCATAAAGGCTTGGCCGACCGAGGTCGGGTCGAACGGAACCTTTTCGGTGTCGCCCAGCTGCTGCATGTAGAGCTGAAAAAGGCGCTGCCACTGGGCGCCGAGCTTCTGCATGTTCTCGCCCAGAGCCGTTGCCGCTTCGATGGCCGCGTCGGTCGGTTGATCGGTCATCAGAAAACCCTTTATGATGTCGCCCGAAGCCCTTGAAAACTATAGTTTGTTGGGCCTCAGCGGAGGAGTGGTGGACAAAGCAATTGATCTGCGTCCAGCGCCGTATAGGCTGCGATCTCGCCCGCGCGGGAGATATAGAGGACCTGGCAAATGAATCAACGCCCGAACCGGACCGAAACCTCGATTTTCGGGAATTTGCGCGCTGTCGCCCTCGTGGTGGTGCTCTCAGGTGTCTTGGCGGCATGCTCGTCGGTCCCGGATTGGGCCAACCCGTCTCGGCTCTATGACCAAGTCACCGGTGTATTCACCAGCGATGACGATGACGAGGCTTTCCCCGAGGCGAGCGATGTCCCCGATCGCCCGGAGACCTCCACCGCAGAGGAGCGTCGGCAAACTGCCCAGGGCCTTGTTGCGGATCGCGAAAACGCGCAGTACACGGATGAAGAGATCCGCCGAGACGAGCCCGCCCAGATTGCCGCGGTCGCCCCGGCGCCCGAACCGACACCCGCACCCCGCCCCGCGCCGCCGCCGCGCCAGGAATCCGTGGCGGAGGAAGCCGCGCCAGCACCTGCACCCGCGCCGACCCGGCAAGTCGCCGAGGCTCCGGCGCGACCGAGCATTCTTGAATCCCGTCGCGTCACACCGGGAACCCGTCCGACCCGTCCGGTCGCTGAGGACTCGCTCGATGCGCGCCGCACCATCACCTCGGGCCGGACCACACCGCCCGCAACGACCGTCGAGCCGCGCCGGGTCGCGCCGCGGGTTGTCGAGCGCAGTGCCCCGGCCCCGGCGCCGCCCGCCGTGCCGCGCGCACCCGTCACGGTCGGACAGGCCCCGGCGGCCCCGGCCGCGCCAGAGCCCGCTGCGCCGCCGCCGGTTGTGGCCCAGGCCCCTACGCCGCAGCTCACGCCGCCGCCGCAGCCCAAGATCGCTGTGGCACCGGGACAAACCGTCGTGAGCCAAACATTTGCCCGCATGCTGCAGGATTCGGCATCGACCGTTTCGACGGCCCCGGCCAATGCGACGTTCAGCTTGCCCAGCGCCGCCCCGATTCAAGCCGGTGAGCGCCCGGTCGCACCGATCGTGCGCGATACCTATAACGCGGCTCTTGCCGCTACCGAGCGCTCGATCGCCCAGACCGGCGGCGTGCAGCCTGTAGGCTTCCAGGGTCAGGCGGTCGCGAATGCCACGGCGACAACGGTTCAGTTCGGCCATGACTCGGCCCGGATTCCCCGCGCCGGTCGGACCCTCGTGCGCAAAGTTGCCGAGCAATACAAAGCCCAAGGCGGCGTGATTCGGGTCGTGGGGCATGCGTCCAGCAAGACCCGGAACATGCCGGTCGCCGAGCACAACCTGGCCAATTTCAAGGTCTCCCTGGACCGCGCTCAGGCCGTGGCGAGCGAGTTGATCCGGCTTGGCGTGCCGCCAGAGGCGATTTTCGTCGAGGCCCGTGGTGCGTCCGACCCGGCATTCTTCGAATCGATGCCTGCCGGCGAGGCCGGCAACCGGCGCGCTGAAATCTTCCTCGATTTTTCCACCAGTTAGGTCTAGGAAACGGCCCACTGGTTGGCCCGCCGCCGGTTTCGTCGGTGACGGGCCCATAGCTTCTTTCTGAGGTGCCTCCCATGGATGGCGAGTTCCATCGAATCCGGCGATTGCCGCCTTATCTGTTCGCCGAGGTGAACGAGATGAAGGCGGCCGCGCGCGCTGCTGGGGAGGATATTATCGATCTCGGGATGGGCAATCCCGATATGCCGACGCCGCCGCATATCGTCAACAAGATGGTCGAAGCGGTGCAGGATCCGCGCACCCACCGCTATTCCAGTTCGCGCGGCATTCCCGGTTTGCGTCGGGCGATCGCGGCCTATTACGACCGCCGCTTCAACGTGGCGATCGATCCCAACCGGGAGGCGATCGTCACGCTGGGGTCGAAGGAGGGGTTGGCCAACCTAGCGCAAGCCATCACGGCGCCGGGCGACGTGGTGCTGTGTCCCAATCCCAGTTATCCGATCCATAGCTTTGGTTTCATCATTGCGGGCGCCAGCCTTCGCCATCTACCCGGCGGCGAGGGGGCGAACCTGATGCACTCATTGGAACGTGCGGTCCGCCATTCCATTCCCAAACCGGTCGCGGTGATCCTGTGCTATCCGGCCAACCCGACGGCGGAAGTGGTCGATCTCGAGTTTTATCGCGAGGTGGTGGCGTTTTGCCGCAAGCATGAGATTTTCGTGGTCTCGGACTTGGCCTATGCCGAGATCTATTTCGACAACAAGCCGCCACCGTCGATCCTCGAGGTCGAGGGTGCTCGTGACATCGCGGTCGAGTTTACCTCCATGAGCAAGACCTACTCGATGCCGGGTTGGCGGATCGGCTTCGCCTGCGGCAACGAACGCCTGATCGGCGCTCTCGCGCGGGTCAAAAGTTATCTCGACTACGGCGCGTTCACCCCCATTCAGGTGGCGGCGACAGCTGCCCTGAACGGCCCGCAAGACTGCGTCGATGAGGCCCGTGCGGTCTATCAACGGCGGCGCGACGTTTTGGTGTCGTCTTTTGCGCAGACCGGGTGGGACGTACCGCCTCCGGAAGCGACGATGTTTGCCTGGGCGCCTGTGCCGGCACCGTTTAAGGAAGCCGGCTCGCTCGAATTCGCCAAGCTTCTGCTGCGCGAAGCCGATGTCGCGGTCTCGCCCGGGGTGGGGTTCGGGGAATACGGCGAGGGCTACGTGCGAATCGCGCTTGTTGAGAACGAGCAGCGCATTCGCCAGGCCGCGCGCAATATCAAGCGGTTCATGCGCAGTCACGGCGTCAACGGCCCGGCGTCCGTAACGGCGATCGCCTCATGAGTGACGTCGTTCGCATCGGCGTGGCGGGCCTCGGCACGGTGGGCGCAGGTACGCTTTCCCTGGTGCACGACAACCAACAGCTATTGCGCGACCGCTGCGGGCGCACGCTCTCCGTCGTTGCCGTGTCGGCGCGGGATCGTTCCAAGGACCGCGGCGTCGACGTCGATGGCCTGCGTTGGCATGACGATCCCCGCGGGTTGGTCGACGATGGTGAGGTGGACGTGGTAGTCGAGCTCATCGGTGGCGATTCCGGACCGGCGTTGGACCTCGTCTCCGGTGCGCTCGAGGCGGGCAAGCCGGTCGTGACGGCGAACAAAGCCCTGATTGCCATGCATGGCGCGACGCTCGCCGGATTGGCGGAAAAGAACGACGTTGCACTGTCGTTCGAAGCTGCGGTGGCAGGTGGCATCCCGATTATCAAGTCGTTGAGGGAAGGGTTGGCCGCCAACCACATCAGCCGCGTCTATGGCATTTTGAACGGCACCTGCAATTACATTCTCACGACGATGGAAGCGACGGGGCGCGAGTTCGATGACGTGCTCGCCGAAGCGCAATCGCTGGGATACGCCGAAGCCGATCCAACGTTCGATGTCGATGGTATCGACACTGCGCACAAGTTGGCGATCGTCTCCAGCGTGGCCTTCGGCGCGCCGGTCGACTTTTCGTCCGTCTACACCGCTGGTATTCGCGATGTGACGGCCGCCGACATTCGCCATGCCAGCGAGCTCGGCTTTCGCATCAAGCTCCTAGGCATTGCGACGATCAGCGGCGAAGGTATTTCGCAACGCGTTCACCCCTGCATGGTGCCGGAGGCCTCGCCCATGGCGCATGTCGATGGCGCCTTCAATGCGGTGTTGGCCGACGGCGATTTCGTCGGGCGAACGGTCTTCGAAGGACCGGGCGCCGGTGCCGGGCCGACTGCATCGGCCGTCGTCGGCGATTTGGTCGATATAGCGCGGGGTCTGAAGATCGCACCCTTCGGCATTCGGTCGTCCGATCTTGTCACGCGTCCGGCGGTCTCGATCGAGGATCGCTACGGGGCTTTTTACCTGCGGTTGGAAGTCCTGGATCAGTCGGGCGTGTTGGCCGATGTGGCGGCGCACCTGCGGGATCACGACGTGTCGATCGAATCGGTATTGCAGCGGGGGCGCGACCCCGGTGAGCCCGTCTCGGTGATTATGACGACGCACGAGACCGTCGAAGCCGGCCTAGCGGCAGCCCTAAAAAGCATTTCCGCTTTTGATGCGGTGGTCGATCCGCCGTGTATGATCAGAATAGAAAATCTCTAAGGGGAGTTATGCATGAGTGAGCGGGCGAGCCTAGATCGCAGCTTGGTTCTGGGTGCGGTTCGGACGGCCGAGGCGGCCGCCATCGCGGCGTCGCGCCTAATCGGCCTGGGCGATGAGAAAGCGGCCGACCAGGCAGCGGTCGACGCGATGCGGACGATGCTCAACGACCTCGACTTCGACGGCAAAGTCGTGATCGGCGAGGGCGAGCGCGACGAAGCGCCGATGCTCTACATCGGCGAAAAAGTCGGCTCGGGTAAGGGCGCCAAAATCGACATTGCGCTCGACCCGTTGGAGGGCACGACGATCACTGCGACCGGCGGTCCTAACGCTTTGGCGGTCATCGCCATGGCCGAGGACGGCGGCTTTCTGCATGCCCCTGATGTGTACATGGAAAAAATTGCGGTCGGTGGTGGCTTGCCAGCCGATGTGATCGATCTCGATCGCAGCACGGCCGAGAACATGCAAGCCCTGGCGGATGCCAAGGGGGTTCCCGCATCGGAGTTGATGGCCTGTGTCCTAGATCGACCACGACACGCCAAGATCATCGAGGACATTCGAGGCACCGGCGCTCGGATCAAGCTGATCCCCGACGGCGATGTCGCGGGCGTCATTGCCACGGCCGAGCAGGGAACCGGCATCGATATCTATATGGGAACGGGCGGGGCGCCCGAGGGCGTCCTCGCGGCGGCGGCGCTGACTTGTATCGGCGGGCAAATGCAAGGCCGCCTGGTGTTTCGCAACGACGACGAGCGCGGTCGCGCACACAAGGCGGGGATTGACGATTTGCAGCGCAAGTATTCGCTGACCGATTTGGCGCATGGCGACGTTCTCTTTGCGGCCACCGGCGTGACCGACGGTTCGATGCTGCAAGGTGTTAAGCGCCACGCGACGCATGTCACGACCGAGTCCATCGTGATGCGGGCGCGTACCGGAACGGTCCGTTGGATTCGGGCCAATCACGATGTCGACCGCGCGCTTAAAGGGACGATCCAGACCTGATCGGCGTGGAAGAGCCGACTCTCGCGCCGCCTTTCCTAGACGTTAGCCATTCTTTGAGCGGTCGGCGCTGGCGCGCACGCGCGCACGATCCCCGGCAGGCTCTGGCTATTGCTGAAACACTAGGTGTTCCCGAGGTTTTGGGGCGCGTGTTGGCCGCGCGTGGCGTTACGGTTGAGACGTGCGAAAGCTACCTCGCACCCTCGATGCGCGACGACATGCCCGACCCCTCGTCCTTGAAGGATATGGATCTCGCGGCGCAACGCCTCGCCAAAGCAATACATGATGGCGAGCGCGTTACGGTGTTCGGTGACTACGATGTCGACGGCGCGACCTCGGCGGCCGTTCTCAAACGCTACTTCGAGATGGTGGGCGGCACGCTTGAGGTTTACGTACCGGATCGATTGCGAGAAGGCTACGGCCCCAATGCCGGTGCCCTGGAACGGATCGCGGCCAACGGGGCCAAGATCGTCGTTACCGTCGATTGCGGCATCGTCGCGCATGAGGCTCTGGCGGCGGGTGTCGCTGCGGGGCTGGAGACCATCGTGGTTGATCACCATGCAGCGGAACCGGCGCTGCCGCCGGCGCTTGCGGTCGTCAATCCCAACCGCTTGGACCAAGAGCCGGGC
>Ga0181579_10004349_pt1 | contig 11054 bp, 10 predicted proteins | sample 071ome_24_FD_132996 | JGI IMG/M metagenome (GOLD analysis project Ga0181579, IMG submission 132996) | Coastal salt marsh microbial communities from the Groves Creek Marsh, Skidaway Island, Georgia - 071402CT metaG (megahit assembly) | ecosystem: Environmental > Aquatic > Marine > Intertidal... | reverse complement strand
AACCAATAATAGATACCGTTATAGGTTTTTTGATATGAGATAGGCGACTCTCAACACTTTTAACTGTTTTAATAACATCAAATTGCTGGCGGGCACAAGAGGGACAAGAAATAATAGTTACTCCATAATCCCTTAAATTAAGAGATTTTAGCATCTCGAAGCCTACTTTTACTTCTTGAGTTGGATGATCTGATAGAGATACCCGAATTGTGTCACCAATACCCTGATATAAAAGCATACCAAGACCTATAGATGATTTTATAGAGCCGCTAAAATAACTGCCAGCTTCAGTAATTCCCAAATGAAGGGGATAATTACAGTAGTTTGATAAAAGTTGATATGCTTCTACTGAGGTAAAAATATTAGAGGCTTTTACACTAATTTTGAAATTATCAAAATTTTGATCTTCTAATAATTGAATATTTAATTTAGCACTCTCAAATAAAGCTTGAGCAGTAGGACTTTTATACTTTTCTAGTATTTGCTTTTCTAAACTGCCCGCATTCACTCCTACTCGAATGGGTATATTATTCTGTTTAGCAGCCTCTATAACTTCTTTTATCTTTTCCACTGATCCTATATTTCCAGGATTAATACGCAAACAGTCTGCTCCATTTTCCGCCGCCTCCAATGCTCTTTTATAATGAAAATGAATATCTGCTATAAGAGGTATTGAAATATTTGGAATTATTTTTTTTAGTGCGGTTGAAGATTTTTCATCTGGAATAGAGACCCTTACAATATCACAACCCTCATTTTCAATTAAATTTATTTGCTCCAAAGTGGCATCTATATCATGGGTCAAAGTATTGGTCATAGTTTGAACAGAAACAGGGGCATCTCCTCCCACTAAGACATTACCTACTTTAATCTGCTTTGTTTTTTTTCTTACTATGGTTTGTGAATATTTCATTGGGGGTCCAAAAATTTATTTAAACTAAGTTCTTTAATTGCATAGGGTTTATCTACATCGACTTGATAAATAGAGTTTTTTACAAATATTTTATCTATGTATTTGATATTAGATAAATCAATAGAAAAATCATTGTTAAAATCCAATTTTAAAGGATTATCATTGGTAATCGTGCCAAAATTTATTGTTTTTTGTTTATTATCTGTAACTCTATAAAATATAGAATGGTTATCTAGAACTGTTATTTGAAAATTATTTTGAGGGCTATTCGTCTTAGTTAATAATAATTTGTTTATAAATTGATTGTGACTTATCAATTCGTGATGAAAATTAGACATAATATTTTCTACATCTAAATAAATTTGGTCTTTTTCTATTATTTTCAATTTAGATATGGCATTGAATTTTTTATACATATCAAAAGATAAAGAAATTAAAATTGTACTTACTAAAATAAAAGAAAATATAGTTAAAATTAATTTTGTATTATCTTCAGGAATTGGATTTAATTCAACAACTGATGAACTCTCATATAGACCAAGTGATTTAAGTATAGAGTTTCTAAAAATTTTTTCATACGACTTAAATCTATCAGGCAAATCCTCATCATTTTCAATTTTTTCGATAATCAACGGACTTATTTTAAGCTTAGCTGCTAGATGTTCGATAGAAAGACCTTTTGAAAGTCTTGCTTCTTTGATGGAAGATGAATTATTCAAAAAAACTATTTATGTAATTTAAATGCTTGATGTAGCTTTTGAACAGCAATATCAGTAAATTTTTCATCAATTAAGATACTTATTTTAATTTCAGAAGTTGTGATCACTTGAATATTAATTTTATTTTTACCTAGTGTGTCAAATAGTGTTTGAGCTACTCCAGCATGCGATCTCATTCCCACTCCGACCACAGAAATTTTTGATATTGAATTTGAAGAGTTAATCTTTTTATATCCAATATTAGTTTTTTCTTTTTTTAAAATTTTTAGAGCTTTTTCGAGATCTCCTCTTGGTAGGGTAAAAGACAAGTTAGCAAATTTTCCATCTTGAGAAACATTTTGTAAAATCATATCAACATTGATATTTCCTTTAGCTAAAGGTCCGAAGATTTTTGAAGATACTCCAGGTTTGTCTAAAACTCTTGAAAGGGTTATTTTTGCTTCATCCTTAGAGTAAGCAATACCACTAACTGTATTATTTTCTAATTTACTATTTTCTTCAGTAACAACAGTGCCTGATGTTTTTGGCTTCATTGAAGATCTTACACTTAGTTTTGTTTTTTTTCTCATTGCCAACTCCACTGATCGAGTTTGAAGAACTTTAGCTCCTTGCGAAGCTAATTCAAGCATTTCTTCATATGATATTTGAGGAATTTTTTTTGCATTTTTTACTAAGTTAGGATCGGTTGTATAAACTCCATCCACATCAGTATATATAATACATTCTGCGTCTACAGCGGCTGCAACGGCTACAGCGCTAGTATCAGAACCACCTCTGCCTAAAGTGGTAATTTCATTTTTTGCATTTATTCCTTGGAATCCAGGGATAAGTAATACATCATATTCTTCAAGTTCTTTAAATATTTTTTCTTGGTCTATCGACAGAATTCTCGATTTCATATGTTCATTAGAAGTTCTTATTGGAATCTGCCAACTCAACAGAGATCTAGATTTTATTTTAATGCTATTGAGATAAATAGACATTAGAGAACAAGAAACATTTTCTCCTGTAGAAATAGCATTATCATAATCCATAGAGTTTGGATTTTTTGAGAAAGTTTTAGCTAAGTTGATAAGTCGGTCCGTTTCACCTGACATTGCAGATAATACTGCAATAACCTTAAATTTCTTTGACCAATCTGAAATTATTGATGCCGATCTCTTAATCGCTTCTGGGCTACCAACAGATGTGCCTCCAAATTTTAAAACTTTTACTTTCATAAATTACGGTAATATACATTTAAGTATTGTTAAGTAAAGATGATGCAGAACTATAATTATAAATATTACGAACCCTTAGAACAAATGATAGCCGTCAGGCATCAATATATGAGTAAAATTATTAAAAATATTACTCATTTGAATATTTACGAATATCTCAAGAATAAAAAGATATTAGATATAGGTTGTGGAACTGGTGAATTTCTTAAAAACTATCATGATTTGAATAACCAATGCTTGGGCATAGACATTCAACAAAACTTTAAATTTAAGAATAGAATTGGTTTTACCCTAAAAAATACTGACTTTAAAAATTTCATTAAAAATAATAGAAAAAAATTCGATATTATTTTTATATTCGAGTTTTTGGAGCATTTAAGTTTCCCTGATAGAGAATTTTTATTTAAAAATCTATTCAAATTATTAAATACAAACTCTTTAATTTTTATTTCAACTTTGAATAAAAATATAATTTCTAAATTTTTAGCTATCGATGTGGCTGAAAAATATCTTAAATTACTTCCTAAAAATACCCATGATGATAAATATTTTTTAAAACCATCAGAAATTCAAAATTTAGCTAACAATAATCGACTGCATTTAGTTGATGTTTCTGGAATGACCTATAACCCTTTTTTTAAAAGTTTTAAATTATCAAAAATTGACTTAGTGAATTACTTTATATCTCTGAGAAATTAATTTTTTTTCTTTTGTTTTTTTTCAAAAGGCAATCTTATTAAAGGTATCCCCTCTTCAATAAGATCTTTACTCTCTTTCTCTGTAGCCTCTCCATAAATTGGTTTATCTTCTTTTTCACCATAATGAATTTTTCTCGCCTCTTCGGGAAACTTTTTGCCCACATAGGTATAATTTTTTTCAACCTCCTCTTTCAATTTTTTAATTTGTTGATTGTAATTTGCAAAAACTTTTTCCTGATTTCTTTTTTGCTTAGCAATACTATTTGATTTTGAAGCAATATTGGGTGCCATTACAGACTTAAAAACTTTACTTGATCCACAAAATGGGCACTCTATCAACTTTTTTTTTCTCTGTTTTTCAAATGAGTTGGAGTCATCAAAACTAGCTTCGAATATATGATCGTTATCGCATTTGAGGTCGAATTTAATCATGTTAATTATTTAATATTTAAATTTATATTTTCAAGTTAGTTAAAATTTCTATCATGCTTTAAAACAGGAATGGAATTTTGAAAATTTTCAACGATATTTAAATCTATCTCACAATTTAAAACTATTTCGGAGTCTGTGGCCTCAGATATAATTTCCCCCCATGGATTAACTACAAGACTATGGCCGTAAGTTGACCTATTTTCCTCATTAGTTCCCCATTGATTTGGGGCAATTATAAAAATACCATTCTCAATAGCCCTTGCCCTAAGAAGACAATGCCAGTGTGCTTTACCAGTTGTGTAGGTAAATGCTGAGGGAACTACGATAGCTTTACAAGATTTTTTAGATAATTCTCTATAAAGTTTAGGGAAACGTAAATCATAGCATATTGAATGGCCAATCAATTGTCCATCAATCTCCATTATTTTTAACGAAGACCCAGAAGTATAGGTATCACTCTCTTTATACGCTTCATTATTTTTTAAAATAACATCAAACATATGTATCTTATCATAATATGAAGCAATGCTTCCCTCATGATTAATAAGAACTGATCTATTATAAACTTTATCATTATCTAAAATAGGCAAGGATCCTAATAAAAGATTTATTTTGTTCTGTTTTGCAAAATTTTGATAATGCAAAATATATTCATGATCCATGGAGAATGAAAATTTCTTAAAATTAGATAGAAATAAAAAACACTCAGGTAATAAAATTAAATTCGGCTTAAAGCTTAAAGCTTGATTAATAAATTTATCAACTTTTTCAAAGTTTTTTTCAATTTGGGGACCAACTGTTATTTGGATAAGAGATAATCTCATTAATCTTTAAGAGAAAATAATTCGAAAGAAGTATTTTCCTTAGAAGCCTTATGAACTTTGATGCTCTCCTCTGGTAGAATGGATAGGCTATGATTAGCAAATAGAATATAGGTAAATTCTTTATCTTTCCTTATTAAACTTAACTTGAGTGTCTTCTCTTTATTGATTATTACTGATGGTTTTTCAGCTAAATAATCAAACTCTTCTTTATTTGTCATAGAATTGATTGAGTCAAATTCCTTATTAAATTTTTCAATATCCTCGTAGAAGTTCAATCTTTTTTGATCTAAGTTAAATCTAGAAATCATGAAGTAATTTAACATAAAATGTTAGAATTTAATTTAAAAAAAAAACAAGCCAGAAAAGAATTATATTACAAAAAAAATAATTTTGTTGCCGATCTAGGCATTGAATTAATCAACAAAAAAACTGATTTGATTCTTCATAAACCTAATTCTTCAATACTTTTTGATGAAAGACTTAAGTTAAAGAACTCATCCGGTAATGAATTTATAATTAATGATATTGACTTAATTTTTGAGAAGGAAAAAAAGGTGGATGCTTTGATTTGTAATTTTGATCTGCAAATACTTTTGGCAAATAATGCTAAAAATTTTAAAAATTTATATGAAATTCTTAATAAAAATGGTTTTTTTTGCTTTAACTTATTGACCTTAAATTCATTTAGAACTCTTGAGAAAATTTTTCTAGAAATTGATGATCATGTATTTAATGGCGCACAGCTTAGATTTGGTCCTTTTCACAATATCCCCAATGTAATATCAGAATTAAATAATAATAATTTCAAAGATGTAGTTGTAAGTACTGAAAATATAGAAGTGAATTACAAATCACTTAATAAAATAAGAAAAGATTTTAAGGAATTAGGGATTTCAAACTATTACAAAGAAAAAAGTAGAACCAATAAAAAATTTTATAAAAAGACAACTTCTTTATTTAAAGAATTAGTTGCAAAACATGATTACATTCCGGTAGAAATAGAAATTTCCACATTTACATCGTGGAAATAAATATAATTTGATATAAATCTATCCTATGTTTCAGAAAATTAATGATTTTTTTGCTAACCAAAAAAATTCTAAACTTTTAAAAGAAATTTCTGGTAAATATGTAGAAAAAATAAACTCTCTTGAAAATGAAATTAAAACTCTAAGCAAAGAGGATATTCATGAAAAGCTAGATGAAATCAGAGATAAGTCAGATGGCATTCTTTCAGAAGATGATATTTGTTTTGCTTGTGCTGTTGTTAGAGAAGTAGCGTCAAAAACTATTGGGTTAAGACATTATGATTGTCAACTTATTGGCGGTCTAGCATTATTTCATGGATTCATTGCCGAAATGAAAACAGGAGAAGGAAAAACTTTAGTAGCAACAATTCCGGTTTTGTTAAACAACCTATTAAAGAAAAAAGTTCACTTAATAACTGTAAATGATTTTCTTGCCAAAAGAGACTCTAATTGGATGAATCCTATTTATGAATATTTAAATATTACAAATTCTTTTATTCAAAATGATCAGACTGTTGATGAAAAAATTTCTAGCTACAATAATGATGTCGTTTATGGAAATAATAATGAATTTTGTTTTGATTATTTAAGAGATAATCTTCGTTCTATCAATACTCCCAAAATGCAAAATGCATTAAATGTCGCTATCATAGATGAAGCTGACTCTGTATTAATTGATGAGTCAAGATCGCCTCTAGGTATTTCTGGTCCTGTTAAGACGCCCATTCAATTATTCAAGCTTTGTTATGAAATTACTGAAGATATATCTTTAAATGATGTGGAAATAAATGAGGAGAGAAAGAATGTTCTGCTCAAAGATAGCGGGATCAAAAAAATTGAATTTAACTTAAAAAAAATTAACTATCTAAAAGGTAATAGTTTATTTGATAATGAAAATTTAGAAGCTTACCAGATAGTCAATCAATCATTAAAAGCAAGATTTATTTATGAGAAAGATAAAGATTACATAGTTAAAGATGGGCAGATTGTAGTAATCGATGAGTTTTCTGGAAGGTTAGCTCAAGGAAGAAGATTTGGAGAGGGACTACATCAGTCTCTTGAGGCAAAAGAAAATGTAAAAATTCAAGCTGAAAGTATCACTTTAGCGAGCATTACGTTTCAAAATTATTTTAAAAAGTATGAAAAATTAGCAGGCATGACTGGTACTGCCCAAACCGAAGCAGAAGAATTTTTGGAGATTTATGGACTAAGTGTCATTGAAATACCTACCAATAAAACCATGATAAGATTAGATCGAAATGATCAAATATATAAAACCAGTGAAGAAAAATATGAAGCAGTCTTAAGCTTAGTTAAGAATAAATATCAAAATGGACAACCTCTTCTGATAGGTACCACTTCAATTGAAAAATCTAACTATATTTCTGAAATTTTAAGCAAGGCAGAAGTTCCTCATAATGTATTAAATGCAAAAAACCATGAAAATGAAGCTGAAATTATAGCTTTAGCTGGAAAGCCATTTCAAATTACAGTTGCTACCAATATGGCTGGTAGAGGGACAGATATCAAACTAGGAGGAAATCCTGAGGTGGATAAAAACTTTAGGGACTCAGATTATCAAAAAGTTATAGATTTAGGAGGTCTTTGTATCATTGGAACAGAAAGACACGAAAGTAGAAGAATAGATAATCAACTTAGAGGAAGATCTGGACGACAAGGTGATCCGGGAGAAAGTATATTTTTTGTATCTCTTGAAGATGATCTTATGAGAATTTTTGGTTCAGAAAAACTTCAATCTATGTTGTCTACTCTAGGATTAAAAAAAGGAGAAGTGATTGAGCATAAGTGGCTCACATCCTCTATTGAAAGAGCACAAAAAAGAGTAGAAGGGCATAATTTTGATATTAGAAAACAATTATTAGAATTTGATAATATTATCGATAACCAAAGAAATATCATTTACTCAAAAAGAGAAATGATAATTACTGAAGATATTTTGAATTTTATCAAAGAAACCGAAGAAGAATTTATTACTAACTTATTAGAGGGGGAAGAAGATGAAATCAAAAATTTTTATAATACCCTACCCTTCATGCAAAATAAAAATATGAATGATAAATCAATGTATCTTGAGTCCTTTGATGAAATTAAAAAACAAAATTTTGAACAGCATAAAGATATCTATGAAAAAATATTAAGACAAGTAAGCTTAACTATTTTGGATAGAAATTGGCATAATCATATTCAAGAACTTACAAATATCAGAATGTCTGTGAGTTTGAGTGGATATGGAGGAAAAGACCCTGTGAATGAATTTAGAAAAGCCTCTTTTGCAGCATTTAACACTTTAGTTTATGAAATACAAAAACAAATAGTTTTGGTTTTAAATAATATGAATATAACTAATCAGGGTTCAAAAAAAAATGAAGATGAAAATTTAGATATTTCTTCACCAAAAAAAATTGGAAGAAACGATCCATGCCCCTGTGGATCAGGAAAAAAATATAAACAGTGTCACGGGAACGTAGCTTAAGGTAAGTAATTTAAATAGCGATTATTCCTCTTTGTTAGAAGAGAAGCTAAATCAATTTTTTGTAGCTCATTCAAATTTTCTAGGAGAGATTTTTTTAGATCCCTACAAATTATTTCATGATTTCTATGGGCTCCCCCGATAGGTTCCTCAATAATTTCATCTATAATTTTTAAATTTAAGCAATCTTTGGCTGTTATCTTTAAAGAGTTGGAGGCCGTCTCAGCATAGTCAGAAGACTTCCACAAGATAGAAGAGCACCCTTCAGGAGAAATAACAGAGTATATAGAATTGCTAAGCATTAAAACTTTATCACTTGTAGCTAAGGCTATTGCCCCTCCAGAACCACCTTCGCCAATAACAACAGAAATACACGGGGCTTCACAATTTAAAGCTACTTTCATAGACTGTGCAATTGCCTCAGCCTGACCCCTTTCTTCTGCATCTTTTCCCGGATATGCACCAGACGTATCTATAAAGCAGATTAAAGGTAAATTTAGTTTAGATGCTAATTTCATGATTCTTTGTGATTTTCTATACCCCTCGGGTTTAGCCATACCAAAGTTATGTTTTATTCTTGAGTTCATATCATGACCTTTTTCAGTACCAAGAACCAAGACAGGATTTTGATCTAAAAAAGCCATCCCAGAAATAACAGCATTATCCTCGGAGTAAAGTCTATCACCATAAAGGGATGTAAAATTTTCAAAAATATTTTGGATGTAATCCTTAGTTTTAGGTCTTTGAGGATGTCTAGCAATTTTTACAATTTGCCAAGGAGATAAGTTTGAGTAAATCTTTTCGAGTTCAGTTCTTTCTTTTTCCTCAATTGATAAAATTTTAGAAGTTATGTCAATTCCACTTTCCTCTGATGCTTTTTGAAGAGATTTTTTTTCGCTTTCTAATTTTTCTAATTTCTCTTCAAAATCAAGATAAAACATTTCGAGACTATAATTTATTTTTTAAGGGATGATAAGTGTCTAAAACACTCTTTTTAAGAGATTTAGCAACTTTAGTATAAATTTCTGTTGTTGAGATACTTGAGTGACCTAATAATTTTTGAATATGCCTAATATCAGCATCATTCTCTAACATAGATGTTGCGAATGAATGTCGAAAAACATGAGATGAAATTTTGTATTTAATCAAACCTTTCCTATAAGCTCTGTCTAAAAATTGATTAACTGAACGTACAGAAATTTTTTTTCCTTTTATATTGAATACAAAACCATCATCTTTTTTTTGAGAGTATAAGACTTCTATGAACTCACTTGTTAGATAAGATTTTCTTTCTTTAGAACCTTTTCCATATACATTAATAGCCATATCAGCCTTTGATAGATCAGACCATCTCAAAGCTAGAGCCTCTGAAACTCTCAAACCAGATATATACATTAACCTTAAAATAGTTATGTAAATATTTTTATTTGTAAAATCAGATCTATTCAAAGAGTCAAATATTTTATTTATCTCATCTTTTGAAATAGCTTTGGGTATTTTTTTTGAATTATTTAAGGACTCGAAAATATCTAAATTAATATTTTTAATAATTTTTTCAGATTGAAGAAATTTTAGAAAATTTTTCAATGATGATATTTTTCTATTGATAGTAGCATTAGAAATATTATTTTTTCTTAATGAAGAAATATATTTCTCAATATTTTTATTTAAGTTTTCATTTTTATTAAAAAAAATTAAAAACTGTTTTAAATCAATTAGGTAATTATTAATGGAATTTTGAGAAAGATTTTTTTCAGAAAATAAAAATTCTTTAAAAATATCAATAAAATTTTCTAAGTTCATAAATTAGATAAATGAACTTTGAAAAATAATTTAATAAATTCATTTTTTAAATATTCATTATCAATCAAGTATTTATTTACAAAATACAGGTCAAATTCGTTTAGGGTATAATACTCTTCACTTAATTGGATATAGTAGATATAGCTTTGAATTAAATTAAAATTCTCTGATAAATAAAATAGATATATGGGGTCAACAAGGATCTCTTTTTTTTCCTCGACAGATGATTCATCTAAGTTAGCAAACTTTAAATTGCTACTTAAAAAGAAAAAACGCATCAAAGGGCTTTTTAAGTCATTTATTTTATCTGAGTAAAGGTCAGATAGTTCATTTGTTGTCAGATATCTTTTTAAACCCAAAGCTAGATAATTATCATCTAGATTTTCCTCAGGGGTTTCATTTAGAACTACTTTTAAATTCTCAAGAAAAGAGGAATTCTCATATAAAGAGAGTAAGATTAAAGCATTCATATAATCTAAATTTCTTGAGGTAATACGCATTTCTCTAAATTGATTATAAATTAAACGAGATAGGTCATATAAATCTAATTGCATGTCAGGAATATGTTTTTCTAAGATGGAAAGTTTTTTGTTGTAATTTATTTCTCTATTAATTTCCTCAAATAAAATTAACTCTTTCGGTTTCTCTTTCAAAGTCGAAAGTAATGATAAATACTGTGAGTTATTGATTACTCTATTTTTATATAAATAATTTAATTCATATAATTTTAAATCATTTGATTTTCTGTAAAGTTCTAATTCAAATAGATTTGAAATGTACTCTAAATAAAAATTAGGATTATCTATCAAAGAAAGTATAAATAAGTCAATAATTCCCAACTCAGATAGATTGTATTCATCATTTATTTCTTTTTTATTTAGATAATCAACTAAGAGAAAAGTGTTAAGCTGATTAAACTCATCTTT
>Ga0181579_10004341_pt1 | contig 11059 bp, 10 predicted proteins | sample 071ome_24_FD_132996 | JGI IMG/M metagenome (GOLD analysis project Ga0181579, IMG submission 132996) | Coastal salt marsh microbial communities from the Groves Creek Marsh, Skidaway Island, Georgia - 071402CT metaG (megahit assembly) | ecosystem: Environmental > Aquatic > Marine > Intertidal... | reverse complement strand
AGACCAGCGCTGATATCGTCAAACGCAATCGCCGCCATCTCGCCTTCGGCCGCCCAAATGGCGATGTTGGTGTCATCGATTCGCAGCTGACTGACAGGCAAACTCACTGTCGGCCACCCAGACAGATAGTCGAGCCGCACATCTGACAAATCCGCTGCCAGCTGCAGCGTCTGCCCCGCATCACCGTAGGGCTGAAATCCGCCGTGCCACAGGAACGTCGCTTGGTTAATCAACCCCTCGAGCAGTGCAGACTGGAGCCACTGATACGCGGGCACCGGCATGCGATGGGGAATATAGTGATTGCGGATAGCTAGGGGGGCTTCTGCCACGGCGGCTGCCAGCCGCATATGCAGCTCCACCGAGGCGGGTCTTTGCAGGGGGATATCGATTTCAAACAGCACGCTGGCATCGTGCTGTGAAGCCCGGGCGAGCAAGAGACCATCTTCGAGGAAGAGCGCATCCCGCTGCCACCGGCCTGACAAGACGCCGACAACGCGATTCAGCGCTATGGGTGCGTGGTATACCTCGGGGAGCTCGAGTTCAAAGTCCCGGGTGTCAATCCAGGCTTTAGCCCCCGACTCGCTCGCGGCTATTGCGGCATCAATACCCCGTAATCCCGGCACCTTGCGGAAGGGATCAGTCGTGGCATCGGCGACGACCAAGGTAGCGTCCCATTGACGCAAGGGGTCGTTTGCGGCCGCAATCTCCAAGGCGAGAGACTCGACACTCCCCCGCGGAGCCAGTGTCGTCAGGATTTCTGCTGGCCGTTCAGAAAAGACACCGCCCGCCAACATCACCCCGACGACGGGTGAAATATCGAACTGTTCGGCCAGTACACGGATGCCCTCACCCAATCGATCGATTTGCAAACGGGGCAAGTCAACAGTGTCACGCCCAGCAGCGATCATGGCGTTCTGAATCAGCAACGTGGGCTCCTCCAGAGACCCAGAAATCCCGGCTTCCACCGCGACGGCGTCCAAAGCCAAAGCAGGTGCGTTGGCGACTTTGATGCCCTCGAGGTCGGCTTGTAATACGCCGCTGTGCCGACCACGCGACAGGTCGTACCAGAAATTAACCGCACCCTCCGCTTCTAGACCTATATCCCAAAACCCGCTGAGGTAGGCAAGACCCTGTGCGCTAATCACACCGTGCAGTTCCCCAGAAAACTGACTCAAATCGAGTACATCGCCGGTTGCCTCTCCCTGAGCGGACAACAGTGGTATGCCTCCAGCGTCAGCAGCAATACTGATCGTTCGCCGGCTCCGCTGCCGCTCAATATCTAAATCGAACGTCACGCCCCCCAGCGCCGCAACCAGCGAGTCATCAGACTCAGTCGACAGCTTTGCGTTCCGGATTTGCACGCGTTGAAATCCACTGAATAAACCCCAGAAAAAATCGCGCACTGCCGACGAACTTGTATCAGTACCGCTGTCAGCTGTGTGAAATCTTGGTCCCAGCAGCGTCACTTCGTCGAAGCGAGGCGCGAGACTCAGTAAACTCTCCCACGGGTTCAAGCGAACGCTGGCATCTGGGAGGAAAAGCCAGTCATCGTCTGCGGCGTAACGGACGCTCAGCGCCTTAATCTCGATGCGGGGCGAAAAACCTTCCATGCCGCCGCGAATTTCCCCGATCAAGACGTCGCCCGCGATTTGCCGCGACAGCAATGCGGTGATATCGGAGCTAAGCGTAGGCAGGGCGCCCATTAATACGCGACCACCGCTGACGTAAATTGCCATTAAGACCAGCACCCCCACCATCGACGGCCATACGATCTGCCCTAATCGCAAGGGAACCGCTCTAACCATGGCGAAGGCTCACTCCAGCTTCTATGAGTAAGGTCCGCGTCTCAGCCAGTGGCAAGCCGACCACCCCGCTATAACTCCCCTCTAATCGAGTGACGAATGCGCCCGCATACCCCTGAATTGCGTAAGCACCCGCTTTATCGGCGACAACTTCACTGCGAAGATAATTATCGATGGTTTGCTCTGGCAAAGAGGCAAACGTCACCGCAGTCGAGGATACAAGCACTCGGGTGCTTTCCTCGATGCTCACCGCAACCGCCGTATGTACCTGGTGGGTGCGACCGGACAACGCCGTCAACATTTGCCGCGCACCCGACACGTCGTCGGGTTTACCCAGAATCTGCGATCCGACCACCACCACCGTGTCGGCACCCAAGACGGCTGTCTCGGTCCGCAAGCACGCCGATGCTTTCTCTGCCGCTAATCTCGCCACATAGTCTATTGGCGTCTCGTCAGCGCTGACAGATTCGTCAATATCGGGACTCTCAATCGTAAATTCCGCGACCAACAGCGACAGCAGCTCTCGTCTGCGAGGGCTCGAGGAAGCCAGTAGGAGGCGCATCAATACACCTCGTAGTAACGCCTGACACTACGCAAGAGATGCCGAAGCGGTACCCAGAGCGCGACAGATAAAACGAGTCCCAACATCACGGACCACGATTGCACTGGGAAATTGATTGCGCTTCGAAGCCACATCTCGATCGCAGAGCTCAGCATCATCAGGAACAGCATCATCAAGGATTGCTGCAATGCATCGAACTGCCTGATGCGCTGATAATTAAGCAAGAGCAGCAGCGTCGCGATCATAAGCCCCAACGAAGACAATCCCAGAGGAGCGCCTTCGATCAAGTCTTGGGCGAGACCGACAGTGAAAGCGGTCGCCACGCCCACCCGATGAGGTAGCGCAAGCGCCCAATAGAATAAGGTCAGCGCGACAATGTCAGGCCGCAAAAAACGCCACTCGAGTTGCAGTGGCAGCAGCATGGTGGTCATGGCGATGGCGAGCGATACATAGATCACCCAGAGACCGCGAGCGCGCTGCACTAGCGGATACTCACCGAATCAGTCAGGACCCGCTGCACAATCAGCACGTACCGGCCGCGATCCAGCAAAGACGAAGGGGCCGCCGACACCAAGGCAAAGGCGTCGCCCTCACTAATATCCACTGCTGTCACACGCGCCACAGGATAGCCGTGCGGAAATCGCCCTCCCAGACCCGAGGTGACCAGCAAGTCTCCCACGCGGATATCAGTGGTCGCCGGCAGGTGGCGAATCACGAGTCGATCAACGGACCCACTACCTTCTGCAATCGCTCGCAAACCCGACCGATTGACCTGCACCGGTAGAGCATGCGCACTATCAGTGATTAGCACAGCCCGGCTGTTGTAATCGCCGGCGAGAATGACCTGGCCAACCAGCCCCTCCTCCCCCAATACGGGCTGGCCCTCGGTCACGCCGTCAGCCGCACCCTTATCAATGGTTACAATGTGCCGCGCCGGATCGGGCGACAGTGCCGTAATCTGGGCAGCAATCAGATCGTCTTCAATCTCGCGCGCTGAATTCAGCAACGCCTTGTAGCGCGCGTTTTCAGACAACAGCGAAGCCAGTCGCTGGCTCTGCCCCTTGAGTACTCGGTTTTCCTGCTGCAGTCTGAGCACTTCTTCCTGCAACTCCCGACGCGACTTCAGCCCGGCCACCATGCGATGCCAAGCATCGACGGGGGTGAGTATCAAATCCGAAGTGAACGCGACGGTGTCGACCACGCTCGCCTGGGCCGCGATAACACGAGGGTGCTCACGAAAGAAAAAGAGTCCACTGAGGCACACTACGGCCAGCACAACAAACCGCGCACTGATCGGATTTTGTTTAAGGAAAAGCGGTTTTATGACGCTACTCCGAAGGCCTGAACGCTACTCTGTCGAGAGCAAGTCCAGCACATGGCGGTCCATTAACTCCAGCGCCTTACCGCCACCCCTTGCGACGCAGGTCAATGGGTCGTCGGCCACCAGCACCGGCAAGCCCGTCTCTTTAGAGATCCGCTTGTCGAGATCCGTCAGCAACGCACCTCCGCCAGTTAGCACAATGCCTGACTCCGCGATATCCGCTGCCAGCTCCGGGGGGGACTGCTCCAGTGCAAGCTTGACCGAGCGCAACATCGCCTCTAGGGGCTCTTCCAAGGCTCCGAGAATTTCATCATTGGTCAGTGTAAAGCTGCGCGGCACGCCCTCCGCCAGGTGACGGCCCCGGACATCGATTTCACGCAATTCGTCTGACTTATATGCACAGCCCACCTCCTGCTTGATCCGCTCCGCAGTGGAATCACCAATCACCGTGCCGTACTTGCGACGAACGTAGGACACAATGGCTTCATCAAAGCGGTCCCCACCGATGCGAATAGAGTCTCGGTAAACCACGCCATTTAAAGAAATGATCGCTATCTCGGTCGTACCGCCACCGATATCCACTACCATACAGCCGGTCGCTTCATCGACCTGTAAACCGGCACCAATGGCGGCTGCCATAGGCTCCTCGATCAACCTGACCTCACGCGCACCGGCGCTCAATGCCGATTCTCTGATCGCGCGTCTCTCAACCTGCGTCGACATGCAGGGCACGCAGATCAACACGCGCGGGCTGGGGCGAATAAATTTCGTTTCGTGGACTTTGGCAATGAAGTGCTGGAGCATCTTTTCGGTGACTTGGAAATCGGCGATGACGCCGTCCTTCAAAGGTCGAATGGCTTGAATATTCCCCGGCGTTCGGCCCAACATACGCTTGGCCTCTTTACCCACCGCCTCGATCGATTTTTGCCCGTTGTGGATACGAATCGCCACGACCGAGGGCTCATCGAGGATAATCCCACGCTCCTTGACGTAGATAAGCGTATTAGCCGTGCCGAGGTCAATCGACAGATCGGTAGAAAACATCCCTCGGAGGCGTTTGAACATCATCATTCCCTGAATCTATGGTGGCTCACCGCCAGAGTGCGGGCCTATACGTCCCTTGGCGCCGCGTTTAGCACGGTTTGTCCGCTACGAGCGCTGACCGAAAAACGCCCTAAAAATCGAAGCTTGGAACGCCAAACTCTCGATGAATGTAGCAACGCGGGGGTTTTTGGGCAAGCTGCAAGTATGTTAGTTTTCGCGACCTTCGAGAAGGATACCCCCAACATGCCCGTCTCACAGGACGACGTAGAAAAAGTAGCCCTTTTGGCCCGGCTCACCATATCGGAGTCGTCACTTAACGAGGTGACTGAACGCTTCGGCCGTGTGCTTGATTTGGTGAACGAGCTGAACAGCATCAATACCGACTCGATCGTGCCGATGTCCAACCCGCACGATATGACCCAGCGCTTGCGCCCGGACACGATTACTCGGGAGGATCAACGTGAAGCGCTTATGGCCTCAGCGCCCGCCCAAGAACAGGGTTATTTCTTGGTGCCCAAGGTGATCGATTAATGTCCGATACCGCGCTTTTGACCGCCTCGGCCAGCGAGCTACACCAGATGCTTAAAGCTCGCGCCGTATCCAGCGAAGAGCTAACACGGCTGTTTCTGCAACAAATCGAAGCCCACAACGGATCGCTCAACGCCGTGTTAACGGTGTGTGCTGATCAAGCGATGGCCGATGCGCGAGCTGCTGACCGTCAATTCAGTAACGGTGAGGGCACGGTGTTAACGGGCATTCCCCTGCTCCACAAAGATATTTTCTGTACTCGCGGCATCAGGACAACCTGCGGCTCTCGGATGCTAGAAAACTTTGTGCCCGCTTATGACGCCACTGTGGTAGCCAAGTTGAAAGCGGCAGGCGTTGTCATGCTCGGTAAATGCAACATGGACGAATTCGCGATGGGCTCGTCGAATGAAACCAGTTATTTTGGCCCTGTAAAAAATCCCTGGGATACTCGTTGCGTCCCCGGGGGCAGTTCAGGGGGTTCTGCTGCTGCACTCGCCGCCGGCATGGCGACTTTGGTTACGGGAACCGACACGGGAGGCTCCATACGCCAGCCCGCATCGCTCTGCGGGATTACGGGCCTAAAGCCGACCTATGGCAGAGTCTCCCGCTTGGGCATCATTGCCTTTGCATCTTCGTTGGATCAGGCAGGCCCGATGGCACGCACCGCCGAAGACTGCGCACATATGCTGGCCGCTATGTCAGGCATAGACCCCGGAGACTCCACCTCCGCCGACTTGCCGGCACCTGATTTCAGCGCGGCCCTCACAGGCGACATCCAAGGCCTACGAATTGGGCTACCCAAGCAGTATTTCAACGATGACCTGGACCCCGCGGTCAGCGAGCAGATCTCCAAGGCGCTGTCGCACCTGGAAGCTGCGGGCGCAAAACTCATCGAGATCGATCTTCCCCACAGCCACTACGCCATCGCGACCTACTATGTCATTGCACCCGCCGAGGCTTCAGCCAACCTCGCGCGTTACGACGGCGTCCGGTTCGGCTACCGCTGCGAGAACCCGGCGGATCTTGAGGATCTTTACTTGCGCTCGAGAAGCGAGGGATTCGGAGAAGAAGTGCAGCGCCGCATTCTCGTCGGCACCTATGCGCTGTCCGCCGGCTTCTACGACGCTTATTTCAACAAGGCCCAGCAGGTCCGCCGGATCATCAGCGAAGATTTCCGGCAGGCGTTTACCGCGGTGGACGTGATTGCGGGACCCTCCGCACCCGGCGTAGCCTTCCAATTTGGCGCCAAGCAAAAAGATCCTGTATCGATGTATATGGAAGACATTTACACGCTTGCCGTGAACTTAGCGGGCCTGCCAGGCCTGTCCACGCCTGCAGGGTTAGTCAACGGAATGCCCGTCGGGCTTCAGCTTATCGGCAAAGCCTTTGATGAAGGCACGATCTTGAATGCGGCGCATCGTCTGCAACTCGACACCGACTGGCATCGAGCCACTCCTGACATGGGAGGTCGCGCGGCATGAGCTGGGAAATGGTGATGGGTCTTGAAGTCCATCTGCAACTGGCAACGCGTTCGAAGATTTTTTCCGGCTCGGCAACCCAGTTCGGTGCATCGCCGAACGTGCAGGCGGATGCCGTGGATCTTGGTATGCCCGGCATGTTGCCAGTCCTTAATGAAGAGGCCGTCCGCTATGCCGTGATGTTTGGTTTGGGTATTGGCGCGCGTATTGGCGAGCGCTCGGTGTTTGACCGCAAAAATTACTTTTACCCGGATTTACCAAAGGGCTACCAGGTCAGCCAGTTCTTCGCGCCCATTGTTTGCGAGGGAACCTTTGAAGTCCCGCTGGAAGGCGGGTCGCTCTTTCCTGTGCGCATTACGCGCGCGCATCTCGAAGAAGATGCGGGCAAGTCGGTGCATGATATTTTTGCCCACGAAACAGGCATCGACCTGAATCGCGCGGGCACGCCGTTGCTGGAAATCGTCACAGAACCGGATTTCCGCTCTGCCGAGCAGGCCGTGGCCTATTTAAAGGCGTTGCATTCACTGGTGACATATCTCGGTATTTCAGACGGTAATATGGCTGAGGGCTCCATGCGCTGCGATATCAATATCTCACTGAGACCCGCGGGCAGCGACGAATTGGGCACCCGGACCGAGATTAAAAATGTCAATTCATTCCGCTTTGTTGAGCGTGCCATCTACTCCGAATACGAGCGCCAAGCCGACATTCTCGATGCCGGTGGCAGCATTACGCAGGAAACCCGACTCTACGATGCAGAGCGAAACCAAACCCGATCAATGCGCTCCAAAGAAGTCGCCAACGACTATCGCTACTTCCCCGAACCCGATCTACTGCCCATCGTCATAGACGCGGCTTACATCGATCATGTCCGCAGCGCTCTGCCCGAACTACCGGGCGCCAAACGCGAGCGGTTTGTCCGCGACTACGGATTGACCGAGTACGACGCAGCGCTGTTGGTGCCGAACCACGCACTGGCTACCTATTTTGAAGCGGTCGCGACTACCAGTCGGGCACCAAAAGCCGCCGCAAACTGGATACTGGGCGACTTATCCGGCGCGCTGAATCGCAGCGAGCTGACCATTGAATCGTGCCCCATTTCGCCTGAGCGTCTGGCAGGGCTCATTCTGAGAATTGAGGATGGGACGTTATCCAGCAAATTGGCTAAACAGGTCTTTGACGCCCTCTGGGAGGGCGAGGGTGAGGCCGACGAAATCATTGCGCAGCGCGGGCTTCAGCAAGTCAGTGACACCGGCGCCCTGGAGGCTCTGGTCGATGAGGTGATCGCGCAAAATCCGGATCAGGTGGCGCAATACCGTGCGGCGGACGAGGCTAAGCAGAAAAAGTTAAGCGGGTTTTTTGTCGGGCAAATCATGAAGGCATCGAAGGGCCAGGCGAATCCGCAACGATTGAATGAGCTACTTCTCAAAAAACTCCAGGGTCAGTCCTGAACCCGGCCCTTCATGTAATTGAGCCGATTTTCCCGTTTTTGCTCGGGGCTTTTACGAAGCAGGACATAAACAGCGCCCGTGCCCCCGTGTACGGGCCTCGCCGAATGAAAAGCTTGCACGGCGTCTAGGTCTCGCAGCCAATGATGCACATATCCCTTGAGGATCGCCGGCGCGTCGCCCGAAGACTTTGATTGTCCCTTTCCATGAACCACCAGCAGCGTGCGCAAGCCGAGCTCAGTAGCTTCTGTGATAAAGGTAAACACTTCTTCCCGCGCACGCTTGACGCTCAGCCTGTGTAGGTCGAGGCGAGCATCCACTTGATACTGACCCAACCGTAGCTTTCGATAGACACCATTCTGAATGCCGGGGCGCTTGAACTCGAGTACGTACCAGGGGTCGAGTGGCTGCACGCCCTCGTCGACCAGCGGATTCAGAGCAACCTCTTCACCCTCGGCAGCACGGCGGCGCCCTTGCTGCTGATCCTCCGACAAGCGCTCCTTAACTATCCGCACACGCGCCTCTCGCGTCAGCGGCTTGACGCCCGCCATCTCTTCGGCAAAGAGGTCCTCTTCATTCACGCGTGCGATCACTCATCTCTACTGCACAGACAGTATAATCACTCTCAAACGGCAACGGCGACGCATATGAACGGGAATCTCTTTACCGGGGCAGGCTATTTTTTTCGAGGCCTCGCGATGACTTTTCAGCCCGGGTTAAGACGCTTTGTGATCGTCCCGCTCGCGGCCAACATGATTTTATTCAGCCTCATGGGCTGGGCATTGTATGAGATGATTTCGGACTTCTACGAAGCCGCATTGCTCACGATTCCCGAGTGGCTACAGTTTCTCTCGTGGATTATCACGCCGCTGCTATGGCTCATTGGGGGCCTCATGAGCGGATACATCTCTACTCTGGCGGTACTGATGCTGACCTCACCGTTTCACGCCTTGCTAGCGGAGAAGGTAGAGGAAGCCGTAACGGGCGAGCCAGTACCCTCCGTTGAGGGTGTCGCTGCAGCGCTTTTGGAAGTGCCGCGCGCCATGTTCAGAGAGATCCGGAAAGTCCTCTACTACGTGCCGATGGCGCTCGGTGTTCTGCTACTCACACTGATCCCTGGCCTCAATGCTTTCGCGCCGCTAGCGTGGTTTGTGCTGGGCGCCTGGATGATGAGCCTTCAGTTCGTCGATTACCCGATGGACAACCACCGACTGGCGTTTCGGGACGTGAGGGACGCATGTGCGGCTCGCCGGGTGTCGACGATCGGCTTTGGCGGGTCGGTTGCATTCTTTACGGGTGTGCCGCTGCTCAACTTGGTCGTGATTCCCGCAGCGGTTATTGGGGCAACCCTCTTGTGGTGTGAGGAATTGCGCGGCAGACGTTAATCCGCCGCGGCTGGCGCCGGCGGCGACATGCAAGCCAACGAATGCCCGAGCAGCGCCTCGATATCCGGCAAGAGAAACGCATCGTCTTCACTGGCAAAGCTGATCGATACACCGGTGGCGCCGGCGCGCCCGGTGCGGCCGATGCGATGAACATAATCTTCGGGATCTTCCGGCAGGTTGTAATTCACCACGTGGGATATTCCCTCTACATGAATCCCGCGTCCAGCGACGTCAGTGGCGACCATAACTTTAGTGCGCCCGGATTTGAAGTTATCCAGCGTCCGCGTGCGCTTCGCCTGAGTAATCTCTCCGGACAACATGCCACACTGGACACCCGCCTTGCGTAACTTCTCATAAAGTCGCCGCACCTGGTCACGACGATTCGCAAATATGATGACGCTCTCCACCGCTGGTTCCCGCAACAGCTCCATCAGCACCGAAAAACGATCTCTGCTCGCCACGAGATACACTTTTTGGTCAACCGATGCGGTAGCAACCCGTTCAGGTTCGATCTCGACGGTAATGGGCTCGAAAGTCCACTGCTGAGCGAGATTGAGGATGTCTTGGGTAAACGTCGCCGAGAACAGAAGCGTCTGACGATCCTCTTTACGCGGAGTCGCACGAACAATTCGCTTAACCTGCGGGATAAAGCCCATATCGAGCATTCGATCCGCTTCGTCCAGCACCAGAATTTCCACGCGATCCAGCGCGAGATCCCTTCGCTCCATGAAGTCAATCAACCGACCCGGTGTCGCGACAACTAAGTCGACCGGAGCACGATTGACCTTCTCGAGCTGCTTTTGGTAATCCGCACCGCCGATCAAAGTGACCGTCTTCAGACCCGTAAATCGCCCAAGTTCCTCGGCATCGGCTGCGATTTGCATCACTAGCTCGCGGGTCGGGGCAATAATGACCGCACGGGGCTCACCCAAAAAGCGCTCGCCCTCGAGCGGGTGATGCAGTAGATCGTTGAATATCGTGATTAAGAATGCTGCTGTCTTGCCGGTGCCCGTCTGCGCCTTACCAATTGCGTCGTTACCGGCTAGCGTATGTGGCAGTATCTGCCCCTGAATCGGGGAGCAGAACTCAAAGCCCAGCGCATCAATGCCCTGCTGGACTGCGGCGTCCAGATCTAATGTGTCAAACTTGACGCGCGCAACAGCCGCCTCAATGGGGGGCTCTGGCTGCTCGCTCAATGGTGAAGTGATTTCTTGCACGATATAGGTAGGGGAAAAATGAGGGCGAAGTCTAGCACAGCCATGCGCAATACCATCAGCGCTTCACTGAATCGCGGGTGAGGGATTACGGTGTTCTCTAACCCCCCGCGACTCGGCCAGCAGATACCGGCACTGCTCCAGGAAGCAGGCCCGCTATGGCGGATTGCCTGGCCACTACTGATTGCGCAGACAGCACAAATCGGCACCGGCGTTGTCGATACACTGATGGCCGGAAACTATGGTGATGCTGACCTCGCCGCTATCGCGGTAGGTT
>Ga0181579_10004340_pt1 | contig 11061 bp, 10 predicted proteins | sample 071ome_24_FD_132996 | JGI IMG/M metagenome (GOLD analysis project Ga0181579, IMG submission 132996) | Coastal salt marsh microbial communities from the Groves Creek Marsh, Skidaway Island, Georgia - 071402CT metaG (megahit assembly) | ecosystem: Environmental > Aquatic > Marine > Intertidal... | reverse complement strand
GTGCAAGACAAAGAATATCGACAAGCCGTAACCGCTGCTGGCACTGGATGTATGGCTGCTCTTGATGCCGAACGCTATTTGCAGTCATTAGCAAATTAGAGCTGAAATAAATACTGGAATTTGGTAATTGCTTGCAAGCTTCCATTCTTCATTTTCTACAACCCCGTCAAAAACTATGAGATCTTGTGCTAAAAGTATAAAAGGAAAAATGACCAAAAGTATGGTCATGAAAAATATACGCATGAGAGTCATTTGTTTTTATAGGACGACTCAAATTCAAATATGTTACAGTAATATGAGTTTAGGAAGGTGCGACTTATTGGCCAATGGGTTGCGCATCAAAATATACAAGTTCTTCGTCGTGTAATGAATATTCTACTTGGATTGGGTTGCAACACACTTCGCAATCTTCTATATATGCATCTGATGCTACAGACGTATCTAACAGCATGGATATTTTTGCCCAGCAATAGGGACATTGAAAAAATTGCTCTAACATTATTTTTCGAGTTGATCTAAAGTATGTTGAGCTTTTTCCCATTTTAAAAGCAAGCTTTCTAGGGTTTGTTTTTTGGCTTGATAATGATCAAAAAAATTGGGTTTGGCTACGGTTTCGCCATAATTAATTTCGAGTTCTAAATCAATGGCCTTGATTTCTTGTTCGAGCAGGGCGATCTCTTGTTCGATTTTATGGAGTTGGTTTTGGGCTTTTTTAAGGGCTTTTTGATCTTTATAAATGGTGTTATTGGCCGGTTTTTGCGTTTTGGATTTTTTGTCCCTAAGGTCAATCTCGTTAAGATTTTTTATTTTTTTACTTTCCAAATACCCTTCGAGCCCCCCTAGATATTCTTTGATATTACCCGATTTGAACTCAAATACACGATCACACAGGCCTTCTAAAAAATCACGATCGTGCGAAACTAATATCAGGGTACCTTCAAATTTAAGAAGGGCTTCTTTGAGCACTTTCTTGGCCATGATGTCTAAGTGGTTGGTGGGCTCATCCATCACCAAAACGTTAAACGGTTGTAGGAGGAGTTTGCAAAGTGCCAGGCGGTTTCTTTCGCCGCCAGATAAAACGGAAACTTTTTTTTCTACGGCTTCATTTTGAAACAAAAAAGCCCCCAACATGTCTCTAACGGCGGGGCGTTTGTCGGGTGCTGCAGCATCCAGGGCCGTGTCCAAAACGGTTTTGTCCATGTCGAGTTGCTGGGCCTGATTTTGAGCAAAATAGCCCAACATGACATTGTGCCCCAATTGCAACTGCCCGTCATGATCCAAGGTGTTGACCAGGATTTTGGCCAAGGTGGTTTTTCCTTGCCCATTTTGGCCTACAAAAGCAATTTTGCTTCCTCTTTCGATTAACAAATTGACCTGTTTTAGCACTTGATGATCTCCATACGCTTTGCCAATATTGTGTGCTTCGACAACTACTTTTCCGGGTTGTTTGCTTAGGGGAAAATGGATGGAAAAGGTTTGGGTGTCTTCGGGATCAATTTCGATTCGTTCAATTTTATCGAGTTTTTTGATCAATGATTGGGCCATACTCGCTTTGGTGGCTTTGGCTCTAAAGCGTTCAATGAGTTTTTCGGTTTGCTCGACTTGTTTGTCTTGGTTTTTCTTCGCCGCCAGTTGTTGTTCTCGAAGTACGGCACGCAGCTCGAGATATGCGGAGTAGGACTTTTTGAAGTCAAAAAGTTGTTTGCTTACCAACTCCATGGTTCGGTTGGTTACTTGATTGAGAAAGGTGATGTCGTGTGAGACCAACAATACAGCCCCTTTATACTTACTCAGAAAACCTTCGAGCCAGAGAATGGCTTCGATATCTAGGTGGTTGGTAGGTTCGTCAAGGAGCAGAAGATCATTTTCTTGCAGCAACAACTTGGCCAATTCGATGCGCATTCGCCATCCGCCCGAAAAACTCGAAGTTTGTCGATCAAAGGTTTCTTGATCAAAACCCAGGCCGTTGAGGATTCGAGCCGTTGCTGCTTGGTAGGTATAGCCGCCCAAAAGCTCATATCGACTGGTGAGTTCTCCTTGGTCAATAATGAGTTGTGTATAGGCTTCGCTTTCATAATCGGTACGTTGAAGCAGTTGGTTGTTTATGTCTTCTAGCGTTGCTTCGACCTCCAAAATTTCTGTAAAGGCCTGATAGGCTTCTTGAAGAACGGTTCTGCCTTCTTCAAAATCGAGATCTTGCGGCAGGTAACCGATGTGGCAATTTTTGTCGTAAGCGAGTGTTCCAGAAAAGTTGGTTTGTTCTTTGGCCAACAAACGTAAAAGGGTGGATTTTCCGGCGCCATTTTTGCCTATTAAACCAATTCGATCTCCAGAACCTACTCGAAATGAAATCTCATCAAATAGGGTTTCACCTCCAAAGGCAACACTGAGTTTTTGTACCGTAAGCATACGCGAAGATATTAGCTTGAAGGCAGCTGCGCAAATCTACTTATAGATACTTCTTGGGGTAAACTTTTTTCTTCAAAAACAAATTGATACAGCCATTTTGCCAACAAAGGTGCCATCAGCCCTCCTCGGGTTCCCAAACCATTAAAGACATGAAGCTGGTGGTGTTTGGGATGCGTTCCTAGGAGGGGACGTCGATCGATCACGGTAGGGCGAACTCCTGCCATATGGCCCACAATTTGGTAGGGTACGCGAACCATTTGATTTAATTTTTTTTCTAACCAAATTTGATCTTTTTGTGTTGGTTGGTCGTTTTTTTGTGTCCAGTTAAAACTGGCGCCAACCCAAAAGTGTTGTGCGTCGACAGGGGCAATAAAAATGGGACCCTTCCAAATTGCATTTTTTGGTAGCTGTTCGCTTCTGATCAACAACATTTCTCCTTTGGTGCCCGTAAGCGGTAAGTCGCCAAACCACGGGTTGTTTTTTAATTGATATCCTTCACAAAAGAAAAGGTGATCGTAGGAGACACCATTGTATTTTGGTTGGGCCGTGGAAAGATTAAGTTTGCTGTGGTCAAAATAGGCCTCAGTATATTGGTTTCCAAGAAACCGGGTGTAGCCGTTGATTAGCATTTGAATGTTTAGACGTCCAACGCCCAGCAAACGACCATATCCATTTGGGGCAAAAAACGGGCTTGTTGTTGAAGCTTGAATTTTGGCTTCTAGAAATGGTGCCAGGCTGGGGTGGTCTGCCGCTACCATCCAATCATTGGCTTCGGCAGGCGTGTTGAAAACGCGATGTATGGGTAAGGGTTCAAATAATTTTTGTTGCAATACATCTTCTAGTGTGCGATAAAATGGAAGGGCATAGTCGATGAATAGGCTGCTTTTCCAAGCTGCGGTGTATCTTTTTAGTACCGTCGGGTTGAGAATTCCTGCGGCTACTATTGAGGCGCCTTTTTTTTTAACCGAAATAAGGTCTACAGCAACGTCGTGGGTCCTTAGATGTTCGGCCATTGCTATGGCTGCCAACCCGCTTCCTACAATTAAACACCGCATTTTTTTTTGAACGAATTTAGTCAAAAAAAAACGCTGCTAAAAGCAGCGCTTTATTGAACCTTTTTAGTTGTTCCACATATCTTGTTCAAAATCACGAATGGTGGCTTTGATTCTTTCGGATTCCAACAATTGCCTTAGCGCGTCTTCGAAAATATAATCTTTGACTTGGCGATCTTCATAGATGTTTTCTTCTTTATAGATGATCGAGTTAAACCTACGTGCATTCAGCATAGCATCATAGGTGATGGGCTGTGAAGAATTTCTGGCATTGAAAACTTTGTTTTTATTCAATGATTGTCTTGAGTCGGGGAACCATACCCAAAACAATTCGACCAATTCTTCTTGATCGTTGCCCGCAGACTTGATCGCTACATCGGGTGCTACAGGGCAAATGCCCAGTAAACGGTAACGCATTTCTCCAAGTCTTTTGTTAAAATACCAAGTGCCTTTGATGCGATACTGTCTAATTTCTGCTGATGTAATTCGTCGGGTTTCAATGTACTCTGCATCGACATAGCCAACGGCATTGAATTGTTCATAACCCGCGTCAATGGTGTCTACGTTGACTAAGCGCTCTTGAATGTCTTTGTAAGTAAGTTTTTCAAGGAAATATGCAGACTTGTAAACTTCTTTAATCTTGCCTTTGCTCAAATCTCTTGTAAGCACATCAAAGAGTGATCGTCGATCAGGGCCTAAGTTGAGGGTATCTGTAGGATAATAGTATGGGAAATTGATGCGTTCGTCAAGATCAATAATTTCCCAAACGGTTTTGGACCACAGTACATCTCTATCATCGATATACCCATACGCCAAGGGTGCTTCGTCATTGGCCGCTAGTTGTGCTTCATTGAGTTGGCCCACTTCTTGGGGGACACGTGCGTTGAGCAAATTGGCTTGACTCCATAGTGTACTGGAAAAACCAAGTACTAAAGCAGTTACCATTACGAAGGGTTTGATCGCATTCATGTTTGCAGGTTTTAGTTGACTATCTCACAAATTACAGGAGATATTTTTTTGAATTTATAATTGGGATTCTTGGGGTTTTGAACCTTAATATCAAAAATTTGTACGGACTCACCGGCGCGTGCACGTCTAAGAGCACTTTTGGCTTGTGCATTGAGTTTATCACCACGAACTGTGATCGTAGGTTGTCCAGGAACTTTAAATTTAAAACTTACGGTTTCTAAAGTAATATCAAAATCAAAATCTTCTAAAACAGCACCGATAGATGCAATTTCTAAACTGGATTTTGGTATGGTGATGTTTCCTGTTTGTTTACGTACAGTTCCTTGCGGTGCAGGAATATCTTTAATTCTAAATTTGGTATTGGTCGATACACGCTGGCCGTCGGGCAGCACACCACTGGCTGATATACTTACTTCTCTACCCATACCTGGAATCATAACGTATTTACTCCCGCGGGACTTTTTTAGACCGGGTGCTGAGGCATTTACTTTACTATCCGGAATCCCTGGAATAGAAATGGTCATTGGGTTTTCTACACCGCGATAGACCACGTTCATTTTATCGGCAGAGATAACCGCTGAGTTGGGTTTTGAAATGACTGCAAAACTTTGATCTACCGGTATTTTGGATTCGACACCCTCATTAAGGAAAACCAAGTTACCCTTCAACACATGATCGCCAGGATTGCCTGCCATCACATTGAGTTTGATACCTCCGGGTATGAGTTCATAGTCGGATTCTTCGAGTTTGATACCATCAAGTTCTAGCTCTACAGAATTGGGGTTTTGTGCCCCACCTTTGCGGCCTAAAATTACACTTCCATCAAAAGTTTCACCTTGATAATAAGCACCTTTTTCTGTTTTGAGTAGTGTGATGTAATTTGACTCGGTAACTCCCGATTCACGCTCTCACTCTTGTCCCAAAAGGGTTGCCAGAACATCGCTTTCGGTGAGTCGTATGTCGTTTTGCATCATGGTAAGTTTGGCCAAAGATGATACAAGTGGAAATCCTTCAAAATTGTAAGACAACCACGATTGGTCTTGCCCATCCTTGTTTTGAATGTTGTTGTTTTGATCTCCGGTAAAAAATCGTTCTTCTACCAAGTCAATATACTGTGGGTATTGGCTTCCGAAAACTTGGATAACGGTACCCCGATATTGTTTGATCATTTCTACAAAGGCTTTGCCTTCCTCAGAAAGGCCACTGGCATCAAAAAAGATTAGATCCAATTCTTCACCTTTGTCCATCTGGGCATACTCTTTGAGGTCTGGATCTTTTTCGCGTTGTTTGGCTGTTATCTGATTTTTTATTTCAGAAATTTTATCGTAGAATTCGTTCGAAACTCTTTTGATTTCAGTTGCAGTGCGGTCATGACCAATCCATTTACCTTCTTTTTCGCTCGCATTGGTGGCGATTTTTTGGTAATAAATTTGGTTACCACTGTCTACACGTTGGTTGGCGCTTTTGAGTTTGACAAACATTTGGCCAAATCCGTCCAGTACCTCTTTACTAACATTAAGGGCCAACATGGTGATAAACACCAAGTACATCAAACTGATGAGTTTCTGCCTGGGGGTTTCTTTTGCTCCTGCCATGCTTGAAAATTATTGTTTGTTCATTGCAGACAACATGCCGCCATAGACTTTGTTAAGGTTGGCTAAGTTTGCAGATAGTGACTCCATTTGTGCACGTAGCTGCTCGGCATTTTGAGCTACTTGAGCATTAAATTGTGTATGATCCCCAGCAGCAGTGACTTGAGCAGCATATAAACTGTTGAGTTGTTCTAGTTGTCCGGCAGCTTGAGTAAGCTGATCTGCATAACTCTGGGATGAAGAAGCGGCGTTTGCTGCAGGTGTTAGTGCTTGTGCAGAAGCTTCTAAATTTTTTATACTCTTGGTCAAATTGTTCATTAGAGCTACATCCAGCTTGGCTTCTTTCATAATTTCATCAATTTTAGATGAAAGTGAATCGCCACCTCCGCTTGCTGGAGTTTTTGAACCACCTTTTAGTTTTTTTACAAAGTCATCATGCTCTTCTTTGATTTCTCCCGTGTTAAGCGCAGATACCGTAAAGATGAGTGCTTCGGTACCAAGCCCTAATCCAAGTACCAATCCACCTGTAATAGGACCGATTTCGAGGTGAAGAATTTTAAATAGTGCACCGATGATTACTACGGCGCCCCCTAAGCCAAAAAGCATATGCATCGCGATCTTACTTCTTAGTCGTTTTTGTAATAGTTTATCGTTCATTACGTATTGATTTTTATTTTAACTAAATTAAAAAAATATTATTTTATTTTCACCTTAGCGGTACCAAGGTAATCTTGTACCGTTCTAAAGCCAATAAAACTTCGTGCGGTATCCTTGTATTCATAATCACGAGAACTGACACGTAGGTAATAGGCAACATCTTTCCAAGATCCACCTCGAACCACTTTTCTACTTTCTTCTTCGATAGACATGTTTGGACTCAAGGAGGACACATATTCATAGGCATTGGAGTCATAGGAAGAGCTGGTCCATTCGGCGACATTTCCTGCCATATTAAACAGGTTGTAGTCGTTAGGGAGGTAGGATTTGGCCTCTACAGTGTATACGGCCTGGTCAGCCGCATAGTCCCCCCTTAGGGGCTTGAAGTTGGCTAAGAAGCACCCGCGGTCATTGAGCAGATAAGGGCCTCCCCATGGATAGATTCCAGAAGGGATTCCTCCGCGAGCGGCGTATTCCCACTCAGCTTCGCTGGGCAATCTAAATTTGTTTACCAACGGTTTGTTTTTGGAGCGTTGGTAACTGTTTTTATAGTGTGTACGCCAGTTACAAAAAGCCACGGCTTGTTTCCAAGAAACCCCGACAACGGGATAGTCTTGATAAGCAGGGTGAGAAAAATAATCGTTGTGCATGGGCTCGTTGTAGGAGTATACAAAATCTTTGATCCATACAGTTGTGTCAGGATATATTTGAATCTCTTCTTTTTTGATGAAAGGAGTACGATCAATAAACTGGGTTCGCGTACGTTGTGATTCTCTGGCTGCCCCTTCGGCATCAAACCAGGTAAATTGGTACACCAGTTTTGACACATCAAGTTTCATTTCACCGTCATACCAAAACTGAGGGGGCAGGTACATGGAGTCCATTACTTCGGCATAGGCTTGGTCTGGATAGTCTTGGGTTGCCCATTTAATAGAGTTGTCCCAATTGAGCGCGCGCCCAGCATAACTATCTTCACTGATGTCATAATAGTTTTGGCGCATGTATTTTTGAAATTCGGATAAATCTGATGTGTCGGCATCCTTCAAGGCATATTCACCAGTTCCGTCTTGATTGTCTTCACCGAGTTCTAGTTCTTCGGCTTTTCGCGCCAGTAAGGCAAGGGTGACCGAATCTTTTACCCAATACACAAATTGCTTGTATTCACTATTGGTGATTTCGGTTTCATCCATATAAAAGGATGGTACTGTTACAGAACGTGCAGGCGCGTTTTGGAGTTGGGCAACGTCTTCGTCCGATTTACCCATGATATAAGACCCTCCTTCTACGAGAGTCATGCCATAGGGTTTTTCGGGAAACCATTTTTTTTGCCGAACACCTATAAGTTCTCCTCTATTCTTGTTGCCACAACTGGCTAACGTTAGAAGAGCTATAAGAAAAAGAACTACTCTTTTCATGGACTTTTCAATTGTCAATATACTATAATCTAGTTTTTTAAAACTATTTATACCAAACATTTTTTGGTTATCATTCATTTTTAAGATTTGGGGAGATTACAAATATCATATTCTTTTCATTGCCTTCCACCATCTTTCTGGTAAAATATCACTACAAGCCATTTTGTAATCTTTTTGCGTGCAAGGTAATAACGTACTTCTTGAAGTTTTATTATCTAAATAATTTTCATTGGTAACATTTATCCACCAGCGTTTACTTTTTTCGCTTTGAAAAAAGACCAATTCAAAATCAGATAAGGTTACGGTGTAGCGTTTAAAGCCTTGGCTGGTCAAAACGGGGTATTCATTGAAACGGTTCGCAACCCCCTCAATAAAATACCAAATGGTTTGTGCGAGTAGCTTGTGAAAGAGTTGAGAATTGGGCAATTCGAACAGTCCAAACAAGGATACCCGATCACTTAATCCACTATAACGCGCGAGCGTACAAAGGGCTCTTCCATCGATTCCATTGGGTTCGCCTTGTTGAAAAAGACCTGTGGCTTGCGCATTGAGAACTTTCATATCCACGCCGACTATATCGGCATCGCGCAGCAAGGGTTCTACTTCTTTCAAATCGTCTAGAAAGGCTCCTAATCGAAAACTTTCAAAAAATAGTTTTTCCATCAAATCGAGTTCTTCTTGAGCGATCAGATAAGATTGATACCCAATGTTGGTATAGTTTTGAAGGTAATTAGGTTGCTCCATTATGATTTTGCTCATGTAAGATCTTCCTGAAATTAATTCTTCTTCTTGAGAAAAATCAAATCGATTGTCTACCGATACAATATTGATCAATTGATTTGAAGTCTCAAATGACCGATACATCGGATAGATCATGTCATGACTACCACCAATAAGGACTGGGATGATGTTGCGTTGTCTAAGGCTTAGGCAAATATCGGTTAGCGCATGGTAGGTGTCGTTAGCGGTGGCACCATTGGGAAGATTGCCCAAATCACAAACAGATACGGGCCAATTGCCTGGATAGAGCTGGTAAAACGCCTTTCTAAAACCTTCCAAATCATAGGTGGTTGTTTCAAAATAAGAATTGCGGATTTCAGAAACGCCAATGAGGGCAATTCGAGTGTCTTTAAGCTCTGGAAAGCCTTGTTTTTGGGTATGAATTTTGATGTTTTTGCCAAGAACTTGAGGAGGAAGCAGGGCCACACTATGCAGCAAGTTGTCATCGACCGGTTGTAACAATTCTAGGCTCATCGACTATTTTTTGGCGCGTGATTTTTTTGCTTTTTTGACCGTCTCCAAGCGTTGTTTGGCTTCTTCTAAGGTGATTTTTGAAGGGTCAATATCTTTAGAAAGCTCAATTTTGACACGGCCTTTGATGATGTTAGAACGTCCCCATCGGGCTTTTTCGATTCGGATGCCTTCTTCGGGCCATTCTTGCAGCAATTTATCTTTTTCTTTTTGAATTTTTTCTTCTATCAATGTCGATATGTCCTCTTGTGATAGGGCATCAAAGTTGTATTTTTTATTCACATTGATGAACATATTATTCCATTTTATAAACGGCCCAAAACGCCCAACACCCTTTGTTACAGGCATTTCATTATAGCGTGCAATCGGGGCATCTGCTTTTTTCTTTTCTTCTATCAATTCGACTGCTTGATCTAAGTCAAAAGCGTTGGGGCTCTCTCCTTTTGGTAAAGAAATAAAAGAGGTACCATATTTTATATAGGGCCCATACCTACCATTGTTAACACTTATGGTTTCTCCTTCATATTCTCCAAGGTCTTTAGGCAACTCAAAAAGGGTAAGTGCTTCTTCTAAAGTAATTGTATCGAGTTGTTGCTCTGGAGTAAGGCTGGCAAAGATGGGTTTCTCATCGTCTTGTGGGTCGCCAATTTGAGCGATGGGTCCAAATTTTCCAAGACGCACCTTAACCACCCGATTGTGTGTCGGGTGCATCCCCAATTCGCGTTCTCCAGATTCGCGTTGGGCGTGTTCTTTTACATGGTCTACCGTTTGGTGAAATTGGGTGTAAAAACCCTGCATCATATCGGTCCAGTTTTTTTGTCCCGAAGCAATGGCGTCAAAGCTTTCTTCTACATTGGCCGTAAAGCTATAATCGAGGATGCTTTCAAAATTGGCAACCAAAAAATCATTGACAATCATGCCAATATCGGTAGGTACTAACTTTCCTTTATCCGAACCTACGGTTTCGGTTCTTTTTTCTTTTCTAATGTGATCGTCCTCGAGGGTAAGCTCAATATAATCGCGCTGAATCCCATCTTGGTTGCCCTTGGTGACATAGGCCCGATTTTGAACGGTTGAGATGGTAGGCGCATAGGTAGAGGGCCGCCCGATACCGAGTTCTTCCAATTTTTTTACCAGTGATGCTTCCGAATAGCGGTAGGGAGGTCTTGTAAAACGCTGTGTACTGGTGATCGATGTCCCCTCAAGCGGTTCTTTGAGGGTTACTTGAGGCAGTAGGCCTTCGGTTTCGGCATCGTCATCGTCCTTCCCCTCTAGGTATACTTTTAAAAAGCCTTCAAAAATTACAACTTCTCCTCTCGCGACAAAGTTTGCCGGATGCTTATCATTGGTTATCGAAATTTTGGTACGCTCCAGTTTGGCGTCGCTCATTTGAGAGGCGATTGTTCTTTTCCAAATCAGTTCGTAAAGTCGTGCTTGTTCGGGGTCAATGGGCAATTGCGCTTTGGACAAATCCGTAGGGCGTATGGCTTCATGCGCTTCTTGTGCGCCTTTGTTTTTATTAGAAAAACTACGTGTCTGAGAAAATTGGGCACCATAGCGTTGAGTGATTTCTGTGGCTGCGGCTTGTTGGGCTTCTTGAGACAGGTTGACACTATCGGTACGCATGTAGGTGATGTATCCACTTTCGTAAAGACGTTGGGCTACACGCATGGTGCGACTCACCGAATAATAGAGTTTTCGGGAGGCTTCTTGTTG
>Ga0181579_10004339_pt1 | contig 11063 bp, 11 predicted proteins | sample 071ome_24_FD_132996 | JGI IMG/M metagenome (GOLD analysis project Ga0181579, IMG submission 132996) | Coastal salt marsh microbial communities from the Groves Creek Marsh, Skidaway Island, Georgia - 071402CT metaG (megahit assembly) | ecosystem: Environmental > Aquatic > Marine > Intertidal... | reverse complement strand
GATGTTGCTTTTGACTGGTGCGTAGATCGGCATGCTAAGTGGGTCTTGCTCGTGAACTGCGTTGCACGTTGGACCCCTGATTTGTAGATCGTCAAGGTCATCTTGTGCGGGTTCCCCTGGGGCAAGGTGCGGCGATTGCGTGCCCTGACGCTTCTGGCTACCTTCCGGAAACCCTGAGATTGCGGCGCCAGCGCGCCGCGGAGAGCGGATAAGGAAAGCCCCATGGCAGATTACCAGGCGCCCTTGCGCGACATGCGTTTCGTTTTGAACGAAGTATTGGATACGGCTCAACTGGCCCAACTGCCCGGTCTCGAAAACGCGACGCCCGATCTTGTCGATGCCGTTCTCGAAGAGGCCGGGAAGATGGCGACGGGCGCCATTGGTGTGCTCAACACGACCGGCGACCAGCAAGGTAGTCAGCTGAATGGCGACGAGGTGACGACGCCGGAGGGCTTCAAGGAGGCGTATCGGACGTTCGTTGAGGGAGGCTGGAACGGGCTGGCCTTTCCCGAGGCGATCGGCGGCCAGGGCCTGCCGTTCACCGTTGGGCTAGCCGTCAACGAAATGATCACGTCGTCGAACCTAGCGTTCAGCTTATGCCCGCTGCTGACCACGGGGGCGGTCGAAGCCCTTATGAAACATGCGACTCCCGCGCTGCGCGACAAATACCTTGCCAAATTGGTGACCGGCGAATGGACCGGAACGATGAACCTGACGGAGCCCCACGCCGGTTCAGATGTCGGGGCGCTGAAAAGCCGTGCCGAGCCGCAAGCTGACGGTAGCTACCTCATCAAGGGCACGAAGATCTTCATCACCTATGGCGAGCACGATCTGACAGAGAACATCGTTCACCTCGTATTGGCTCGCACTCCCGGCAGCCCGCCGGGCACGAAAGGTATTTCACTATTCCTCGTCCCCAAGTTCCTGGTCAATGACGATGGGAGTCTGGGTGCGCGTAACGACCTACGGTGCGTTTCGTTGGAACACAAGCTTGGTATTCACGCGAGCCCGACCGCGGTGATGTCCTACGGCGACGGCGATGGCGCAATAGGTTGGCTGGTCGGCGACGAAAACAAGGGCATGAGTTGCATGTTCACGATGATGAACCATGCCAGGCTCATGGTTGGCCTCGAAGGCCTCGCGATAGCTGACCGCGCCTATCAGCAAGCACTAGAGTATGCACGCGAACGCAAACAGGGCCGTCGCCCGGGTCAACCGGCCGATGTCGATGCTCCGATAATCGAGCATCCCGATGTGCGGCGCATGCTGATGACGATGAAAGCCAATATCGAGGCAATGCGCGGGGTCGCCTTGTCGGCGGGCATTGCCTACGACGTTGCTAAACACCATCCCGACGAGGATGTTCGTGCCGCAAACCAGGGGCGCGTCGATTTGCTAACGCCGATCGTCAAGGCGTGGTGCACAGATATGGGCGTCGAGATCGCCTCGCTTGGGGTGCAGGTGCATGGCGGCATGGGATTCATCGAAGAAACCGGCGCCGCGCAGCATTACCGCGATGCGCGAATCGCGCCGATTTACGAAGGGACCAACGGCATCCAAGCGCTCGACCTCGTGGGCCGAAAAATGATGCAGATGGGTGGCAGGCCGCTTGACGATTACGTGGCGGAAGTTCGCGAGGCTTGTGCCGCCCTACGCCAGCAGAACGACGCGGACGGCCATTTGGCCGCGATTGATTCGGCGCTTACAGCCGGCGTTGATGCTCTCGAGACGGCGACGGCTTGGTTGCGCGAAGCAATAGCGCGCAGCTACGACGATGCGGCGGCGGGGGCATCCAGCTATTTGCGGATGTTCGGCACGGTTGCCGGCGGGTTTATGCTGGCGCGTAGCGCGCTTGCCGCTCACCGCGCGCTCGATGGGCGTGGTGATAACACTGGGTTTTACCGCAACAAGATCGTCACAGCGCGGTTCTACGCAGAACAAGTACTTCCCCAAGCCGCTGCGATGCTTGGGCCGGTGACACGCGGTGCCGATACGCTATACGCAATCGAACCCGAGTTGATGGGAGCATAGCCGTGGCCGAAGCCGTAACATTGCAAATTAACGACGGGCTCGCCCGAGTGACGTTCAATCGTCCTGACGTCTTGAATGCGTTCAACGACGAGATCGCGTTGGAGTACATAGCCCATATGAATGCGATCGAGGCAGACGACTCGGTCCGCTGCGTGATCCTCGCAGGCGCTGGAGATCATTTCTGCGCCGGTGGCGATATCAAGATGTTCAAAGACATGATCAATTGGACGGCGGAGAAGCGCTTTCGTCACTACCGCACGTTTCTCAATCAGGTTCACGTCGGTTTGCTCACCATGATGCGCATGCCAAAACCGGTCGTTGCGCAAGTACAAGGTGCGGCAGCTGGAATCGGGTTGAGCTTCGCGTTGGCGGCGGACCTTGCGATTGCCGCGGACGACGCCAAATTCACGATGGCTTACAACCAACTCGGTGTTTCGCCGGATGGCTCATCATCCTTCTTTCTGCCGCGTACGGTAGGATTGCGGAAGGCGAAAGAGTTGGCATTCCTGGGTGATCGGTTCGACGCTCAGGCGGCGCTCGACTACGGGGTTGTGAATCGTGTCGTGCCGAGGGCTGAACTTGAAGCGACGGTCAACGAATGGGCTGGTCGCTTGACCGCCGGTGCCACGCAGGCGATCGGTCGGACCAAACTGTTGATGAACCAGTCTTTTGGGGCCACCGCGGTCGAGCAGCTTGACGCGGAGACCGAACATTTTGCGGCGAGTACTGCGACGGCTGATTTCGTCGAGGGCGTCACCGCCTTCCTAGAGAAACGCGCGCCCAAATTCAGCGGGAAATAAAGCACCTCTCCGACACGTGACGAGCGGCCTAGCCGAAAATTGCGGCGGACGCATCGGGAGTCGCGGGTTTCAGGCGAAAAGTGTAGGATTTCCAATTCAGTACGGCTGAATCAACGCTGAGGAGCACGCAATGCAGTGGGCGTCGAGCTACCCGTCAACCGTCAAATGGGACGCTGAACTTCCGGCCAAGCCGCTGTACGAAATCTTCGACGACTCGTGCCGCCGATACGGTGAGCGGCCCTGTCTCGATTTCCTTGATCGCAAATATACCTATCGCGCAGTCGGTGCGATGATCGAGCGGGCAGCTGCCGGCTTCCAGGCTTTGGGCGTCAAAAAAGGCGTGAAGGTCGGGCTGTTTCTGCCGAACTGTCCGCAACATGTCGTGTCCTACTACGGCATTCTCAAAGCTGGCGGCACCGTCGTGAACTTCTCGCCGCTCTATTCCGAACCCGAGCTCCTGCATCAGATCGAAGATTCGCAGACCGACATCATGGTCACGCTGAATCTGACCGTGCTGTACCCAAAAATGCTGGCGATGCTCGAACAAAGCAGGCTGAAGAAGCTCGTCGTCGGGACAATGCCAGAGGTGTTGCCGTTTCCCAAAAACCTGCTTTTCCCGCTGGCGCGGGCGAAAGATGTTGCGAAGACGATCGATGACTCCCGGCATATCTCGTTCAAGGAATTGTTGAACAACGACGGTGCGTTTGACCCGCCGGAAATCGATCCCGCAACCGATATTGCTGTGCTTCAGTATACCGGCGGGACAACCGGCGTTGCCAAAGGCGCCATGCTGACCCATGCCAATCTTTATGCGAATGGGGTGCAGGCCGCCCTATGGTTCACCATGGTCGATCCGGGACAGGAGCGGATGCTGAGTGTGCTTCCGTTCTTCCATGTCTTTGCGATGACCGTTTGCATGAACATGAGCTTCCATATTGGTGCCGAGGTCATCATGTTGCCGCGCTTTGAGCTGGTGCCGGTGCTCAAAGTGATCACCAAGAAGAAGCCGACAATGCTACCGGGCGTGCCGACGATGTACACGGCCATCAACAACTATCCCCAGCTAAGCAAATACAACCTTACATCGATCAAGGGGTGTATTTCCGGCGCGGCACCGATGCCGCTGGAAGTCCGCCAACGTTTCGAGGCACTGACAGGGTGCAAACTTGTCGAAGGCTACGGTTTGACAGAGGCTTCGCCGGTGGTGTGCTGCAATCCGTTGGATGGCGAGAACAAAGAAAATTCGGTCGGCCTGCCGGTCCCGGGAACGACGGTGACGATCACCGATCGTGATGACCCGCACAAGGTACTCCCACAGGGCGAAATAGGTGAGATTTGCATAGAAGGGCCGCAGGTGATGGCGGGGTATTGGAACCGACCGGATGCTACCGCGGAGACCATTATCGACGGCCGCCTCCATACCGGCGATGTCGGTTACATGGATGAAGAGGGCTACACCTTCATCATCGACCGCATGAAGGACCTTATCCTTGTCGGCGGATTTAACGTCTATCCGCGGAACGTCGAAGAGGGCATCTACAAACACCCCGCAGTTGAAGAGGTGACCGTCATTGGGGTCCCCGACGAATACCAAGGCCAAAGTGTCAAAGCCTTCGTGAAGTTGAAAGCCGACCAGGCGCTGAATGCCGATGAACTTACGGCGTTTTTGCGCGAACAGCTTGGCAAGCATGAAATTCCTCGACACATCGAGTTTCGCAAAGAGTTGCCGAAGACGATGGTTGGCAAGCTCTCCAAGAAAGAACTGGTTCAGGAAGAAATGGCGAAGTTGGAGAAAACAGAGGCGGCACAGTAGCCATGAATGCCTGGGTTGTTGTGGTCGTGGCGATCGCGGTCGTCGTGGTTGCTGGTCTGTTGCTGTGGGTTTTGTTTCGGCCGACTCCCGCTAAGAAAAGCGATCCACGCTTGTCGGTAGTTCCAGACGCCGAGCCATTGGCGGCGCCGGACAACAGGGCGAAGAAAAAGACGCCGGCAGCCAAGCCCAAACCCAGTGTCGATGTGCCCGAAAACACCTCTTCTACCCGATGGGTTGGTGCCTTGATCGACAAGCACCCCGATGAAGCCGCCGCTGTGCTAAAGCGCTGGATTCAAGAAAAGTAGCTTTTAGGTGGCTCGGTTTGCCCTAGCTTTCGTCATTCCTGGCGCCACGGTGCTCGGATTGGCGCTCGGGGGCTGGTGGACTTGGTTGGGCGTCGTCCAAAGCTACGTCCTCTTCCCCTTGCTCGATTGGGTCGTTCCTGGCGATCCGTCCAATCCGGAATCCGAAAAAGAGGCCTCACTGTCGGCACAGGTCGGTTACCGAATCCTGACCATGAGCGCCTTGCCGATCCAGGTTGGCGTGATCCTCTGCGGCGGCTTTTTTGTCGTCGCACCCGGTGTGACGACTGTCGAAATCATCGGCGCGCTTCTGTCGGTTGGCATTTCTAGCGGTGGCTTTGGGATCGTCGTGGCGCACGAACTGATGCACCAACGACGGTTGGAAAGATTTCTCTCTCGGGTGCTTATGTCCAGCGTGTCCTACGCTCATTTTTGCATCGAGCACGTGCAAGGTCACCATGTTCGTGTGGCGACCCCTGCCGATCCGGCCAGTGCGCCTTTCGGCCAAGGGTTTTATTGTTTCTTGCTGCGAACGACGGTCGGCAGTTGGCGTTCGGCGTGGCGTATAGAAGCCGATCGTCTAAGGCGCAAAGGCAGGCCGACACTTCATGTCGGGAATCGAATGCTCCAAGATATTGCTGTCACTGCGGCCCTCGGCCTTGCTGCGGTCTTGTCGTGGGGGTGGTTCGGGTTGGTCTTCTTCTTTGGCCAAAGCGCGATCGCCATTCTCGAACTCGAAGCTATCAACTACATCGAGCATTACGGGCTGCGCCGGCGAGAAATCTCGCCCGGCACCTTTGAATCGACAACGAGCCAACACTCGTGGAACACCGATCGTCGGCTGACCAACCGCGCGTTGTTCAACCTCGGTCGGCACGCCGATCACCACAACTTTGCAGGACGACGGTATCAGATTTTGCGACATGAGGCGGACGCACCTCAAATGCCCGCTGGGTATGCGACCATGTTGCTTCTTGCGTTCGTACCGCCTCTTTGGCGGCGGGTCATGGACCCACGCGTTGCGCTCGCGATGAAAGACTCTCTATGACGCAACTCTACACCCACGATTGCTTTCTTAACCATGATACCGGCCCCCACCACCCGGAGCGGCCAGACCGACTTCGGGCTGTGTTACGCGCGTTTGAGGGTCCGGACTTTGCCTCGCTGGAAAGGGTCGCAACGACTCCCGCGACACGAGAACAGATCGAACGGGTCCATCCCGCAACGCACGTAGACGATGTCTTCGAAGCCATTCCGACAGACGGTTTGGCGAATATCGATGGCGATACGGTGGTCTCTGCGGGCAGCCAACAGGCGGCTCTCCACGCAGCAGGCGCACTATGTGCAGCCGTCGATGCCGTGGTTGAAGGCACTGCCCGCAATGCCTTTTGCGCGGTTCGACCGCCTGGTCATCATGCCGAGCCCCATCGTGCCATGGGGTTTTGCTTGTTCAACAATGTTGCCGTTGGCGCGATGCAAGCGCGTGCCGCCCGCGGTTTGGCGCGGGTCGCTGTCATCGACATCGATGTCCATCACGGGAACGGCACACAGGCTTTTGCCTGGGATGACCCGAATTTCTTTTATGCATCGACCCATCAAATGCCGCTTTACCCCGGAACCGGTCAGATTGCCGAACGAGGGGCGGGAAACATCGTTAATGCGCCCCTGCAGCCGGGCGCGGACGGTGAGGCCTTTCGGGCCGTCATTGCGGAGAGGGTCCTCCCGGCACTGCGGCGCTTCGCGCCGGAAATTGTGTTGATCTCCGCCGGGTTCGACGCCCATGCCCGAGATCCTTTGGCGAACTTGAACCTTCGGGCCGAAGACTTCGCCTGGGTGACCGCGGAGCTGATGGGCGTTGCCGAGGAGTGTGCCCAGGGGCGTGTCGTATCTTGTTTGGAAGGGGGCTACGACCTCGATGCGTTGGCCGAAAGCGCGGCGGCGCATGTCGGTGCGTTGATGACAGCGTGATCACGTTGCTTCCTTGCTCGTACCCAACCCGCTTTCTATGATCGGGCCCGCGGAGGTGGCATGAACAACACGGCAAAAACCGACAAGATCCCGAACGACATTCTTAAACTGTCCTTTGAGGAGGCTCTGGCAGCCCTCGAAGAAATCGTCGCGCAGCTGGAAGAAGGCGCGGTGTCGCTTGAAGAGTCGATTGACATCTACACTCGGGGCACTCACCTCCGTCGGCATTGCGAAGACAAGTTGCGACTTGCCCAGGAACGGATCGATAAGATCGTACCCGGGGCAGACGGGGGTATCGCCGCCGAACCTGCCGATATTGAGTAGCGAACGTGCCTATTCCAAAGGCGCTAAAGGCATTCACCAAAGAAATTGATACCGTCCTAGATGGATTTTTCGACCATGCCGACGGGCACGAAGCAAGGCTCCATGACGCGATGCGCTATGCCGTTCTTCTCGGCGGCAAAAGGTTGCGTCCCTTCTTGGTCGTGGCGAGCGCGGACATGTTCTTGGTTCGCCGCGATTGTTCCTTGAGGGTAGGGGCGGCCGTCGAGATGGTGCATGCCTATTCTCTTGTTCACGACGATTTGCCATGCATGGATGATGACGATTTGCGTCGAGGGCAGCCGGCAACCCACAAGAAATTCGATGAAGCGACGGCGGTACTGGCGGGTGACAGCCTTCTAACGAAGGCATTCGAGATCCTAAGCGCCCGCGAGACCCACGAGTTGGCCGAGGTTCGGAGCGACCTTGTCCACGCGCTGGCGGTCGCCGCCGGGGGACACGGCATGACGGGCGGTCAAATGATCGATCTTGTTGCCGAGGGTCAGTCTTTGGAGATACCGGAGATCACCCGCTTGCAGGCGATGAAAACCGGGGCCCTTTTGGCATTTTCTTGCGAAGCCGGTGCGATCCTTGGGCGTGCAACTGGTGCACAACGGGCGGCTCTTCATGGCTATGCCCATGATCTGGGGCTTGCTTTTCAGATCAAGGATGACCTGCTGGATGTCGAGGGGGATGCGGATAAGGTTGGTAAGGGCGTCGGGAAGGACGCGGCAGCTGGCAAGGCGACGTTTGTCTCGATTCTCGGTGTCGACCGGGCGCGTCAGCAGGCGCAAATGCTGGCCGACCAAGCAATCGCCCACCTACGTGATTTCGGAGAGGATGCCGATCGGTTGCGGGATGTCGCGCGGTTCGTGGTCGAACGCGACTCTTAACCTCGCAAAGGTCTAAGGGCTTGGAAACGCCCGCTGGAATCGGAACTGGATAAACCGCTGCTCATCGGCACTTAGGAACCGCCAAAGTTCGTCGAGGTTGGGTTGTACCTCGGTGCGTCCACGCACGAGCGCCAAACCGTAATACTGATATCCTAATGCGAGGTTTTTCGGACGGCCCCAGCCTGCCGCGTAGGCATACCCGAGCATTTCAAAGGCGACGGGGTCCCCGTCCTCGAAGCCGCGGCGTTCGAGAGTCGCAATGTCGGCGGGTCGTGGCCGCCGCCGGGTCAACTCTTCAACAAGGCCCTGCCAGGTCTCGTCATCGACGCTTTTGGGTGGTGGGGGAGGCGGCGGCGGTGGTCCGCCACGACCGCGTCGTCGCTGGCCGGGCGCGGCTTCTGGTGGCGGCGGGGCTGGTGGACGAATACCGGCCCGGGCGTCGGCGCACCATGCCGGCTGCTCCTCTGGGAGGCATAAGAAAGTCAGCATGTCTTCGTCGAGCTTCCACCAGTCCAGAGTTGCCCCGATCGTCGCAGTTTGGGCCTGGGCAGCCGGCCCCCAGGCCACGGCGAATGCCGTTAAGCTCGCGGCAAGCAATAGCCGCGCCGCGCAGGCAGCTTGGCGGAACGACCGGAAGGGGGTGAGAACGCGCATCGAGGCGATCATATCAGAAGTCGATTTGGGTTTAACGAACCTATCGCCTGGAGCTCACCGCACGCGAAGCGTGATGGTGCGCCATCCTCGGTGTAAGTTCGCAGCCCATGAAGAAATCCAAACAGCGGCTGGATCTGATCCTGGTTGACCGCGGCCTGGCGCCGAGTCGAGAGCGGGCGCGCGCCTTGATCATGGCCGGCCAAGTCAGTGTCGCTGGCGCTCAGGTCGATAAACCCGGGACCCCCGTTCCCGAAGATGCTGACGTTTCCTTAAAAGGGACGGACCATCCTTGGGTCTCGCGCGGGGGGCTCAAGCTGGCCCACGCTCTGGAGGCTTTCGGTCTCGATGTCACCGACTCGATCGCCTTAGACATAGGCGCATCGACCGGCGGGTTTACCGATGTGTTGCTGAAGAACGGCGCTCGACGGATCTATGCGGTCGATGTTGGACATGGCCAACTTGACTGGAGACTGCGCAACGATGAGCGGGTTGTGACGCTTGAGCGCACCAATGCGCGCAACCTCACTACCGCGCATGTTCCTGAAGCCATCAATGTCGTGGTTTGCGATGCGAGTTTCATCGGGTTGCGTATGGTCCTCCCGGCTGGCCTTGGCTTGGCCGCTCCCGGCGCCATTCTCGTTGCCCTGATCAAACCTCAGTTTGAGGCAGGCAAAGACCGGGTCGGAAAAGGCGGGGTGATTCGCGATGCTGCGGTTCACCAAGAGGTCTGTGAGGCCATTCAAGCTTGGCTTAACAACTTGCCGGATTGGACCGTCGTCGGGTTGACCGAGAGCCCGATTCAAGGGCCAGCCGGCAACAGAGAATTCCTCATTGCCGCGCGCCATGACTAAAGCTGTCGAGGCTCAAGTCACTGGCATTGGACATGCCGGGGACGGGTTAGTGTGTCAAAACACCCGAACGGTATACGTGCCTTGGACGGTCCCTGGCGACACGATTCGGTTCGTGGCGGATCAAGATTGTCGTGGCACCCTCGAAGCGGTTGTGGTTCCTTCGAGGCATCGCATTGCCCCTGTTTGCCAACACTTCGCCGACTGCGGTGGTTGTGTGGCGCAACATTTCGATGCCGCGACTTATCTGAACTGGCGGCGCGAACAAATCGTTGGCGCCTTGCGTCGGCGTGGCTTCGAAGCCCCGCCGGTCGCCGAGCCGGTGATGATCGACGCAGGCACGCGCCGTCGCGCGACGCTGGCGTGGCGACGAACCAAAGGCTGCGTGTTGCTGGGATTTCGTGCGCGCGGAACGCACCGGATCGTCGATATGTCGATGTGCCCCGCGTTGCATCCGTCCATTGTTGCGATGCTCGACGGCTTCCGCAAATTGGCCTCTCGATTAGAGGTCGCAGGCCGGCTCGACGTAACGGTGTGCGACAACGGCCTTGACGTGACGCTGGAGCAGCGGCACGAACCTGACCTTGAGGTGCGCCAAGCGATCGGGAGGTTCGCCTCGGATACTGGTGTCGCACGGGTGTCCTGGCGTGCGGGCCAAGGTGGGGCCCCCGATCTCATCATACAGCACCAGCCGCCGATTGTGACGATGGCAGGCGTTGCCCTGAAGTTTCCGGCCGCGACATTCTTGCAGCCAAGTGTGGATGGTGAAATCGCCTTGCAGAATGCGGTGACCGACATGGTCGGCGATGCCAAGCGGATCGCAGATTTGTTCTGCGGTTGCGGGACTCTTTCGCTCGCCATGGCAAGGCGCGGCGCCGTCGACGCGTTCGATTCGGATCGCTACGCGATCGATGCCCTTCGGGCCGCTGCGGGGGTGGGGGGAAAGCTGCATGCTCTTGGTGCGGCGTCCCGCGACCTCTTTCGTCGCCCCCTGGCCCTCGACGAGCTAGCAGCCTACGACGCCGTGGTTTTCGATCCACCCCGCGCGGGGGCGGCGGCACAGGCAACGGCTTTGGCGCAAAGCGATGTCCCGACGGTAGTTGCGGTTTCGTGCCATCCCGCAACATTTGCGCGGGACGCCCGTCTCTTGGTGGACGGTGGCTATGCCTTACGTAGGGTCGTGTCGATCGATCAATTCGTTTGGTCGCAACACCTTGAAGTTGTTGCGCTATTCGAGCGCTAACGCGCTTGAGCGTGGTATTCGAGATTCGGCATCATATCAACGCCCGCTGCGACGCGGTTTGTCATATTGAATAAGCCGACGACATCGCAGATATCCCAAATGTCGGCGTCGGCAAACCCAGCGTCCCGCAAAGCTTGGCGGTCGTCATCGCCGACCAAGTGCGATTCGGTCGTTAGTTTGAAGGCAAAGT
>Ga0181579_10004335_pt1 | contig 11064 bp, 9 predicted proteins | sample 071ome_24_FD_132996 | JGI IMG/M metagenome (GOLD analysis project Ga0181579, IMG submission 132996) | Coastal salt marsh microbial communities from the Groves Creek Marsh, Skidaway Island, Georgia - 071402CT metaG (megahit assembly) | ecosystem: Environmental > Aquatic > Marine > Intertidal zone... | reverse complement strand
CCGCCCGCACCGGTCACGATCTTGCCGCCTATGGCCAAATCGCCTTACCCTCAAACCGTCCGGGCTCTCTCATAGAAACTGGACCACTGATCTGGGGCAGGTCAGTGTGGGGCTTGTTATGTCGATGCGGCGGTGAAGGACAGCATCATTGCCTATAACGCGGAATTCCAGAAGGTCAGCAAGAGCCCGTTCGGCAGTGACGACCAGATCGGCATGCTCAATCTGATCGATGCGGCCTCGCGGTCGAAGATCATTGGGAATACCGATGCGGCCAAGGTGTTCGACCTCTCCGTGGACAATTTTGTCGGCATGCCCGGCTGATTCGGGGCGGGCGACCCACCTTTTCAGATTTGGATGACGCATACGCCCGAGGGCGAAGTCGTCGCCAACCTCATGGACGTTGCCGATGTCGTGAACGAGCAGGTGGCATATTCGGGGGACGCGGTATTGATGTACACCCATACGGGAACGCACATCGATACGCTCAATCACTTTGGCTACCAGAACGAGATATTCAACGGGTTTACGTCGAAAGATCATCTCGGCAGCCGGACTTGGGATGTCTGCGGCGCGGAGAAGTTCCCGCCCATTTTCGCACGTGGGGTTCTAGTGGACGTCGCGGCACTCCACGGTGTCGACACCTTGGCTCCAAGCCATCCCATCGGCAAAGATGATATTGAAGGGGCCCTCAAGAAGCAGGGCACGAAGATCCTTCCGGGTGATGTCGTGTTGGTGCGGACCGGTCAGATGCGCCTTTTTCCCGACATGGCGTATTCCGACAATAGCCCCGGCCTCAATCGCGAAGGTGCGGAGTACATTGCAAAACACGGTGCGATCATGATCGGCACGGACACGTTGTCGTTCGAGCAAGTGCCGGCCGTTGATCCGGAGAACTACCTGCCCGTGCATTGTTACCTGCTCGCGGAAGCGGGTGTCCCGATTCTCGAGTTGGCCTATTTAGAGGAACTCGCGGCCGACAAACTTTACGAGTTCGCCTTTTTCGGGGCCTGCATCAAGCTGCGCGGCGCGACGGGTTCCCCCATGCGGCCGGTGGTCATGCCGCTACGCTGAGGTTACGTTCGACGGTTCGCTACCGACACAAGACGTAGAATCGAAAGTCTGTCTTTCCGGTCGGACTTCGTTCGACGGTGACGGGGTTCTCGGCGTACCACTTGGCCCACGCCTCGTGGGTGCTCTCGTCCTTGATGTGCAGTTCGGAAATGCGAAAGAAGGTCGTCTCGCCGCTCACCGTGCTGGTCACGGTGTTGAAGACGATGCGGTCAAGGTGAGGGTTGAGGAGAAGATCCGGCGAATGGATGTCCCATAGCCAGAGATCGTAGTCTTCCACCGACATGGGCGGGATGATGTCGTAGCCCAGAATCGATTTCTCTCTGGGTTGCGGCACGCGCGTCGCGACACGCGCTGCCGGATTCCTGATCATCTCGTCGACGTTGGTCCGGTCGACGTTGACCACATCCGTTCGAACGCTGAACGCCATCTGACGAATTTTCTTGGCGCTTTCGTCGAGGGGGCCGCCAGTCCCGTGGTTTGCCTGGAAGGCGTCAAACGCCGATTCGTTCTCAAAATGCATTTCCTCGATACCGAAGTAGGTTTGATCTACGCGGATGGTCCCGCGTACCGTGTTAAAGACCAGCGCATCAAGATTAGGATCGGCGAGGCAGGCCGGCGCATAGGACTCCGCAAACCAAGCGTCGTGATCCGCGGGCGCGATATCGGGAGCTAGGTCGTATCCGGTAAAAGTCTTGATCACGTTCGCGCCTCGTTGGCTGTATAAAAGGGACAGGCAGACAGCAGCTTACCACGGGAGATCGCCGTCTTGGTTGCCCAGGATCGCTCGCCGTAGGGCGGTCGGTGCCGGTGATACCAATAAGGGACCGCTTCCGTGATGGGCGTTTGTCGGGGATCTCCGAATCATGAATGAACGTGTCGCCGTTGTTGGTGCGGGCCCGGCCGGGCTTATGGCGGCCGAGGTGCTGGGCGCGCGGGGCGTCACGGTGGACGTATACGAGGCGCTGCCGTCGGCCGGTCGCAAGTTTCTGTTTGCCGGGAAAAGCGGTCTGAATATTAGCCATACCGAGCCCTACGAAGATTTTTTGAGCCGCTTCGGCGTGGCCCGTTCTTGGTTGCAGCCAGCTCTTGATTCATTCCCACCCGGCACACTGCGACAGTGGGTGACGGACCTCGGGATCGAGACCTTTGTGGGGTCGTCCGGTCGGGTATTTCCGGTTGGGCTCAAGGCCGCCCCTTTGTTGCGCGCGTGGCTGCGTCGGCTGGCCGGCACCGGCGCGACCTTGCACACCCGCCATCGCTGGCGCGGATGGGATGATTCAGGTGCCCTCGCGTTTGAAACGCCGGAGGGTCGCACAAAGATCGATCCCGGTGCGACAGTTCTGGCTTTGGGAGGTGCAAGCTGGCCACGATTGGGGAGCAACGGTGTTTGGCAAGAGTGGTTGCTGTCGCGCGGTGTCGTGCTTGCGCCCTTTCGCCCCTCGAATGTGGGTTTCGACGTCGCCTGGAGTTCTGTCTTTCTATCGCGTTTTGAGGGGACGCAAATAAAGGACGTTGCGCTTTCTTTAGGCGATGAAACGGCGCGGGGCGATGTGGTGGTCACCGCCAACGGGATCGAAGGCGGTGCCGTTTACGAACTATCGCCACGCTTGCGTGATGCAATCGATCGTGATGGCGCTTGTGTTCTTACGATCGATTTGTTGCCGGATCGTGCTGAAGCTCAGATTCGCGAACGGCTCGAACGCCAGCGGGGCAAGCGCACGCTGTCCAATCATCTGCGGCAATCGGTCGGGCTGAAGGGGGCCAAGGCGGGGCTTTTGCGCGAGGGAGATCACGCCACGGATCTCACCAATGCCGCCCAGTTGGCTGCCTTGATCAAGGCTTTTCCTCTGCCACTTGCCGCGGCGCGGCCGGTTGCGGAGGCGATTAGTTCCGCAGGAGGCGTTACACGGGACTCGGTCACCGATGATTACATGCTGAAAGCGATGCCAGGAGTTTTCTGCGCGGGAGAAATGCTCGACTGGGAGGTCCGGACCGGCGGCTACTTGTTGTCGGCTTGCTTCGCGACGGGCCGGGCCGCCGGCGCCGGTGCGGCGGCGTGGCTGAAGGCCTAGGACTCGAGTTCTTCGCGCAAAAGCTCGAGGGCGAGCCATTCTTCTTCGGCGGCTTGTAGGTCCGTGTGGGCGGCATCCCGGCGCGCAACGCTGGCGTTGAAGGTTGTGGGGTCACGCGTGTAGAGGTCGGGATCGGCCAGCGTTTCGTCGAGCCCGGCAATCTCGCGTTCCAACGCCGATATGCGTTCCGGCAACACCTTGAGCGCGTGCTTTTCCTTGAAGCCGAGCCGACCCTGCGCGCGGCGCGATGGGGTCGCTTTGGGCACCGCTGCCGGTTTCTTGCTCGCTTGCGCGGGTAGCTCGTTGGTTGCTTGGTGCGCTTTCGGGGCAGCGGCGCCGCGTTGCGCGATCATATCGCTGTAGCCCCCCGCGTATTCGACCCACTTCCCCTCGCCCTCGAAGGCGAGGACCGAGGTGGCGACCCGGTCGATGAAGTCGCGATCATGGCTGACGATCAGGGCTGTGCCTGCGTAGTCGGCCAGAAGCTCTTGCAAGAGATCTAGCGTTTCCAAATCTAGGTCGTTGGTCGGTTCGTCGAGAACCAAGAGGTTCGAAGGGCGGGCGAGGGCGACGGCGAGCATCAACCGCCCGCGCTCGCCGCCGGAGAGGGTGTTGACCGGCGTGCCGGCCTGATTGGCGTCGAAAAGAAAATCTTTCATGTAGGAGACGACGTGTTTGGCGCCGCCCCCGGCCTCCACGATGTCGCTACCGCCCCCGGTCAGCACATCGCGCAGGGGCGTTGTGGCGTCGAGTTGGTCGCGGCGCTGGTCGAGCGTGACAAGTTGGATGTTGACGCCGAGCCGGATCGACCCTTCGTCGGGCTTGAGTGCGCCGGTAAGCATATTGAGGATCGTCGTCTTGCCCGCCCCGTTGGGACCTACGATGGCGAGCCGATCGCCGCGTTGCACTTCGATATTCAGGGCGTCGACGATCGTGCGGTCGCCGAATCTTTTGGTGGCGTCCTTCACTTCTGCGACACGCTTGCCCGACGCATGCGCGGTGTTTTGCGCCATCGCAACCTGGCCGGTCGGGCCGATGCGTTCACTCACGTGGCGGCGCATCGTGTTGAGGTCGCGCAGGCGTTTTTGGTTGCGCTTGCGCCGCGCCGTCACGCCGTACCGCACCCAATGTTCTTCGGCGACGATCTTGCGATCCAGTTTGTGCCGCGCGGTCTCTTCCTCTTCCAGGACTTGATCGCGCCAGGCCTCGAAGTCGGCGAAGCCCTTCTGCTGACGTCGGAGTTGGCCGCGGTCGAGCCATATGGTGGCTTGTGTCAGCGTGGAGAGGAAACGACGGTCATGGCTGATGATGACAAGGGCTGCGCGCATGGTGGCCAGCTCGCCTTCAAGCCATTCGATCGCCGGGAGGTCGAGATGGTTGGTCGGTTCGTCCAACAAGAGGACGTCGGGTTGGGTCGCGAGCGCCTGGGCGATGGCGCAGCGGCGCAGCTCGCCGCCGGATAGCGTTGCGGGGTTTTCGCTGCCGGAGAGGCCAAGGCGTTCAAGGTAGTGCGCGGCGCGATGCGGGTCGCCCAGTGGGCCCAGGCCGCTGGTCGCCGCATCCTGGGTAGTGGCGAATTGGCTGAGGTCGGGTTCTTGGGGCAGGTAGCTCACCGTCTTGCCGTGCTGGACGATTCGTTCGCCGTCATCAGGGGCAATCAGCCCGGCGGCGATCTTTAGCAACGTTGATTTTCCGGAACCGTTCCGGCCGACAAGACCGAGCCGGTCGCCGGGATGCACGAACAGTTCTGCGCCCGCAAGCAGCGGTTCACCGCCGAACGAAACGGACAGATTGCGCAAGGTAAGGAGCGGTGACGCCAAGGTGATCTATCGGCCCTTATTGTTGGAACGCGCGCCCCAGGGACGGTGGCGCGCTGCGCCGGAGAATGCCCGGTCTTATGCTGGTGTCAACGCCGCCAGGGCATTGATTGGTCCAATTCGCGGGTGCTCGAGGGCAGGGGCGTCGGTCTCGTCGGTCCGCGCCCCTTATTTAGCAAGCGGTTGATCTTCCCTACTATCGGCGCTCTTTTTTCGCCCCGTTTTCCCGCCACAAAAGGCTTGAGCAATGCGATGACCGCTGATCTGAGACAACATTCTTCCCCGAGCGCGCGCAATCGTGGGCCGATCTTGGCGGTGCTGGAAAAGTACCTTCCGGCGCAAGGCGCGGGGCTGGTTTTCGAGGTGGCGAGCGGTAGCGGGATGCACACCGCGTTCTTTGCCGAGGCGTTTTCCCATCTCACGTTTCAGCCCAGCGATCCGGACGAAGCCGCGCGAGACAGTATTAACGGGTGGGTCGCGCATGAAGGCCTGACCAACGTGCGTCCCCCGCTCCACGTCGATGCGATGTCGGTGCGCCCCGACGATCTGGCATTCGAAACGCCGGTTGTGGCGATGGTCAATATCAACATGATCCACATTTCGCCTTGGGCGGCGTGCGAAGGTCTGATGTCGACCGCCGGTCAGGTGCTGTCGCCGGGCGCGCATCTGTTTATGTACGGTCCCTATGCACGGGACGGGGCCCACACTGCGCCAAGCAACGCGGCGTTCGACGAATCGTTGCGGGCGCGCAACCCGGCGTGGGGTATTCGGCACCTCGAAGATGTTGTCGCCTGCGCCGAGGAAAACGGTCTTACCCCCGTCGAGATCGTGGAGATGCCGGCCAATAATCTTTCGGTTGTCTACCGTCGCTAGGTCGCGCGTCGTTCTCCGTTTGAAAAACCGAACGCGCCTGATCTGCCGCTTGGTTTGATCCAGCGCATCGAATTACCTGCGACATCCGCGCACTGTGAACACGTCCGGTTCGATGCATTGATGCCAGAACGGAGGGCAGGCGGTGACTTTCGGCGGCGGCAGCGGCGAGGCAGCGTGTGGACCGGACCGGTTGCAACGTTAGGTTCGCGCCGCAAACCGCGCCGCGCCAGAACCCAACACCGAGAAAATGGGAGAGCGTAATGTCTAGCTACGTGAATTTCGTGCTTTTTGGGGTTTATCCCTAAGTGGCGCTGGCGATCCTCGAGATCGGATCGATCATTCGTTACGACCGCGAACCCTATACCTGGCGCTCGGGCTCGAGCCAACTTTTGCGTCGGCGGCAGTTGGTGTGGGGCTCGGTTCTCTTTCATGTCGGCGTCCTCGCCATCTTCGCCGGCCATCTCGTCGGTCTGCTAACGCCGATCTGGATTTTCGATGCCATCGGCATTTCCCATGGGGCGAAGCAATTGCTGGCTGTGGGCCTAGGCGGTATCGCCGGCATTATGGCGCTGATCGGAGGGGCGTTGTTGATCCATCGTCGTCTGTTCGATTCGCGCATTCGGCGCACCTCAAGCTTCACCGATATCCTCATCTTGCTGCTGCTCTATGCGCAGTTGATCCTCGGGATGATCTCGATCCGCGCTTCGCTCGCTCATCTTGACGGCGAGGAGATGCTGAAATTCATGGGTTGGGCGCAAGGGATATTCACGTTCCGGCCGGAATCGGCGTCGCTTATTGCCGACACTGCGCCGATCTTCAAAGCGCATATCCTGCTCGGCCTGACGATTTTCGTTCTCTTCCCCTTCACGCGGTTGGTGCACATGCTGAGTGTGCCGCTGAGGTATCTTTGGCGGCCGGGGTATCAGATCGTCCGCGCCAGAAAACGCCGCGCCGCGCCGCGGATGGGGTAGGCGAAGCCGCGATTGGCGCCGTAAGGGCCTAGGGAGCGAGGACGAACCCTTCGTACCCTTTGGCCACCACGTCGTCGCAGATCTCTTTGTAATGCCCGACGCCTCCGACATAGGGGAGGAAGACGCGTGGCTTGCCGGGAATATTGGCGCCCAAGTACCAAGTGTTTGAGTCTTCGTAGAGAAGTTCGCTCGCTACCTGGTTGACGTGGGTCATCCATTTTTCTTCGGCGGCTTGGTCGGGTTCGATCGTGCTGATCGATTTCTTCTCAAGATGCTCGATGCAATCGGCGATCCATTCGACGTGTTGTTCGATTGAGACCATCATGTTGCTGAGCACGGACGGGCTGCCCGGCCCGGTGACCGTGAAGAGGTTGGGGAACCCGGCCACGCTCAAGCCGAGGTAGCTGCTCGGGCCGTCCGCCCATTTCTCGCGAAACGACCGACCTTTGCGGCCACGAATATCGATGTTCATCAGCGCACCGGTCATGGCATCGAACCCGGTGGCAAACACGATGGTGTCGACGTCGTAGGTCGTCTCGCCAACCCGAATGCCGAAGGGCACGATCTCGGCGATCGGGATGGTCTTGACGTCGACAAGTGTGACGTTGTCGCGGTTGTACGTCTCGTAATAGTTGGTATCGACACAAAGACGCTTCGTGCCGAACGGGTGGTCTTTGGGGCACAAGAGCTCTGCGGTTTCCGGGTCGTTGACCCGTTCGCGAATCTTGCGGTGAACGAACTCGGCGGCGTACTGGTTCGCCTCTTTGTTCGACAGCAGGTCGGAAAACGCCGCGAGGAAGTTAAACGCGCCTTCCTGCCACCGCTTTTCGAAAATCTCGTTGCGTTCTGATTCCGTAAAATCGAGCGCCGAAATTTCGGGTGACTCGAACGGCGAGCCGACCGGCGAGACGCGGGCGCGGGCGCGCAACTCGGGGTAGGCCTTTTTCCATTCCGCCACGGCGTCTTCGGTCAGAGGCGCATTCCAAGCCGGTATGCTGAAATTGGGCGTCCGTTGAAAGACGGTCAGATGGTCGGCCTGGGCGGCGATAACGGGGATCGATTGGATACCGGTCGACCCCGTGCCGATGATGCCGACCCTTTTGCCGGCGAAATCAACGCCCTCCTTGGGCCAAAACCCGGTGTGGTACCAATCGCCCTCGAATCGATCCAAGCCTTCGAAATGAGGCAGGTTGGGCGTCGACAGGCACCCCGTCGCCATCACGCAGTACTTGGCCGTGAACTGTCCGTCGGGATCCGAGTCGATATGCCACCGGTCGGTCGTGTCGTCGAAGGTCGCTTTGGTAACGCGAGTCTCGAATTGGATATCGTCCCACAGGTCCAACCGGTCGACGACGTGTTCGATGTAGCGCAGAATTTCCGATTGAACCGCGTAGCGCTCGGGCCAACGCCACTCTTGCTCCAGATCTTCCAGAAACGAATACGAATAGGTCATGCTTTCGACGTCGCAGCGCGCGCCGGGATAGCGGTTCCAGTACCACGTGCCACCAACCCCTGTGCCGGCTTCGAGAATCCGCGCGGAGAGGCCTAACTCGCGACATTTGTAGAGCATGTAGATTCCGGAGAATCCCCCGCCGACGATGACGACATCCAAATCGGTTTTCGGCATTTCCTATCCTTGGGTTAGGGCAAGTAGGCGTCAAAGCCGCGACTCTAAGGTGTTCTTCCGCCAATCAGAAGAGTGTCGCGGTGTTCTGCGGTCCATTTCTGCTATCTTCCGGTAGCATGAATCGCGGCAAAAATAGGAACGGCAGGCCGCGCAACGCCGGGGAGGGCACAGCATGAGCGATCGCGTCAACCGAGGCTTCGTCGAGATCGACGAGGGGCAAATTCATTACCGCACTTGCGGCGCAGCCGATGCGCCGCCATTGGTGATGCTGCATGGCTCGCCGCTCAGTTCCTATTCCATCATCCCCCTGATCAAGGCGATGGGTCGGCATTTTCGGGTGATCGCACCGGACACGATCGGCAATGGAGATTCTTCGCCGCAACAGAAATTCCCGGTAACCATCGACTACATGGCCGACGCGATGATGCGCGCGATGGCCGGCCTCGGCCTGGAGAGCTACTACGTTTACGGCTTTCACACCGGCGGCAACATCGGCATCGAAGCCGCGCTGGCCCAGCCGCAGACCGTGAAGAAGCTCGTCATCGACGGGATGGGACTCTATTCGCCCAAAGATCAGGCCGATCTGCTGGCCAATCAGGCGCCCGAGATGACCCCGGATTTGGAAGGCACGCAGTTGCTCCGCGCTTGGCATTTGGTGCGCGACGGTAAAATCTTCTGGCCCTGGTGGAACCGCACCAAAGAAGGGGTGCGCGGCCTTGGGCTGTCGGATGCCGACACCATGCATGACGAGGTCGTCGAGTTGCTGAAGTCGATCCGCACCTACCACCACAATTACCGGGCCGCGCTGGGCTACGACAAACGCCCGCGGGTTGCACTCCTGAAACTGCCCGTCATGGTGATGGCGGCAGAGACCGACATGCTGCGCCCCTACCTCGAGGAGGCGGCAAGCCTCATTCCCGGTGCCAAGCACGGCGTGGGTGGGGATCCCAAAACGCCGGAGGGGCTGGCAAAGACCGCGCAACTTTGCGCCGACTTCTACCTCGAGTAAGGGTCATCACGGGGTTTGCCCCTAACGCCGGCGCCGTTGCTTCATATCAAGGCGAGGGCGGTGAGGAGCGCCAAAATCGAGCGATGAGCAAAGCCCTTGTCGAGCGCTACGGCGTCAATGTCCCGCGCTACACCAGCTATCCGACCGCGCCCCATTTTCATGAGGGGGTTCAAGATTCGGTCTACCGCGACTGGCTCGGCGCGCTCGATGCGGCCGCGCCGCTGTCATTGTATTTCCACGTGCCGTTCTGCGCCGAGATGTGCTCGTTTTGCGGTTGCCATACCAGGGTCGTCCGTCGCTACGAACCGGTGGCCCGTTACTTGAAGATACTGCAGGCCGAGGTCGACATCGTTGCCACGGCACTGCCGGGTCGGTTCGGTGCGGCCTTCGTGCATTGGGGTGGGGGCAGTCCGACGATGCTTCGCGGTGATGATTGGCGTCGGATACACGATCATTTGCGTGGGGCTTTCGAATTCGATGCCGAGGCCGAAATGGCGGTCGAGCTTGATCCACGCACTGCAACGCAAGATTACATCCAGGCGCTGGCAGCTGCCGGCGTCAATCGGGTGAGCTTGGGCGTTCAAGATTTCAACGAGAAGGTGCAGGTGGCGATCCGCCGCGTGCAGCCCTTCGACATGACTGCACGGGTGGTCGATTGGCTGCGTCAAGCCGACATTACGGCGATCAATCTGGACCTTATGTACGGGCTGCCCCACCAAACCCTCGACATGGTCCTTGCAAGCATCGACCAAGCGGTCTCGCTCAAGCCGTCCCGCATCGCGTTGTTCGGTTATGCCCACGTACCGTGGATGAAAAGCCATCAGAAGCTGATCGACGAAAAGGCTCTCCCCGACGCGATGGCGCGTTTCGCCCAATCCGAAGCCGCGGCGCAAGCGTTGGAAGCGGCCGGCTATCATCGTATTGGGCTGGATCACTTTGCCAACGCCGACGATACGCTGGTAGTGGCGCACAATACGGGCACGCTGCGGCGCAATTTTCAGGGCTACACGAACGACGCGGCGTCGGCGTTACTCGGTTTCGGCACCTCTGCGATCGGCGCACTGCCGTTAGGCTATGTCCAAAACGACCCCGACATGCGGCCCTACGCAAAAGTGATTGAAGATGGGCGATTGCCGATCCGCCGCGGCGTGGCGCTGAGCGCCGACGATCGCCTGCGGCGTGACGTGATCGAGCGCCTAATGTGCGATATGGCGGTCGATCTCGATGTCGTCCTGTCGCAGCATGACATGGCACAGAACACGCTGGACGAGGACCTCGCCAGCCTAGGTCCGTTGGTCACGGACGGCATCGTGCGCGTGACGGGGCGTCAGGTGCAGGTGACCGCGGAAGGCCGACCCTTTGCCCGCGTCGCGGCGGCAAAATTCGATGCTTACCTGGCTTCCAATCGCGGGCGCCACGCCATCGCGGTTTAGTCGCGAAAGTTGATGAACTGCAACGGAAGATCGATCTTGAGGTCTTTGATCAACGCGATCGTCGCCTGAAGGTCGTCGCGCTTCTTGCCCGAAACCCGCAACTCGTCGCCTTGAATAGCGACTTGGACCTTCATCTTCGAGCCCTTGACCGCCTTCGTGATCTTCTGTGCGACCTCGCGGTCGATCCCCTG
>Ga0181579_10004333_pt1 | contig 11066 bp, 11 predicted proteins | sample 071ome_24_FD_132996 | JGI IMG/M metagenome (GOLD analysis project Ga0181579, IMG submission 132996) | Coastal salt marsh microbial communities from the Groves Creek Marsh, Skidaway Island, Georgia - 071402CT metaG (megahit assembly) | ecosystem: Environmental > Aquatic > Marine > Intertidal... | reverse complement strand
CTTGATCGAACCGGTAGGTCCAAGCGCGGCGCGCAATTCCTCGGCCACGCAATTGCGATCGCCTGCGACCAGCGCCATGACGACCTCGTCGCCGCACTGGAAGGCGAGAGACTTGACGATGGCGCCGAGCGGACAGCCCAACGAAGACGCGGCGTCTTGCGCGGTACGCGCGGTATCGGCGAGTTCAACGACCTCGGCGCTGGATCCGGCTTGCGCCAGCGCATCGCGCACGCGTTGTACGGGCGCGCGCGTCAGCGCCGACAACAGGCCCGCCTTTAGGACGCGACCCGGCGTTTGCCGGCGTCGCGCTGGGTCTTGCCGTAAAGGCGTTCTTTCGCGGTTTTGTCCATCTTGATTTCTTCACCCGGCGCCTGGCGGTCGGCCAACACCTTGAGGCCACGCTGAACGGCCGGGCGCTTTTCGATCTCGAGGTACCAGCGTTGGAGGTGTTTGTAGTCGCCGAGCTTGACGCCTTGGAAATATGGAATGATCCACGGCCATACCGCCATGTCGGCGATCGAGTACTTGTCGTTGGCAAGGTACTCATGCCGCTTGAGCCGATTGTCGAGCACGTTGTACAGGCGACCGGCCTCGTTCGTGTAGCGCTTGAGTGCGTAGGGGATTTTCTCCGGGCAGTATTTGCGAAAGAAGTTCGCTTGGCCGAGCATCGGCCCGACCCCGCCCATTTGGAACATCAGCCACTGGATGACCTCGTAGCGCTCGCGCGTGCGCTTGGGCATGAACTTGCCCGTCTTCTCGGCGAGGTGCATGAGGATCGCGCCGGATTCGAACACCGCAATCGGTTTGTTGCCCGGTCCCTTTTCGTCGACGATCGCCGGCATTTTGTTGTTGGGGCTGATCTTCAGAAACGACGGCTTGAATTGATCACCGCTGGTGATATCGATTCCGATCACCTTGTAATCGAGGCGCGTTTCTTCGAGCATCGTGTGGACTTTGATGCCGTTCGGCGTGGGCCAGGAGTAGCAACGAATCATGGTCAATCCTCCTAGCGGCGTTTGTACTGCGCAGGCCCGAAGAGCACTGCTTTGTTGGCCTTGGACATTGGGCCCGGCCGCCGCTGGTCGGCGAGGACCTGGAGCCCGCGCTGCACCGCCGGCCGCGCATCGATGACATCGTACCAACGCTTGAGGTAGCGGTAGTCTTCGAGTTTCTGCCCTTGGTTGGCATGCGAACGCAGCCACGGAAAAATAGCCATATCGGCAATGGAGTAGCGGTCGTTGGCGATGAACTTCGATTTCCGCAGTTGTCGATCGATCACGCCGTAAATCCGCGTGGCCTCATTGGTATACCGATCGTATGCGTACTGGATACGCTTGGGCGCATAGTTGCGGAAGTGATGGGCCTGTCCCAGCATCGGACCCACGCTCGCCATTTGGAACATCAGCCATTGAATGACTTGGTATTTTGCACGCGTCGCTTTGGGCAGGAACTTGCCCTCTTTTTCGGCGAGGTACATGAGTATGGCGCCCGACTCAAAAATCGAGATGGGTTTCCCACCAGGCCCTTTGCGATCGATGATTGCCGGCATCTTGTTGTTGGGACTGATCCTTAGGAACGACGGCTTGAACTGATCGCCTTTGCCGATATTGATGGGTTTCACTTTGTAGGGCAGCTTGAGCTCTTCAAGCAGAATGTGAACCTTGTGCCCATTGGGCGTCGGCCACGTGTAAAGGTCGATCATGCCTAACTTCCTCAAATGGTCGGGCGACAGTTTACTTGGTTTCGGTTGCCGCTTGTCGCAGATAGTTCAAACCTTGGATGGCCCGACTGCCGTACCACGATACCATCTCGCCGTCGATGATGCGCATGGTCTTGCGGGGGAGCTTGTACTGTTCGCGGAACGCGGCGATGTGGTCATCGGTGAACTTGAACGGTTCGGTCGAAAACAGAACGGTGTCCACGCCCTCGAGAAGTTTCGGAGTGATTTGCACGGTGGGATAACGCAGGCGGGTATCGGTCGCGACCGTGCGCCAGCGAACGAGCTCCAACATGCGCGCGACATAGGTATTGGGCGACACCGTCATCCACGGGTCTTTCCAGATCAAGTAGAGAACGCGACGATCGGATAGGCGCGGCGCAAACGTCATGACCGATCGCAAAGCAATCTCGAAGTCTTGGCATAGAGCCTCGGCGCGTTCTGCGCGATCGAAGATTCCACCCAGCATTCGGTACAAATCCAAGTTGTCGCGAGGCTGTAACGGGTGCGTGACGATGAGATTGGGCACGAATGTCCGAAATGCCTGGGCCAGTTCCTTGGTGTTCTCGTCGACATTGAGGATGACGTGGGTCGGCTTGAGCTCGCGCAAGCGCGCCATGTTGATTTTCTTGGTTCCGCCGACGCTGGGCAGCGCCTCGACCTTCGCTTCGGGATGCACGCAGAACTGGGTGCGCGCGACGGTGTAATCGCCAAGGTTCAGATCGAACAGCAGTTCGGTGATGCTCGGCACCAAGGAAACGATCCGCGCCTCGGCCGGATCGACTTGGGCATGGGCCTGTCCCATGACGTCGCGCGGGGTGGGTCGGCCCGCGTTCATTAGGCCTCCGGCTGACCGAGCTTTTGTTTCAACAGGTCGTTGACGATCTTCGGGTTTGCTTTGCCTTGCGACTGTTTCATCACCTGGCCGACGAAGAATCCGAGCAGCTTTTCTTTGCCGCCGCGATATTCTTCGACTTTGTCTTGATTGGCACCTAACACCGAATCGACAATGGCTTCGATCGCGCCGCTATCGGTCACCTGGCGCAGGCCTTTCTCTTCGACGATTTCCCCGGGTGCGCGCCCGGACTTGAACATATCCTCGAAAACATCTTTCGCGATCCGGCCCGAAATCGTGTCGTCGGCGATCAAGTCGATGAGCGCACCCAGATCGGTTGCCGCAACCGGTGAGTTCGCCACCTCCAAGCCAGCCTTGTTCAAGGCACCAAACAGATCACCCGTGATCCAATTCGCGGCGACTTTGGGATCGCGCCCGCTTGCGGCGGTCTCGAAATAGTCCGCCACTTCTTTCTCAGCCACCAAGACGCCCGCGTCATAGGGCGAAAGCCCGAGTTCATCGATGAATCGCGCTTTGCGATCATCGGGCAATTCCGGCAAAGAGGCAGCGATTTCGTCGACCCACGCCTGCTCGAATTCCAACGGCAGTAGGTCCGGATCGGGAAAATAGCGGTAGTCGTGCGCTTCTTCCTTGGAACGCATCGAGCGCGTTTCGTTTTTTCGCGAATCGAACAGCCGCGTTTCTTGGAGGATTTCGCCACCATCCTCCAGGATGTCGACTTGGCGCTGCGCCTCAACCTCGATCGCTTGTTGGACGAAGCGAACAGAGTTCACGTTTTTTATTTCGCAACGGGTCCCGTAGTCGTCGCCCGGACGGCGCACCGATACGTTGACGTCGGCCCGCATACTGCCCTCTTCCATATTGCCGTCGCAGGTTCCGAGGTACCGCAAGATCGATCGCATCTTGCGCAAATAGGCCCCTGCCTCTTCCGGCGAACGTAGGTCGGGCTCCGAAACGATCTCCATTAGGGCGACGCCGGACCGGTTGAGGTCGACGTAGGTGCGGTCGGGATGCATGTCGTGCACGCTTTTTCCGGCATCTTGCTCGAGATGCAGGCGGGTGATGCCGATCGCTCGCGAGGAACCATCCTCCATATCCAAGACCAACGTCCCCGCCCCGACGACCGGTTGCAGGTATTGGGAGATTTGATAGCCCTGGGGGAGGTCCGGATAGAAGTAGTTCTTGCGGTCGAATACCGAGTGCAAATTGATCTTGGCCTTCAACCCCAGTCCGGTACGCACCGCCTGCTCGACGCACACTTTATTGATGACAGGCAGCATGCCGGGCATCGCCGCGTCGACGAGACTAACCTGAGTATTCGGCGCGGCGCCGAATGCCGTGGCAGCGCCCGAGAACAGCTTCGAGTCGGACGAGACCTGAGCATGAACCTCAAGCCCGATGACCATTTCCCATGGACCGGTTGCCCCTTGAATGACGCCGCTCATGCCTGATCCCGCCACCACGGCATCGGACGATGATCGAACCCCGCCGCCCGTTCGAGCGACGCGCCGACTTGAAGCACGGTCTCTTCGTCGAACGCCCGCCCTACCACCTGGAGCCCAAGGGGCAGGCCACGCGCCGAAAGGCCGGCCGGGACGGACAGGGCCGGCAGCCCCGCCATGTTGGCGGGAACCGTGAGGATGTCGTTGAGATACATCGCGACCGGATCGTCGCTTTTTTCACCGATCCCAAAGGCGGACTCGGGCGTTGTCGGGGTCAGCAGCGCGTCGACGCGGTCCCATGTTTTCTTGAAGTCGTCGGCAATCAGTGTGCGAACCTTTTGCGCCTGCAAGTAATAAGCATCGTAGTAGCCGGCCGAAAGCACGTACGTGCCGATCAAGACCCGGCGCTTGACCTCGGCGCCGAACCCCGCCGCGCGAGTCGCTTCGTACATTTCGGTAAGATCGTCCCGGTCTTCACGAAATCCGTAGCGCACGCCGTCGTATCGCGCGAGGTTGGACGACGCTTCGGCGGGCGCGACGATGTAATAGGCCGGCAGGGCGTATTTCGTGTGCGGCAGACTGACCTCGACGATCTCGGCACCCGCGTCTTTAAGCCACGCGATGCCCTGGTCCCACAACGCGGCGATCTCAGCCGGCGTGCCGTCGATTCGGTACTCCGCCGGGACGCCAATACGGAGACCTTTGACGCTTCGGTCCAGCGCCGCTTCGTAGTCCGGCACCGCGACATCAACGGAAGTCGAGTCCTTTTGATCGTGTCCTGCCATCGCGCGCAGCATGATCGCTGAATCGCGGACCGTGCGGGTCATCGGCCCGGCTTGATCGAGGCTTGACGCAAACGCCACGATCCCCCACCGCGAGCATCGGCCATACGTCGGCTTCAACCCAACCGTGCCGGTGAATGCGGCGGGCTGGCGAATCGAGCCGCCGGTATCGGTGCCGGTTGCGCCCAGGCAGAGCGACGCCGCGACGGCGGCCGCCGACCCCCCGCTCGACCCACCGGGCACGAGGTCGCGGTTGTCGCCGTCGGCCCGCCAAGGGTTGCGCACCGGTCCGTAGTGGCTGGTTTCATTGGACGAGCCCATGGCGAATTCGTCCATGTTCGTCTTACCCAACATGACCGCCCCTTCGCGCCACATGTTAGCGGAGACCGTCGATTCATATGTCGGGCGGAAGCCGTTGAGAATATGGGACCCGGCGGTCGAGGCGATGCCTTCCGTGCAGAACAGATCCTTGATGGCGACCGGAATGCCCTCGAGGAGGCCACCCTCGCCTTTGGCAAGGCGCGAATCCGACTGCGCCGCATCGGCATGAGCACGATCTGCGGTTTCGACCACGAAGGCGTTGAGCGCTTTCGCCGACTCGATCGCGTTGAGGTGCGCCTCGGTAAGCTCCTGCACCGAAATCTCGCGCGCGCGGAGTTTGTCGCGTGCCTCGGCAAGCGTGAGATCGGTCAAGCCCGAACTCATTCGACCACCTTGGGGACAACGAAATAGCCGTCGGTCGTTTCGGGTGCATTGGCCAAAACATCGTCGCGGCGATCGCCGTCGGTGACCTTGTCCTCGCGGTGATGCAGGGCGTGCCCAACCACACTGGTCATCGGCGCGACCCCTTCGGTATCGACCTCACCGAGCTGCTCGATCCAGGTCAGAATGCCCGAGAGTTCCGCGGCCATTGGCTCGAGATCCTCGTCCGGCAAGGAAATCCTTGCGAGCCGCGCAATGCGGGCGACGGTGGCTTTATCTAACGACATATGGCACATTCTGGTAACACGCTTTGGCCGTCATTGAGGGCCGAAAAAGCGCAGAATTCCGGGCAAAATCGAGCGGACCCTAACACTCGTCATGTGTCCAGGCAAGACCAGCGATCTCGCACAACTCGCCCAGCAGATGCGGCCGGGTACCCGTCTGCTCGGCCTTGATGTCGGCGCAAAGACGGTCGGCGTGGCGGTCTCGGACGCTCGCCTGGGGATGGCGACCCCGGTCGAAACCATTAAGCGGAAAAAGCTCAAAGACGACGTCGCGGCGCTGACCCGCGTCATTGAGGATCGCGATATCGGCGGGCTTGTCATCGGCCTACCGATGAACATGGACGGCAGCGAAGGGCCGCGCTGCCAGTCGGTGCGCCAGTTTGCCGCCAACATCGCACCGTCGATCGACCTGCCGATGGTGTTTTGGGACGAGCGCCTATCGACCGTGGCGGTCGAACGGACCTTGATCGACCTCGACGTCTCGCGGCAACAGCGCGACGCGGTCGTCGATGCCCATGCCGCAGCCTTTATTCTGCAAGGTGCGCTGGACCGGCTTCAGACCATGGCGAAGGAAGCATAGGCATGGCCGAGACGTTTGCCGCCACGGTGCCCGTCTTCCTAGTGATCTTGCTGGGCGGCGGCTTGGCCTATCGCCAATACGTGCCCCCCGGCACGTGGGCACAGTTTCAAAAACTGAACTATTACGCCTTCATTCCGGCGCTTTTCCTATCGGGTTTAAGCCTCGCCGATTTTAGCGACGCCCCGCTCTTGCGTATTGTGGTGACCGTTGCCGCAACCCTTGGGGCGGCCAGCGCGGTGGTTTGGGTATGGCGGTCGCGGTCCCTGCAGGCCGCCAAGCTGGGCCCGCAGATTCTTGAAGCGTCGATCCGCGCCAATGTGCCCTACGGGATGGGGATCGCTTTGGCGCTTGGTGGGACGGAAGGACTGGCCTTGTTCTTGGTCGCGGCGGCGACCTACCTGCCGACCACGATTCTGGCGGGCGGTTTATTCAGCCATTACCTCGGACGCCAAGACATCGATCCCGAGGCCGAGCAGCAATATGCGCTGGCGTCGGCGTTCCGATTGCTGGCGACAAACCCGATCATTTGGGGCGCCGGGATCGGCATCGCCCTGAACGTCACCAACATCCCCTTGGTCAGCGGCATCGCGGCGATGGTGCAGGTTTTTGGCTACGCCGCGGTGCCGGTGGGCCTCCTTGGGGCGGGCGCGGCGCTCAGTACAGCCGCGGCGCAGAACGCCCTCGACGCCGCGCGGGGCGCCGCGCTGGGCAGCCTCGGGCTAAATCTCTTTGCTTTGCCGCTTGGCACCGGGCTCCTGGCCTGGATATTGGATATGGAAGGGGCCGCGGCGGTGTCGGTGGTTTTGATCGCCGCGTTACCTTGCGTGGTGCCCCGCTTTAGCGTCCTGGGCAACGAGGCGCAAAGCATCCTGCCCGGTATCGCGACCATGGCCACGTTGGGCTCAGCGGTGACGGTGCCGGTCGCGCTTTGGCTGCTCACATAGTTGTCGTCGCGGAAAGCGAAACTTATAGTGAAGCTTTAATGACATCACCCGCCGCGACGCCGTTCTCTCACCGCCACTTGCTGGGCATTGAGAACCTATCCGCGGACGAGATCACGGCGCTCCTCGACCTATCCGATACTTATGTCGACCTGAACCGTCGGCCCGAAAAGAAACTCGCGCGCCTGCGGGGACGGACGCAGATCAATCTGTTCTTCGAAACCTCGACCCGCACCAAGACATCGTTCGAGTTGGCCGGAAAGCGGTTGGGCGCAGATGTCATTAATATGTCCGTTGAGGGGTCGGCGATCAAAAAGGGCGAGACCCTGATCGATACGGCGATGACCCTGAACGCGATGCAGCCCGATGCGATGGTCATCCGCCATTCCGATAGCGGCGCTGCCGACTTGCTGTCGCAAAAGGTCAACGGGTCGGTGATCAACGCCGGCGACGGTAGCCACGCCCACCCGACCCAGGCACTCCTCGATGCGCTCACGATCCGGCGGCGCTTGGGTCGTTTGCACGGGCTGACGGTTGCGATTTGCGGCGACATCCTACACAGCCGCGTCGCGCGGTCGAACATTCAGCTTCTCGGTAAGATGGGTGCGTTGGTTCGTGTCGTTGCCCCCCCGACGTTGCTGCCGGTCGCGGTGGAACGACTGGGGGTTGAGGTGCACCACGATATGGTATCGGGACTAAAAAATGCCGATATCGTCATGATGCTGCGGCTTCAGTCCGAACGGATGAAAGGTGCCTTCGTACCCTCGATCCGAGAGTATTTTCGCTATTACGGCCTGGACCGCGACAAGCTCGCCCACGCCAAACCGGATGCATTGATTATGCATCCGGGCCCCATGAACCGCGGCGTCGAAATCGACACCGAAGTGGCCGACGACATCAATCGTAGCGCCATCCGCGAACAAGTTGAGATGGGTGTCGCCGTGCGTATGGCGTGCCTCGATGCGCTTGTCCATCGAACCATCGAACGACCGATTGAGGCGGCGGCGCCATGACGCACAAGGTCGCCTACACAAATGCGCGCTTGCTCGACCCGGCAAGCGGCACCGACGCGCAAGGCGAGGTATTGACGATCGGCGACGCCATCGCCGATGTCGGTCGTTTGTTCGCGGATGGGGTGCCGGACGACTGCACGGTGGTGGACTGCGCCGGAAACCGCTTGGCACCAGGCTTGATAGATATGATGGCCGCACTCGGTGAGCCGGGCCGCGAGCACAAGGAAACTATCGCGACCGGCACGAGGGCCGCCGCCGCTGGCGGCATCACGACGGTTGTGGCCTCGCCCGATACGCGGCCGATTATGGATGAGATTGCGTTGGTCGAGTTCCTAGAACGCCAAGCGCAAAAGTCAGGCATCGTTCGGGTTCTGCCGTCGGCGACCATTACCAGGAGTATGGCGGGTCAAGAGATGACCGAAATAGGTCTCCTCGCCGAAGCGGGCGCGGCGTTGTTCACGGATGGGTACCGGAGCGTCACCAACGCACAGGTGCTCCGGCGCGCGCTGTCCTATGCTTCGACGTTCGACGCTTTGATCGCACATCACACGGAGGTTCCCGAGCTGGTCGGCGACGGCGTCATGAACGACGGCGAAACGGCAACTCGGTTGGGGCTGAGTGGAAATCCTGCGGTGGCCGAGACCATCATGCTCGAACGCGACCTGCGCCTTGCCGAGCTCACGGGCGGCCGCTACCACGCGACGTCGATTTCGACGGCCGCGTCGGTCGACGCGATGCGGCGCGCGAAAGACAAAGGACTGCGCGTGACATGCGGCGTTGCGCCCTATCATTTCTCCCTGAACGAGAACGAGGTGGGTCACTACCGGACCTTTACCAAGGTAAGCCCCCCGCTGCGCAGCGAAACCGACCGCGAAGCGGTCGTGGCGGGCCTCGCCGACGGCACGATCGACGTGATCGCCAGCCACCATCGTCCTGAAGACCCCGAAGCGAAGCGCCTGCCGTTCGCGCAAGCGGCCTATGGCGCAGTGGGATTGGAAACGGCTTTTCTGATCGGCCTGGAACTTCACCACAAAGGACAGGTGCCGCTGCTCGACCTTTTGGCGAGGCACACGGTGGGACCAGCCGAAATCCTATCGTTGCCGCAGGGTCGCTTGGCGCAAGGCGCGCCGGCCGATTTGGTGATCTTCAACCCCGACACGCCCGCACGGATCGATGCCGCCGCTTTTCAGAGCAAATCTAAGAACACACCCTTCGATCAGCGTCCTATTCAAGGCAAAGTTCTGCGCACCGTCGTGGCCGGCGTGACCGTCTTTGAGGCGGCCTGACGATGCCTGATCCGATCGGCGACCTGAGTTTCGTCTGGCCCTTCTTTGTCGTTTTCTTAGCGGCTTATTTAGTCGGCTCTATTCCATTTGGTCTGATCCTGACCCGCATTGGGGGTGCGGGCGACCTTCGCAAAATCGGCTCGGGCAACATCGGGGCGACCAACGTGCTCCGCACGGGTCGACGCACGTTGGCGGCGGCAACGCTGATTTTGGATGCCGCGAAGGGCATCGCCCCGGTCCTTATTGCCGACTACTTCTTGTTTCGCGATCAAGCCGTTGTGGCCGGCGCCGGCGCGCTACTCGGACACATGCTGCCGATCTGGTTGATCACCTCCAGCCAACACGGCATTCGGTTCGCGTTACGTGAGGCGCTGCTGCTCGGGGTGGGTCTGGGCATCATGTTGCTTGGCAAAGGCGCGGTGAGCGTGGTCGGCGCGCTGCTTCTGATCTCTAGCACGATTTTCGCATGGGGCGGGCGCGGCGTCGCGACGGGCCTCGGCGTCTTGCTCGCGATCAACTTCCCGGTGGGCGTGATCGGGTGTGCGGGCTGGCTGATTCTGGCCCTGGTCTTTCGATATTCCTCCTTGGCGGGCATGGGCGCGTTCGTGGTGGCGGCCATTGGGGCGGCAATCCTCGCCGGCACGCCGGTCGGCGATACTTATTGGTCCGATCCCCAACGTGTCGAGTTCGCCGTGTTTGTGGCTGTGGTCGTGCTGATCCGCCATGCCGACAATATCCGGAGGCTCCTGACCGGGCATGAACCAAAGATCGGGAAAACCGCACCGGAAGGCGACGAATAAGGACGCCGGCACCGCACCCCAAGAGATCGTCGATCGGCTGCGGCTGATTCTTAGCCAGTCGGTCGGGCCTGTCACCTACCACGCCCTCCTAAACCGTTTCGGCGACGCCGGACGGGCGCTGCAATCCCTTCAGGATTTAGCGCGCCGGGGCGGTCGTCGGACGCCACTCCGACTCTGCAGCCAAAGTGCCGCCGAAGACGAACTCGCGGCGGCCGAGGGCCTCGGCGCGGTCGCAATCGATCACACGCATCCAAATTACCCGCCCGCCCTTGCCGCGATCCCGGACGCGCCACCCCTCCTCTATGCGCTGGGGCGCGTCGATCTTCTGCGGCGCGACATGGTGGGCATCGTCGGCGCCCGCAACGCCTCGGCATTGGGTGCGCGGTTCGCCGCAGACCTCGCATCCGACCTGGGACGCCACGACTTGGTCGTGGCGTCAGGCATGGCGCGCGGCATTGACGCGGCGGCCCATCGCGGCGCGCTCGAACAAGGAACGGTCGCGGTCGTCGCTGGCGGATTGGATCACATCTACCCGCCCGAGAACGAAGGCCTGTTCCGACAGATCAGCGACACGGGCTGCGTGCTTTCCGAAATGCCCCCCGGAACGATCGCCCAAGCCCGCCATTTCCCGCGACGCAATCGGATCGTGTCGGGGGTATCGCG
>Ga0181579_10004327_pt1 | contig 11070 bp, 9 predicted proteins | sample 071ome_24_FD_132996 | JGI IMG/M metagenome (GOLD analysis project Ga0181579, IMG submission 132996) | Coastal salt marsh microbial communities from the Groves Creek Marsh, Skidaway Island, Georgia - 071402CT metaG (megahit assembly) | ecosystem: Environmental > Aquatic > Marine > Intertidal zone... | reverse complement strand
TGATCTGGTACAAGAACCATCTCGAGGCCGTCTATTGCATCGAAGGCGAGGGCGAGATCGAGGTGCTGCCCGACGGGCCGACCTATCCGATCCGCCCGGGGACCCTCTACGCGCTGGACGGCAACGAGAAGCACCTGCTGCGCGCGACCAAGGAAATGCGCATGATCTGCACCTTTAACCCGCCGCTGACCGGCCTCGAGGTGCATGATGAAGAGGGCGTCTATCCGGCCATGGAAGCGGTGGCGGCGGAGTAACCGCGCCCCTGCTGAGAAAGCCGCTCAATCGGTGATCGGTCCGCTGCCGACGCGCGGCCGCGCCCGCGGACCGTCGGCGACGGCCATGCACAAGACGATCTCGTTGGCGCGCGGCGCGTCTGCGACCATGACCGTCATGGTATCGAAGTGGTCGAAGGACCAGGCTTCGTCCTTGTGGCCGAGCGGCAGGTCGATGGCGCCGCCGACGGCGGCGACCTTGGCATTCGAAGGAATCAACGCAGCCCCGCCACCGACCGCGGCCCGCATCGGCTTGCCGAGTTTCGGGTGGATCATCGCACCGCCGTGTTCCATGTCGCCCGCGATGCCGACGATGGCCGCCTTGCCGTAGCTCACGGGCGGCCCGGCGAGCAACCGGACGGCTTCGTCCATCAAGCGGCTGCCAAGTTCGCCGCCCATGTCGAACAAGGGCGAGAGGTCTTCCACCGATTGGCCGGCGAAAGGATTGCGCACGACGGCGAGCACTGCGACCCGGGTGATCGGTGCGCAGGCTTCGCCGTTTTCGTCGGCGTTGACGGTTTCCTTGACGACAACGGTTTTGCGCAGGTTCATTTCCACATCCTCCCTCGGTCCGATCCTACAAGCCAACGAGTCCCATGGCTACCGACGCCATGGTGTTGACGGCACGCCTGGGCGGCGCGCATTCTCGGGCCCATGTTCGGTTTCGGATCCTGGGGAAACGATTGGCAGGTGCACGCGGGCCTCGACCCGTTGGTCATGCTTTTGCTGGCACTGTTGATCGACGCCTACCTGGGCGATCCCGAGCGGATCCATAAATACGTCAAACATCCGGTGGTGTGGCTGGGTGGTATCATCGAGACCCTCGATTCCAAGCTCAACCGCGAGCGCCGCGGCGATGTCGATCGCCTAGTGCGGGGTGCGCTCCTGGTGGTGTTCATCTTGTTGCTTGTGGGCGCCATATCCCTCGCTGTCGCCTGGCTTTCCTACAGCAGCATATGGGGCTGGCCGATCGAGCTGATCCTGGTGACCAGCCTGCTCGCCGGGCGCGGCCTCTACGACCACGTCCACGCCGTCGTGACGGGGCTATCGGAAAACCTGGAATCGGGCCGCCGCGCGGTGTCGCAGATCGTTGGCCGCGATCCGGCGCAGCTGGACGAGCACGGCGTGGCGCGCGCCGGCATCGAAAGCCTGGCCGAGAACTTCGCCGACGGCGTCGTGGCGCCGGTGTTCTGGTACGTGCTGTTCGGATTTCCCGGCATCGCCCTTTACAAGGCGGTCAACACGATGGATTCGATGATCGGCCACAACAACGCACGCTACCGGTACTTCGGCATGGCGGCGGCGCGCCTCGACGACGTGCTCAACCTGGTGCCGGCGCGTCTCGCCGGCGTGTTCATCGCGCTCGCCGCCGTTTTCGCGCCGGGCGCCAATCCGGCCGCCGCCTGGCGCGTGATGCTGCGAGACGCCTCCAAGCACCGCTCGCCCAACGCCGGCTGGGCGGAAGCCCCCATGGCGGGCGCCTTGGGCCTCGCCCTGGCCGGGCCGCGCCGCTACGTCGGCCACGTGGTCGACGATCCGTGGATCGGCGACGGCCGCGCCCGCGCCACGGTCAAGGACATGCGCCGCGCGCTCTATCTCTATATCGTCGCCAACCTGATCTGCGCCGGCACCGTCGCGGCTATTGCGGCCATCCGCTTCGGCATGCCGTAATAGGAGCCGGAAGGAGAGCGACATGGCGGATCACGGATACGAAAAAGGCCGGCTTAACCTGCCCTTCGTCGGGCATGCGACCTTCGCCAAGCAGCCGCCGTGCCTGGACTGGGACGCGATCTCGGCCGATATTGCGGTGCTCGGCGCGCCCTTCGACATGGGCACCCAGTACCGCGCCGGCGCGCGCTTCGGCCCGCGCGCCATCCGCGAGGCTTCGACGCTGTTCTCCTTCGGCCACGACGGGGCCTACGATTTCGAGGACGACGTCACCTACCTGCCCACCGACCAGGTGACCATGGACGATATCGGCGACGCCGACATGATCCACACCGATACGATCAAGAGCCACGACAACATCGAGTTGGGCGTGCGCAAGATCCTTAAGGCTGGCGCGCTGCCCGTGGTGCTCGGCGGCGATCATTCCGTGCATATTCCCTGTATCCGCGCCTTCGACGACCAAGACCCCGTGCACATCATCCATGTCGATGCGCATCTCGATTTCGTCGACGAGCGCCACGGCGTGCGTTACGGCCACGGCAATCCGCTCAGGCGCGCCTCCGAGATGTCGCATGTCACCGGTTTCACGCAGCTCGGCATCCGCAATGTCTCGTCGTCGAACCGCGCGGACTACGAGGCGGCCAGGAAGGCGGGTTCGGATATCCTCTCGGTGCGCGACGTGCGCAGGCTCGGCACGGAGGGCGTCGTCGCCCGGGTGCCGGAAGGCAAGCGCTACTACCTGACCATCGACATCGACGGTTTTGATCCCTCCATCGCGCCCGGCACCGGCACGCCGAGCCACGGCGGGTTCCAATACTACGAGGTGCTGGAAATCCTGCAGGGCCTAAGCACACGCGGCGATATCGTCGGAATCGATCTGGTCGAGGTCGCGCCCGACTACGACCACACCGGCACCACGGCCTTCCTCGCCGCGCAGCTTTTACTGAACGTCTTGGGCTTCATCTTCCACGCCAAGGGCAAGAGCGCGTAAGGCGGCGTCACTCCGCCGCAGCCAGCAAAGCATTCAGATCGAGATGCGTTTCCAGGTGCGCCGCCAATTCGTCGAGTGTCGCCTCGACCTGGGTGTCGTAGGCGGTGGTGGTGGCGCGGCCGTCGCGCAGGGCGCCCAGGAAGGCGCGTCGGAAATCGTCCGACGCGAAGACCCCGTGCACGTAGCTCGCCATCACCCGGCCGTCCGCCGAGCGCGCACCGTCGTTTCGGTCGGGGTCGAGTTGCAGCCAGGGCCGATCGGTGTCCGGACCTTCGGTGACGCCCATGTGCATCTCGTAGCCGGTTACCGGCTCGCCGCCGGGGAGGGCCTTGCCGGTGACCGCGATCAGCGATTTGTCGCCGCCGATGACAGTCGTCACGTCGAGGAGTCCGAGTCCCGGCACCTCGCCCGCAGGTCCTTCGATGCCCTCCGGGTCGGCGACGCTTCGGCCGAGCATCTGATAGCCGCCGCACAAGCCTAAGACCATGCCGCCCCGGCGGTGATGCGCGGCAATGTCGATGTCCCATCCCTGCTCGCGCAGGTGCTTTAAGTCCGCGAGCGTCGACTTCGAGCCCGGCAGAAGGATGACATCGGCGTCCAGCGGCAGCGGCCTGCCGGCCTCGACGACGCTCACCAATACGTCCGGCTCGGCGGCGAGCGGGTCGAGGTCGTCGAAGTTGGCGATGCGCGACAGCCGGGGCACGGCGATGTGGATTTCACCGCCCTTGCGCGCCACGGCGGCGGCATTGTCGAGCGCCACCGCGTCTTCGGCGGGCAGCCGTTTGGCCTTGTCGAAATAGGGCAGTACGCCGAAGGCAGGCCAGCCGGTACGTTCGGATATTTCCCGAAGACCCTCGTCGAACAGCGTCACGTCGCCCCGGAACTTGTTGATGACGTAGCCCTTAATGCGCGCACGTTCCGCTTCGGTCACCACGGCGTGGGTGCCGACAAGGGCTGCGATGACGCCGCCGCGGTCGATGTCGGCGCAGAGCACCACCGGCACGCCGGCGGCCTCGGCGAAGCCCATGTTGGCGATGTCGCCGGCGCGCAGGTTGATCTCGGCCGGGCTGCCCGCGCCTTCGACCAGCACCAGGTCGCGGCCCCGCCCGACGGTCTCGAAGCTTTCCAGCACGGCGGCCAGGAGTTCGGGTTTGAGCGCGTGGAAGTCGCGCGCGTTGGCATTGCCGCGCACCCGGCCCTGGACCACCACCTGGGCGCCGATATCGGACTGTGGCTTGAGCAGTACCGGGTTCATGTGGACGGAGGGCTCGATCCCGGCGGCGCGCGCCTGCAAGGCCTGGGCGCGGCCGATTTCTCCCCCGGTGTTGCCGTCACTCGTCACGGCGGCGTTGTTGGACATGTTCTGCGGCTTGAACGGTGCGACGTCGAAGCCGCGGTTCTTGAGGGCGCGGCAGAGCCCCGCCACCAACAGCGACTTGCCGACGTCCGACCCCGTGCCCTGGATCATCAGCGCTCGGAAGCCGCGCGCCGGCGCGTTATTTTCCGAGGGCATTCTTGAGGGCGGTCGCGATGTCGGTCTTGAATTGACCCGATAGGATCGCCTCCGGCGTCGCGCCTTGACCGTAGACGGCCTCGTTGTAGTCGCGCCGCACCACCAGCACGCTGCCTTCCAGCGAGCCGCCGATGTAGGCGCCGAGCACCGGGGTCGCGAAGGCGAGGATATCGGCGCCGAGATTGGATGTCGTCGAGGCTTCCATGCCCGCGCCGACGTAGGCGGCCGTGGCGCCGATGTCGGCGCCGATCTTGCCCTGATGCTTGAGCACGGCCTCGAGCGCCTTTTCGGTGCGGACGATGAGCACGACGGAGGTGTCCTGCACGCCGATCTGCAGGCCGAAACTGGCGGCGGCGAGGGTGTGGAAGCTCGGGTCGGACCAGCCGCCCTGTGGCAGCCGTTTCAGGAGGACTCCGTTGCCGCCCTCGGCGGCGAACAGCCAGCCGGCCTTGACCACGTCGGGCATGATGACGACGGCGGCGGCGTCCTTGAGGTACTTGGCGTGGACCTTGAGATCCTTGTGGGTGCGGAACTGGTAGAGCGTCTCAACGGCGTCCCCGACCAATTCGCGCGCAATCTCGATTTTCGGCGTCGAACTGGAGGCGCAGCCGGCAACGAACATGACGGCGAAGACGGCGATGAGGCGATGGAACATCAGAACTCGATTCCTTTCTGTGCCTTGACCCCGGCGCGGAAGGGATGCTTGACCATGGTCATCTCGGTGACCAGGTCGGCGACCTCGATCAGTTCGTCCTTGGCGTTACGCCCGGTGACGACGACGTGCAGCATTTCGGGTTTCTCGCGCAGCGCCTCGACGACCGCGTTGATGTCCAGGTTGTCGTAGCGCAGCGGGATGTTGAGTTCGTCGAGGATGACCATGTCGTACTCGCCGGAATGCATCATCTCCTTGGAGGTCTCCCATGCCTGCTCCGCGGCCTGGATGTCGCGCGCCCGGTCCTGTGTGTCCCAGCTGAAGCCCTCGCCCATGGCCTTGATGGTGACCTGATCGGGGAAGGCTTCGAGCACCACGCGTTCGCCGGTTTCCCACACGCCCTTGACGAACTGCACGATGCCGACCCGCATGCCGTTGCCGATGGCGCGCACCGCCAGGCCCATGGCGGCCGTCGACTTGCCCTTGCCCTTGCCCGTGTGGACCATCAGCAAGCCCTTCTCGATGGTCTTGGTGGCGATGATCTTGTCGCGCGCGGCCTTCTTCTTCGCCATCTTCTCGGCGTGGCGGCGGTTGAGTTCTTCCTCGGTCATTTCGGGTTTGGAGTTTTCGGCCATGATCTCGATCGTTCATTTGTGCGTGTAATAGGGTTTGGGTACCATCCCGGCCATGGATCGCGCAATAAGACGTTGGTCATGGGGCCTGCTCGCCACCGCGTGGATCGCCGCCTTGCTGGCGTTCTCTCCCGCGCGTGGCCTCGCGTTCAACGAAAGCGTCCAGCACTGGGCGCAGGAATTCCCGAAGACCGATTTCATCCGTCGCACGGTCGATCTCTCCGAGATCAAGGGCCACGGCGCGACTCGGAATTCCATCCGGCCCATCGTCGACCCGGAGTTCGTTCCCGTCGCCCGGGTCGAGGGCATTGGCGCGCGGGAACCGGTGGTAACCCTGGTCGCCGATTTCGTTGCCCGCGCCTATCCGATCCGCATGCTGATCTGGCACGAGATCGTCAACGATGTCGTGTCCGGCAAGCCGGTGGTCGTCGCCTATAGCCCGCTAAGCAATTCCGCCGCCGCCTACTTGCGGCGGGTCGAGGGCAGGGAGGTGCTGTTCGGCAATACCGGCCGGCTCCGGCATTTCAACCTGATCATGTACGACACCGGTTCCGAGAGCTGGTGGCAGCAGTTCTCGGGCAGCGCCATTCTTGGCTCGAAGGCCGGCATCACGCTGGAACGGCTGGTGACGAAAGTGCAGTCACTCGAACGCTTCCGCGACGCCTACCCGGACGGTGAGGTGATGGTGCCAAAGGACCCGAAGGCCATGGCCTACGGCACCACGCCCTACGTCCACATGGACCGGGCCGGCGGCAAGGGTCTCGGCGGCTACCTGATGCCGAGGGACGTCAAGCCGTTCGAACGCGTTGTCATCGTCGGCGAGGACGCCTGGACGCTGAAGCGGCTCCGCGAGAAGGGCGCCTACGAGACCGACGATCTCTATATCGGCGTGGTGCCGGGCCAGAACTCGGCGCATGACGCCAAGTGGATCAGTTTCGGGCGCGATGTCGGCAACGTCGTGGTGCGCCGCCGCGACGCGGACAGCGGCGAATGGATCGATACCGCGCACGACGTTACCTTCGCCTTCCTGTTCAAGGCGTTCCACCCGGCGGGCGTGCTCTATACCTGGTAAGGTTTTTTCGTTAATCCGTTTTTTTAGGCACGATCAGGGCATCGACCGCCACGGCGCCCGCGCCGTGGACGATGAACGGGTTGATGTCGATGCTCTCGATCCTGTTGGCATTTTCGGCGGCGAAGACGGACAGCCGGGCCAAGGCGTCGGCGAGGGCATCCAGGTCGGCGGCGGCCTGGCCGCGCACGCCCGAGAGCATGGCGCGGCCCTGAATTTCGTCGATCATCCGGAGCGCCTCGTCCTTGCCGAACGGCGCCAGCCGGAAGGTCACGTCCTTCAGCACCTCGACGAAGATGCCGCCCATGCCGAACATGACGGCGGGGCCGAACACCGGATCGTTGATCACGCCTAGCACGGTCTCGACCCCGGGTTCCGCCATCTCGGAAACGATGACGCCCTCGATCCGCGCGTCGGGGCTTGCCGTGCGGGCACGCGCGCAGATGGTCTCGAAGCCTTCGCGGACTGCCGCTTCGCCGTCGACGTTCAGCAGCACGCCGCCGATCTCCGTCTTGTGGGTGATATCGGGGGACGCGATCTTGAGCACCACCGGCCCGGCGATTTCAGTCCAGGCGGCGACAGCGGCATCGGCCGTGGCGGCCAGGGCTTCCCGCGTCACCGGGATGTCGGCGCTCGACAATATCCGTTTCGCTTCATGTTCGGCGACGGCGCCTTCGGGGGCGGCCAGCATGCCGGCGGGCGCCGCGGGGGGCGGATCGCCGGCACCGCGCCGGAAGGCCTCACCGAAATGCGCGAGGCCCGCCATCGCCCGGACGGCGAGGTCCGGATCCTCGAAACAGGGGTAATCCATGGCCTCGTATTGGGGCACTACCTCGTCCGCGCCGCACATGCTCATGCAGATCAGGTCGTCGGGAAATTCGCTGCGGATGGTCTGCATGATGTCGAGGCAGACGTCGCGGGTCAGCGGCGAGGCGGGTACGCCGGCAAGATAGACAAGGTGACTGTCGTAGTCGGCCTCGGCGATGGTGAGGCGGATGTTCTCGGTCATGACGTCGGTCTGGTTGAGGGCCTGAGCGGAGAAGTCGACCGGATTGCGCACCGTGGCGAAGGGCATGATCTCCTTTAGCTTTTTCTGCACCGGCGCGGGCATTTCCGGAGCTTCCATCGCATATTTCTCGGCCGCGTCGGCGAGTTGCACGCCGACACCACCGGAGATGGTTTGGAAGTTGACCTTGCGGCCCGCCGGGAAACGGCCGAACTGGCAGGCGTAGGCGACATCCACCATCTCTTCGGTGGTTTCGGCCCGGTAGACGCCGTATTGGCGGAACAGCGCCTCGTAAACGGCGTCCGAGCCGGCCAGCGACGCGGTGTGCGACTGCGCCGCCTTGGCCCCCAGGTCGGAACGTCCGACCTTCTGGATGATCACCGGCTTGCCGGCGTCGCGCGCCGCCGCGAGCGCACGGCGCGCGCGTTCGGCGGATTTCATGCCCTCCGCGTAGGCGACGATGACCTTCACATCGGGCGACTGGGCGTAGTACTCGATGACCTCGGCGACATCCACGTCGCATTCGTTGCCCGTCGTCACCCAGTAGTTGCAGCCCACGCCGCGGGACTGTGCCGCGACGAAGACATGAGACCCGTAGGCGCCGCTTTGCGTCACGATGCCGACCTGTCCCGGCGGCACCTTGAGCAAGTCCGGCGCGTTGGCGAAGGTGGCGTACCAGGAATCGGTGAGCGTGAACACGCCGAGGCAGTTGGGGCCGACGGCGCGCATCTGCGATCCGCGGACGATCTCCTCGATCTCGCGCTGGGCGCCTTCGTTGCCGGCCTCTGCGAAACCCGACGTGAAGATCACCGCGCTTTTGACCCCGGCTTCGGCGCAGTCGCGGATGGCGTCGACCGCGATGGCGGCGGGTACTGCGACGATGGCGCTGTCCACCGTCTCCGGCAGGTCCTTGATGGTGGGATAGGCCTTCACGCCCTGCAAGGTGTCGCGGTTCGGATTGATGGGGTAGATGTTGCCCTTGTAGTTCTCCTTCAGCATGAACCGCAGCGGCCGACCGCCGATGCGTGCCGGTGTGTCGGATGCACCGATGATCGCCACCGATTTCGGATGCAAGAGCGCGTCGAGCGCATGCGCCATGAAATTCCCCCCTGTAACCGTCTCCCCCCGAGACCTGCAAAAGTGATCACGCCGGACCCGTTCAAGCAACGTTAAAACGCATGAGGCGGTCTTTCCCCACCGTCCTCTGGCGTTTAGGGTCGAGTCCGCCTCATCAAGTGATCGGGGCCGAGGCGCAGTAGACATAAGAGAGAATTCATGCCGACAGACAACCCCATCCGTTTCGAGGTCACGGACGGCATCGCCACCGTCACCATCGACCGCCCCGAGCGCAAGAACGCGCTGTCCTGGCAGGCCATGGAGGGCCTGACCGATGCCTGGGCGCGCGTCGAGGCGGACGCGGACATTCGCGCCGCGGTCCTGACCTCCGCCGACTGCGGCGTCTTTTGCGCCGGTATGGATTTAAAGCAGGCGGCCGAGATCAAGGCGACCGAAGGCGTCGACCTGATCTCCAAGGCGCGCGATCCACTGCAGTACAACATGCGCGACATCACCAAGCCGATCATCGCCGCCATGACCGGTTCGTTGATGGCCGGCGGCATGATGCTGGCGCTGAATTGCGATCTCCGTGTCGGGCTCGCCGGCACGCGGGCCGGGATTACCGAGGCCAAGGTCGGACGCGGATCGCCCTGGGCGGTGCCGGCGCTCTGGATGATGCCGCAGCCGATCCTCATGGAAATGGTGCTCACCGGCGAGACCCTGCCCATCGAGCAACTGCACGGCTACGGTTTTCTGAACTACCTGGAAGAGACGCCGAACGCCGTGCGCGCCCGCGCCCTCGAGTTGGCGCGCACCATCTGCGAGGGCGCGCCGCTATCGGTGAAGGCAGCCAAGGGCAGCGTCAAGGCGGCGATGAATTTAGGGCTGGAGGGCGGCACGGCGGAAGCGACGCGCCTTCATGAAGAGGTCTACGCCAGCGAGGATGCCATCGAGGGCCCGCGCGCTTTCGCCGAGAAGCGCAGGCCCCGATGGCAGGGGCGGTGACGGCTCAGGCCGCGGCGTCGAGTGCCGGTTCGGCTTTCAACAGGTAGTCGAAGGCGCTGAGCGCCGCCTTGGAGCCTTCACCCATGGCGATAACGATCTGCTTGTAGGGCACCGCGGTCACGTCGCCGCAGGCGTAGATGCCCTCGACATTGGTTTCACAGCGTTCGTTGACGACGATCTCGCCGTAGGGCGTGGTCTCGACCAGATCGCCCAGGAATCCCGAGTTCGGCACCAGGCCGATCTGCACGAAGACGCCGGCAAGGTCCTGGGTGTGCACGTCGCCGGTGGCGCGGTCCTCGTACTCGATGCCGGTGACCTTGCCGTCGGCGAGAATCCGTTTCGTGGCGGCATTCCTGACGATGGAGATGTTGTCGCGCTTGGCGGCCTGATCGACCAATACCTTGTCGGCCTTCAGTTCCGGCATGAACTCGTAGACGGTGACCGACTTGGCGATGCCGGCCAGGTCGAGGGCGGCCTCGATACCCGAGTTGCCGCCGCCGATGACGGCCACATCCTTGCCCTTGAAGAACGGCCCGTCGCAGTGCGGGCAGTAAGCGACGCCGTTGCCGACGTTCTCCTTCTCGCCCGGGCAGCCGAGTTCGCGCCACCTGGCGCCGGTGGCGATGATGAGCGTGCGGGTCTCGATGGTCTCGCCCGAGGTCAGCCGTAATGTTTTGACGGCGCCGTTCTCGATCGCCTCGACACGGAAGTGCTCCTTCAGCGTGATGTCGTAATCCCGAAGATGCCCCATCAGGGCGTTCGACAGTTCCGGGCCGGTGGTCTTGGGTACGGAGATGAAGTTCTCGATGCCCATGGTGTCCTTGACCTGGCCGCCGACGCGGTCAGCGATGACGGTGACCTTGAGGCCCTTGCGCGCCGCGTAGATGGCGGCCGCCACGCCGGCCGGGCCGCCGCCGATGACGGTCACGTCCTGCAGCGGCAGCTGCTGGACCGGCGCCGCCGGCGCGGATTTCGGCTTGGTCTCCATCAGGCGGTCGACCAGCACGCCGGCGTCGATCTTGCCGTTGGCGAACACCTCGCCGTTGAGATAGACCGAGGGCACGCCCTGGATGCCGCGTTCATCGATCAGTTCGGCGTAGAGGCCGCTGTCGATCATCTCGGTGGTGATCTTAGGGTTCAGCGCCGCGAACTGGTTGAGGGTCTGCACCACGTCGGGGCAGTTGTGGCAACTCAGCGAGACGAAGA
>Ga0181579_10004323_pt1 | contig 11076 bp, 8 predicted proteins | sample 071ome_24_FD_132996 | JGI IMG/M metagenome (GOLD analysis project Ga0181579, IMG submission 132996) | Coastal salt marsh microbial communities from the Groves Creek Marsh, Skidaway Island, Georgia - 071402CT metaG (megahit assembly) | ecosystem: Environmental > Aquatic > Marine > Intertidal zone... | reverse complement strand
CGCGGCTTTCTTCTTCGCTGCAGCCTTCTTCTTCGGTGCAGCCTTCTTCTTGGCTGCGGCCTTCTTCTTCGGTGCAGCCTTCTTCTTTGCTGCAGCCTTCTTCTTCGGTGCGGCCTTCTTCTTGGCTGCAGCCTTCTTCTTCGGCGCAGCCTTCTTCTTCGGTGCGGCCTTCTTCTTCGGTGCGGCCTTCTTCTTCGGTGCGGCCTTCTTCTTCGCTGCAGCCTTCTTCTTAGGCGCGGCCTTCTTCTTCGCTGCAGCCTTCTTCACGGCCTTCTTCTTTTTGGCCACCGTCTTCTTCACCGCGGCCTTCTTCTTCGCGACGGTCTTCTTCACGGCCTTCTTCTTCTTGGCCACCGTCTTCTTCGCCGCAGCCTTCTTCTTCGCGACGGTCTTCTTCACGGCTTTCTTCTTCTTGGCCACCGTCTTCTTTACGGCCTTCTTCACGGCCTTCTTCTTCTTAGCCACCGTCTTCTTCGCCGCAGCCTGCTTCTTCGCGACAGTCTTCTTCACGGCCTTCTTCTTCTTGGCCACCGTCTTCTTCGCTGCAGCCTTCTTCTTCGCGACGGTCTTCTTCACGGCCTTCTTCTTCTTGGCCACCGTCTTCTTCGCCGCAGCAACCTTGGGTGCCGTCTTACGGGCAGGCCGTTTCTTGGCTCCTGAAGCCTTCTTGGTCGCCGGCTTCTTTACCGCCGACTTCTTCTTCTTGGTTGCCACGAGAGATGCCTCCGAAACTGGGAATATTCGAGCGGACTACGGACTGGTTGTGGGAACGAAACAGGAAAGGAGGACGGAGCGCAATAGTGATCAAACAGCAGCGCACCATATACGGTACGATAGATCGCTATGGGTACGATATGTCGTGTACTACCTTCTCCGGCGACGGCCTACTACACCATGACGTAACGTGCTGACAGCAACCGACTTCCTGCTCGAACTTCACCGCCGAGGCGCGTCGCGCATAAGCCGCGTACGCTTCCGCAAGAACAGGAGTACGATATGGTCGCTCACACAGCACGGAACGGTGCTCAACGTCCACGAGGCCTACCGTCGCGCATCACCGGACCTCCTCGATGCGTTCGCCACCGTAGCGATCGAGGGAGAGGTGGGCACGGGCGCGTCACGGCGCGCCGCCCAAGCGATCAGCTCCTGGCCAGAACTGGCGGCCGAAATTTCGCGATTGCGTGAGGCTCACGAGAACCGCGCCCGGCAAGCCGGACGTGAGGGTGAGATCACGAACTGCTGCGCGACGCCGGAACAGCGGGCATACCTCGCGAAGGTCTATCGATATTTCAATCACACCCGGTTCGAGGGGATCCTCCCTCCGGACGTGCCGGTCCGGCTCAGCAATCGCATGCGTTCCTCGCTCGGTCACATGATGCCAGGAGAGCGACATGACGGCACCCGCTATGTCGTCGAGATCGCACTCAATTGCGACCTGATGCTTTCGGACAACGGGGCCGAGCGTGCGGATACACTGCTGCACGAGATGGCCCACGTCGCCGACTGGCTCGAGTCGGGAGAGCGTGGCCACGGCCCATCCTGGAAAGCGTGGGCCCGAAGAGTGGGATGCCAACCGACACGACTGTATGAGCGGCCGGTTCGATATCGACGGAACCGGCGTCAGTCGGTGTCCCGTGTCCCTCCCCTGCCGGGTGCGCTTCGACACATCTGAGCACGGGCGGACGTTCGACCGCACTCAGCTCATGGCAGGGTGGCTATACCGGCCACAACCAGCCGAAGGCACCGGCCGTCACACACGCGTATACGAGCCCATCGATCATCGTACGAGTCGTCGCGCCCCAACTCTGATGCCACCAGATAGACCGTTGCGGCAGCGACATGGCGTAGCAGGCGAAGGCGACGGTCCCCGTAATCTGGAAAACGGTCAGGTAGTCTGCTCCTGGCCCGAGTGAGACTCCAGCGACATAGGCGGCGACGACCGATACTGCGAGGGTGTACGCGAACCACTGCGCAAGCTGCGGTCCCATGTTCAACCAGGCGCTCGGCGACATGATCGTCAGCATCCCGATCGGACCGGACTTCACCTTGTTCTGGAACTCCTCGGACCGCATGACCTCCGATGCGCCTCCGGTGTGCGGAAAGAGATAGTCACCCGGCTCGAGGCCGAGCGACCCGATGGCGGACAGACCCGCATCCTCATCGGGCAACGCACGGAAATCGTTCTTGTGCCACGCCGTCAGCGCCATGTGGATCACGGAGCTCGTGATGAAGACGAAGACCGAAGCGAGAAGGATCGGCAACCACAACGCGGGAATCGAGACCATGGGGGCCTCCCAGAAGGCAGGACACTGTCCCTGAGCGTACCCGGCGTACCACGGCCATTGCAAGAAGGACATGGCGGGCTGGGACCGGGGAGCTACCTCACCCAGCCCTCCGAATACAGGAGGATGGCCCCTGATGGGTAGACGATCGAGCCGTCGCCTGGTGTCACGATCACGATCGTGTAGATCATGTCGAGTGGCCAATCACCCGAGAAAAGCTGATTCACCCGTACCCCGTTCAGATAGATGGGGAGGCACGAGCCGCGAATCCCGTAACACGTACCCTCCGTCGTGTAGCTCACGACCAGCCCCGACTTGGCCTCCCAGCGAATCACGTCTTCGAGCACACGACCGGCCTCGATATGAGACTGGATCTTATCGAACCGGATCGGCTCATATCGCATCGAAGCAATGCTGAGGCCGACCATCTGCCGCACACTCAGGTCGACCTGTTCATCCGGCACTCGGTCCGTCTCGATCGTAAAGCCTCTGAGTTCGACGGGGTTCGGAGACATGAGCAGGTCCAGCGAGTATACCGCATCGGGATTCGCAGCTCGAAGCGGAGGCGTTTCAAGATCCGTGTATCCGATCCGCTCCGCCTCCAGATGGAAGATGCCCGGCCCCGGAACGCGGAGGCGGTACGCTCCATCCGTCTCGACCAGAGTCACGGAGCGCGGCGTTCCCGTCTCGTCCACGAGACGCACGAGCGCAGTCGCGACCGGGAGCTCCGTGCGCTCATCGAGCACACGGCCCCGGATCTCCTGACCGCCGACAGGCGCCCCCCCCAGCAGCCATACAGCAACCGCGACGAGAATCGCTTGCCTCATACCTGACTCCCTCCCGTCACCGACCAGAGGTACGGCATCGCCCGGAGCGACTTACCCTCCGGAGACCAGATCCCTGGCCGCGGCAACCACGACATCGACCGTGACGCCGAACTTCTCGAAGAGGACCTCGGCCGGTGCCGAGGCACCAAAGTGATCGATGCCGATCGATCGGCCCTTCGAGCCGACCCAGCGCTCCCAGCCAAAGGTGCTACCTGCCTCGACAGACACACGCGCACCGAGCGACGGAGGCAAGACCTCGTCTCGGTAGGCCGCGTCCTGCTGCGCGAAGAGAAACCAGCTGGGCATGCTCACGACACGGGTCGGGATGCCGTCGCTCTCGAGCTTCGACCGGGCATCGAGTGCCAGAGCCAACTCGGATCCGCTCGCGATGATGAGCACGGCGGGCTCTTCGCCCGACGCCTCCGCCAGCACATACGCTCCCCGACGCAGATCCTCCGCTGCAGCGAGGCGCTCTGAGACCGAATCGTCCGCGGCCACAGCACTACCCATGCGCGTCAGCACCGGCACCTTCTGTCGACTGAGTGCGAGGAAGGAGGGCCCGTCCGAGCGCTCGATCGCAGCCCGCCACGCCACTTCAGTTTCCGGCCCGTCACCGGGTCTCAGGTCCATGACGTTCGGGATCGCCCGTAGCGAAGACAGCTGCTCGATGGGCTGGTGAGTCGGGCCGTCTTCTCCCAGGCCGATCGAATCGTGCGAGAAGACGAAGACCGGAGGCTGGCCCATGAGCCCGGCGAGGCGGATCGCCGGACGCATGTAGTCCGAAAAGATCAGGAATGTGCCCGCATACGGCCGGATACCGCCGTGCAGGGTCATCCCGTTCATGATCGAACCCATGGCGTGCTCACGAACGCCATAGTGAATCACACGACCGCCGGGTGACGCGGGCAGGAGACTCTCTGCGCCGTTGATGTCCGTCTTGTTCGATCCACCCAGATCTGCAGACCCCCCGACCAGATTCGGCATACCCGCGGCAAGCCCCTGGATCACCTTCCCCGACCAGCCCCGCGTCGCATCGGCTGAGGTCTCCTGAGCCAGGTCCGGCACGTGCGTGTCCCAACCCTCCGGTAGTGCACCCGCCATGAGCGCCTCGTACTGCGCGGCGGGTTCCGGGAACTCGGCTCGATAGGCGGCGAAGCGTTCCTCCCACTCGTCCTGAAGCCGCTGCCCCTTCCCAATGCAGTCCCGCCAGTGAGCCCGGGCATCCTCATCGACGTAGAAGGGATCCATCGACGGGTACCCGAGGTTCTCCTTCGTCGCCCGGATCTCATCATCTCCGAGCGGCGCACCGTGGGACGAAGCGCTGCCCGCCTTTCCGGGGGATCCGAAGGCGATTGTCGTCCGGAGCACGATCAGAGAGGGCCGTTCGGTTTCCTCCTTGGCCTCTGTGATCGCGAGGTCGATCGCCTCGAGGTCGTTGCCATCGTGGACGTGCACGACATGCCAGCCATACCCCTCGAAGCGCGTGGCCTGATCCGTCGACGTCGAGAGGTCTGTCGAGCCCTCGATCGTGATCCGGTTGTCGTCGAAGATCCAGATGAGCTTGCCGAGCTTCTGGTGCCCCGCGATGGCGGCGGCCTCGTGGGAAATCCCCTCCATCACATCACCGTCGGAGCACAGCACGTACGTCCGGTGGTTGATGATCTGATGGCCCGGGCGGTTGAAGTGGGCACCGAGCCAGCGCTCAGCCAGTGCAAAGCCGACCGAATTCGCGACCCCCTGACCAAGCGGCCCCGTGGTCGTTTCCACGCCGGGGACGTGTCCGTATTCAGGGTGACCGGCCGTCGGCGCCCCCCACTGACGGAAGTTTCGAATGTCCTCCTCGGATACGTCGTACCCGCTGAGATGCAGGAGCGAGTAGATGAGCATCGACGCGTGGCCGACCGAGAGAATGAAGCGATCGCGATCGAGCCAGCCGGGATCCGTCGGGTTGTGGTTCAGATGGCGGTGATAGAGCACGTAGCCCACCGGTGCCAGCGCCATGGGCGTCCCCGGATGCCCCGAGTTCGCTTTCTGCACCGCATCCATGGAAAGGACGCGGACCGCATCGATCGCCAGCTGTTCGGTCGAGCTCATTGTCCGTCTCTCTTCAATTGATCAACTCCACGACCGCCCCACCCGACCTTCCAACGGCACCGCCCGGATCAGCCCACCACGAAATTCACCAGGCGTCCGGGAACATGAATCACACGGCGTTCCACTTTGCCTTCGACGTGCCGGGCCACATTCTCCTCGGCACGCGCCGCACTCACGACATCGGCCTCCGGGGCATCCTTCGAGACGCTGATCGTCGCGCGAAGCTTGCCGTTGACCTGTACCGCCACCTCTACGGTGGACTCGACGATCTTGGCCTCATCGAACCGTGGCCAGTTTCCACCGTCGAAGATGCTGCCCTCGTGCCCCAGTCGCTCCCACAACTCCTCTGCCATGTGGGGTGCAAACGGAGCCACCATGACGACCAGGGGCTCGACTTCCGAGCGCACGGCCGAACGTCCGCCGGACCGGATCACGTTCAGGCATTCCATCATCGCCGCGATCGCGGTGTTGTATCCGAGCGTTGGAATCTGCTCGGTGACCTGACGGATCGTCTGATGAACTTTTCGCTCTACGTCCGGATCCGCATCGCCGTCGCCAGCCGACACGACGGTATCCCACAGACGATGCAGGAAGCCGAACGGACCCTGAATCCCCTGCGGGCGATAGTCACCACCTTCCTCGAACGGGCCGAGGAACATCAGATAGGTGCGGAACGTGTCGGCTCCGAATTCTTCGATGATCGGATCCGGCACGATCACGTTGCCCTTGCTCTTCGACATCTTCGCGCCATCCGCGATGATGAGGCCGTGCGCCCGGAAGACGTCGTACGGCTCTTCGAAGTCCACATGTCCCAGGTCCTTCAGCACCATGGTGATGAAACGGGAATACAGAAGGTGGAGGACCGCATGTTCGTTGCCGCCAATGTACGTATCCACCGGGAGCCAGCGACTCGTGATCGTCTTGTCGAACGGTGAGTCGTCGAAGTCCGTGGAGGGGTAGCGGATGAAGTACCAGCCCGAATCGAGGAACGTGTCGGACACGTCCGTCTCCCGACGCGCTTCATCGCCGCACTCCGGACACGTGGTCTGATACCACTCCCTCACCCGGGCCAGCGGGCTCACGCCGGAGTCGTCCGGCTTGAAGTCCTCGACGCGGGGCAGCAGAACCGGAAGCTGGGACTCGGGCACCGCCACCGGACCGCAGGCATCGCAGTGCACGATCGGAATCGGAGGGCCCCAGTAGCGCTGCCGCGAAATGCACCAGTCGTGAAGCCGGAAGTTGACCTTCGCTTCCCCCCACCCCTGCTCGGCGGCCCACGCCGTGACCACCTCCACGGACTCCGAAACATCCGTACCCGTGAAGTCCGCCGAATTCACCAGGCGTCCGGGACCGACATACGCTTCCTCGAGCGGTGTGTCACCTCCGTCATCGGGCCCGGCGACGACGCGCACGATCGGTAACTCGAACTGCTCGGCGAACTCGAAGTCACGCGTATCGTGGCCGGGTACCGCCATGATGGCACCCGTCCCGTACTCCATGAGCACGTAATCCGCGACCCAGATCGGGATGTGCTCTCCTGTGGCCGGATTCCGACAGAAACCGCCGGTGGGCACGCCCGTCTTCGTCTTGTCGGCCTTCTGGCGAGCAACCAGATCCTTCTTCCCGGCGCGGTCGACATAGGCGTACACCGGCACCCGCAGACCATCCTGCGTCACGGCTTCGACCATGGGATGTTCGGGCGACAACACGACATAGGTCGCGCCGAACACCGTATCCGGACGAGTCGTGTACACCTCGATCTTCGTGCCGGTCTCCCTGCCCTCCGCATCGATGACAGGGAAGTGCAACTGCGCACCCGTGCTGCGACCGATCCAGTTCTTCTGGGCCTTGAGCGTCGTGTCGGACCAGTCGATGTGATCCAGGTTGTCCAACAGCCGCTGGGCGTAGTCGGTGATCCGGAAGAACCACTGGGCGATCCGTCTCTGCTCGACCGGAGTCCCGCACCGCTCGCACTCCCCTCCGACCACCTGCTCGTTCGCCAGCACCGTCATGCATGACGGGCACCAGTTGACCGGCGCTTCTTTTCGCTCGGCCAGTCCTGCCTTGAAGAACTGCAGGAAAATCCACTGGGTCCACTTGTAGTAGGCTGGATCCGTGGTGTCGACCGAGTGGTTCCAGTCGAACATCCCGCCGATGCGGCGTAGCTGACGCGTGAAGTTCTTCACGTTCGACGGGATCAGATCCATCGGATGCGTGCCGATCTTCAGCGCGAAATTTTCGGAGTGAATACCGAACGCGTCGAACCCCATCGGCTCGAAGACAGTCTTGCCCAGCAGGCGCTGGTAGCGACCGTGCACGTCCGCCCCGGTGAACGCGTAGATGTTGCCCACGTGAAGACCCTCGGCCGAGGGATAGGGGAACATCATGAGGTTGTAGAACGGATCCTCTGCGTTCTCCAGTTCCTCACGCGTATGCGTGTTGGTGCCGCGCTCCTCCCAGAGCCGCTGCCACTTCTCTTCCACCGCGGACGGTACGTACCCGTCCTTCTCTTCGTTCGCCATGACTGCTGGGCGGAATTCCGCCGGCTGATCGATGCTGCCGAGGGCGCAGCACCCGTGCGAGACCGCCGGGGTACTGCGCGAGGAACGGCTAACCTACATGGGCCGGGAAGCCCACCCAAGGGGCCCCGGCGCGCGATCGGGACTGGTCCGTGTCAGAGCCGATTGAGGGTGATCACGACAGTCGCCGATACGGTGCCACTCCCGAAATCGAATGCCCCGTCTTCATTGGTGAGCGTCATTCGATCACCGTCGTGGACGACCGTGAACGTGTCGTCGCCCAGGGTGATCAGTCCCTCTGCGATGTCGACGGTTCCGGACCGGTTCGTTCGCGAGCCCGTACCGTCATCGAGAGTCGAGCCGACGATGGACGGCTGAACGGAGTCGTCCACCGACAGTGTGAAGAACGCCCCGTCACGATCGATGATGTCCACGCGCTCGGACGCCGCCGTGTTACTCACGAACTCGTACGAGGCGGCGGTCCACAGCCCGCCGATATCACCGATCTCGAACCCGAGCAGGGTGTCGCCGGTGCAAGCCGAAAGCACGGGGATCGTGAGGAAGAGCGAGAGGTGACGCAGGTCAAACACGAGTGTTCCAGCGGATCACAGGAAAGGTTGAGGAAGATTCCATTACCCGGCTTCATCCGCAAAGGGCCATCGATCATGTATCTTCTGCGACTATGTCGAAACCAAAGAAGAAGATCTCGGGCGCGAGCCTGAGGCACGCCTTCGAAGAGATCATCTGGCCGCGAAAGAAGCTGATCGGGCTTGGCCTGATTCTCATTCTGGTCAATCGCCTGTCAGGCCTGGTTTTGCCCGCCGCATCGAAGTATCTGATCGATGGTGCGCTCCCGAATGCGTCCGGAACCGGGAACGACCCCCTCGGACTCAGCTCGATACCCGAGGCGAACGTCGTTCTCGGAGCGGTCGCCCTCGCAATCGTTCTTCAAGCTTCGACCTCGTACGCGCTCACCATGCTGCTGAGCGTCGAAGCGCAGCACCTCATCGCAAATCTGCGCGCACAGGTGCAGAGGCACGTGCTCCAGCTTCCCGTTCGCGTCTTCGACAACACGAAGTCCGGAGAGCTCGTCTCGCGCATCATGGATGATGTCGAGGGCGTGAGGAACCTCGTGGGCACCGGTCTCGTGCAACTCGTCGGTGGGACGGTCACGGCCATCGTGGCGTTCACCTTCCTGGTGCGGATCAACCCGGTCATGACGGTGATCGCGCTGGTCCCGCTGGCGGCATTCGGCTTCGTGTCGACCCGGGCTTTTCAGACGCTTCGGCCCGCGTTTCGCGAGCGTGGAAAGATCCGAGCGGAGGTCACGGGCCGTCTGACCGAGGCGCTGGGTGGCATTCGCGTGATCAAGGGCTTTCACGCCATCGAGAAGGAAGGAGAGATCTTCTTCGAGGGCGTGATGCGGATCTTCAATAACGTGAAGACGACCCTCACGACCTCGAGCCTGGTGACGAGTCTCGGGACCTTCTTCATGGGCATGGCCAGCGTGCTCATTCTCGGATACGGGAGCTGGCTCATCGGAGAGGGGCGACTGACCGCCGGCGATCTGGTCTCGTTCATCCTCTTCCTCGGCTTCATGATTGCGCCGGTCATCCAGATGGCGAACATCGGAACTCAGATGACCGAGGCGTTCGCGGGACTCGATCGGACGTCCGAGCTGCTCGGATGGCCTCAGGAGGACGATGATCCGTCCCGCACGGAAATAATGCCCACCGTCGAAGGCCATATCGTGTTCGACGACGTCCGCTTCCAGTACGACGAGGACAAGCCGGTTCTCAAGGGCGTCTCCTTCGAGGCCAGACCGGGCATGGTGGTGGCCCTCGTGGGAAGCTCCGGATCAGGAAAGTCGACCATGGCCGGGCTGGCGGCGTCGTTCCTGACCCCCGACTCGGGTCGCGTCGAGGTCGACGGCGTCGACCTGCGCACCGTGAAGCTCGCCAGCTACCGGAAGCAGCTGGGCCTCGTCTTCCAGGACGATTTCCTGTTCGACGGCACGATCCGGGAGAACCTGCGATTCGCCCGGCCCTCCGCTACCGATGCGGAGATCGACGATGCCGCCCGGAAAGCCTACGTGACCGAATTCTCCGATCGCTTTCCCGACAAGCTGGAGACCATCATCGGGGAGCGGGGCGTGAAGCTCTCAGGGGGACAGCGGCAGAGGGTCACGATCGCGCGGGCGCTGCTGGCGGACCCGCGAATCCTTCTGCTCGACGAGGCGACATCGTCGTTGGATACCGAGAGTGAGGCGCTCATTCAGGCGAGCCTCGACGATCTACTGAGAGACCGGACGACGATCGTGATCGCCCACCGCCTCACCACGATCCAGCGGGCCGATCTGATCCTGGTGCTCGAGGGAGGCGAAATCGTCGAGCGCGGGCGCCACGACATCCTCATGGGCATGAAGGGCCGCTACCACCAGCTCTACACGGTCCAGGCGCGGATCTAGATCACCCGCCCAGCAGGTAGCCCAGCGAGAAGGTCACATACTCTCGCTCCACGCCGCTCACCTCGAACGCACGCTGGTACCGAGCCCCGATCGTGATCGTGGCTCCACGAGCCCGAGGGATCCGTATACCGGCCTCTCCCATCACTCCCCGGTGCCAGTTCGTGTCTTCCAGAACGAAGGAGCCTGCTTCCGTCCGGTTCTCGACCCACACGACGCCTCCACCGGCCCCGAAGAACGGTTGCACCCCACCTGGCGAGCCGAGTGTGACCGTCCCGGTCAGGAGAAGCGGCACCGAGTTCATGTGACGGAGTCCTGCACCGCTGAGAACAGCATCCGGGAACAGGCTCGTCGCGGTGTTCTGCTCGGAAAGGACGTGCCATCCGACCGACGCCCCGATCGCCAGATGGTCCGTAGCCCCACCCTCGATATCGATCGTTGCACCGCGCCAGGATAGGCCGTCCGCAAACGAGCGGGTCGGGTCGCCGATTGGCAGGACCGCCGAGTACTGCCCGTTGAAGGTCCACATCCCCGCCCTCTGTGCTTTCAGAGGTGGCGCCACACCGATCAGAACGATGCATGCGGCAATCCAGGCGCGCGCGACACGATCCGTCACGGACGCGCCCTCTGCAGGTACGGTGACTGGTGGAATGCCTGCCGGACCAGGCCCTGGAAACGGGACACCACACTGGCTTCACTCCCCAGGTACAGACCGTCCAACGCGCTGGCCCAGATGACAGGGATGGATTGCGGCTCCGACCCGTCGTGATCGGGATCGATCATGGTGATGAGTAGCGTGCCCGACCGACGAACGCCCGGATACGTCTTCGCCCACGGGTAGCGGAGCATCCAGTTCACATCCCATGCCGGGTACCACGATGTCCACCCGG
>Ga0181579_10004322_pt1 | contig 11077 bp, 13 predicted proteins | sample 071ome_24_FD_132996 | JGI IMG/M metagenome (GOLD analysis project Ga0181579, IMG submission 132996) | Coastal salt marsh microbial communities from the Groves Creek Marsh, Skidaway Island, Georgia - 071402CT metaG (megahit assembly) | ecosystem: Environmental > Aquatic > Marine > Intertidal... | reverse complement strand
GCGATGCCGCCGACCAGCGGCAGGAAGGCGACGGCCAGTGCCAGGTTGAAGCCGAGGTGCGCGGTCGCCACGACGCGGCCCGGCGCGTCGCCCAGAACGGAGAGATAGGGTACGAAATAGGGGACGAACTGCATGGCGGCGAGGACGCCGCCGGCGCGCATGATGAGATTGCCGATGGTCACGCGCCGGCTCGCCGGCGACGCCTTCATGGTCATGGCGACGGCGGTGAAGCCGCCGCCCAGGTTGGCGCCGAGCACCATGACGATGGCCATGTGCAGGTTCAGCACGTGGGTCGAGGCGAGCGACATGATCAGCAGCACCACGGCGACGGAGGAATGCGACGCCCAGGTCAGCAGCGCCACCACCAGCACGGTCATCAGCGGCTCGTCGGCGAGCGGCTGCAAAAGAACGGAAACCGCTTCGTTGTGGCGCAGCGGCGCCGAGGCGAGGACGATCAGCCGCAGCGACAGCAAGACGAGGCCGAGGCCGATGAAAATCCGGCCGAGGTTCTTGCGGCGGCTTTTTTCCGCGGGAAGAAACAAGGCGACGCCGGCCGCGATCAGCACCGGCGACAGCCAGCGCAGGTCGAAGGACAGAATCTGCACGACGATCGTCGAACCGACGTCGGCGCCGAGCATGACGGCCATCGCCGCCGAGCCGGTAATCAGGTTCTGCCCGGCGAAGGACGCGACGATCATCGCCGTTGCCGTGCTGCTCTGAATGGCCGACGTCATGGTCAGCCCGGAAATGAAGGCAAACATGCGGTTGCGGGCCGAAAATCGCAGCAATTGACGCAGTTCGACGCCGAACGAACGGGTGAACCCCGTTCGCACCATGCGTATACCCCAAAGCAGCAGGGCGACCCCGCCGACGATATTGATGATCGTTTCCATTTGGCCCAGAAACCGAAATTGCGGCGTGCGATGACGCCATCCAATGTTCGGAATCTTACATATGATGACCGAAATCGCAAATCTATGTTGCGGCGGTCCTGCTAAAACCTTGTAAAACCGGGCCGCGGCCTATCCGCCGAAGGGGTTATTGCGGCGGCTGCGCCGCCGCGCCGTCGCGGCAGCGCTGCACGATATCGCCGCGCGCGTCGATATAGCTGATCTCGACGAAGGTCAGCTCCGATAGGCGTTCGCCGATGGCGATCACTTCCTTGCCGCTTTCCAGCGGTTCGTGCGCGAAAATCAGCCCGAGCCGCCGGCGTACCCGCTCGCCGAACGAGAGGTTCACGGTATAGATGGTGCGCCCGATGGAGAAGGTATCGGTAATGGCGCGTCGGCGCGTCTCCATGCATTGTTGGGCGGTCGGCGGCGCGCCGGAGATGCGGAACTGGAACAGGATCTCGATGGTCGCGGTGTCCGCCCGGTACCAAACCCGCGAGGCAGGCGCCGGCGTGTTCGCCGCGGTTCCCGGCGACGAAATCCGCACCGCCGCGTCGAGCACCAGCCGGCGCAGGCGCTTCATGCCCATGTCGAAGAGTGTCGTCGATTCCTTTGCGAGGCGGTCGATGATCGGCGGCGGCGCTGCTTCGGCGGGCCGGAGGCCTACCAGAACTGCCGCCAGGGCGGCCGCCAATGCGGTCGGGGCGAGGCGGGCGAGGGGCGTCATGCGGGCGTCTCCGGTCCGGACTGCGGGGCGTCGCCGGTTTCGCCGCCGTCGTGCAGGTCCGGCGTGCGCGGATCGATCTCGAAGACGGTCGGAGTCGACGGCGGTACGGCGACGAAGTCCATGCGGTCGTCCGGTGCGATGGCCTCGCGACGCCGGGTGCGGTAGGCGGCGAAGGCGGCGGTGAGGATGTGCACCACCGCCGTGTAAAGGAACAGCGCTCGGTGATTGACCAGTTCCATGGCCGCCGAGGCGGCGAACGGTCCGATCACCGCGCTGACGCCGAAGATCAGCAGCAGGCCGCTCGACACGTCGATGCGGTCGTCGGGTTGCACGAGATCGTTGGCGTGGGCGATGCAGAGCGCATAGAGCGGGAAGGCAAATCCGCCGAAGGCCATGCTCAGAGCCAGGAGCCAGCTTTCCGCGCTACCACCGAGCAGCCCCATGCCGACGCCGGCGATGGACCCCGCGACGGCGCAGCCGACGACCACGAAGCGGCGGTCGAAATGATCCGAGAGACGGCCCAGCGGCCATTGCAGCACCGCGCCGCCGATGATCGCCGCGCCCATGAAGAAGGCGATCTCAGAAACCGACAGCAGGCTGCGCTGCGCGAACTCCGGCGCCAGGGCCCAGAAGGCGCCGTTGGAGAGCCCCACGGCGAGACAGCCGATGACTGCGACCGGCGAGGTGACGTAGAGCCACTTGAGCCGTAGCCGGACCTGATGCATGGGCGCGGGTTGGCTCGACTTGGTCAGCGACACCGGGACGATGGCGAGCGAAATCAGTACGGTCACCAATGCGAACAGCTCGAAGCCGCCCGGATTGAACAGGTTGAGCATGAGCTGGCCGCCGGTCAGCGCCGAGAACTGGACGATCTGATAGATCGACAGCAATTGGCCGCGGTTCTCGTTGGTGCCCTTGTCGTTGAGCCAGCTCTCGATGACCATGAAGATGCCGGCGAAACAGACGCCAGTCAGCCCGCGGAAGAGATACCAAGCGAGCGGCGTGACGAACATGGCGTGCAGGATGGCCGAGGTCGACGCTATGGTGACGAACACGGCGAAGGCGCGGATGTGTCCCGCGCGCTTGATCGCCATCGGGCAGACGATGCAGCCCAAGGTGAAGCCGGCGTAATAGACCGCGCCGAGGACACCGAGTTCGACCGACGAGAAGGCTTCCGAATAGCCGCGGATCGGCAGCACCGTGCCTTGCAGCCCGTTGCCGAGAAACAGGATAAAGACGCTCGCCAGTAGCGCGGTGATGGGGGCGACGGCTCCGACCATTAGTCCACGAAAGCGCTTTTGAAATTGGCGCGCGCAAAGGCGACACGCTCCGATACCGTCATGCCGGCGCGCCACATGGCGTCGACGGCCTCCAGCCGGCTGGCGAGTCCGGCGCGGTTGGCGATCTGGATGTTGAGGCCGGGCCGCGCGTTGAGTTCCAGGATCAGGGGGCCGAGGTCCTTATCGAGCACAAGGTCGATGCCCTGGTAGGCGAGGCCGGTAAGTTCGTAGCTCGCCGCGGCGATTTCGAGCAGCGTGTCCCAGCGCGGAATCTCGACGCCCGAGACCGGGTTGTTTGTGTCGGGATGCTCATGCACGACCTCGTTGCGCCATACGGCGGTGAGGGTCTTGCCGGTGGTGATGTCGATGCCCGCCCCGATGCAGCCCTGATGCAGATTGGCCTTGCCCTTCGACAGCCGGGTCGGCAGCCGTACCATGGCTATCACCGGCACGCCGCGGAACACGATAATGCGCACGTCCGGCACGCCCTGGTAACTGATCGCCTCGAACACGGGATCGAACTTGACCCGGTATTCGAACAGCGCCTTGTCCGGTTGCCCGCCAAGCGAATAGATGCCGCTCAGGATGTTGGAGGTTTGGAAGGCGAGTTCGTGGTCGTCCATCAGCCGGCCGTCGGCGAGTTTTTAATACCCTTTCGAGCGCCCGGTAACGACGACGATGCCCTGGCCCTGGCTGCCCTGCGCAGGCTTAAGGACGAAGTCGTCGTGGCCGGCGATGATCTCGGGGATCGTCGCGACCTGGGCCTGGATCTCAACCATGCCGTAGAGCGCCGGCACGGCGATCCCCTTTTCCATGGCGATCTGCTTGGTCAACGCCTTGTCGTCGACCAGCGGGTAGAGGCGGCGCTGGTTGTGGACCAGGATGTAGTCGGCGTTGCGGCGGTTGATGCCGAGCACGCCGGCTTCGTGCAGCCGTCTCGCGAGCGCCAGCATCACTTGTCTCCCGCCAGCACCTTGAAGCGCGGCAGTTCGACCAGCCGGTATCCGGTGTAGCGGCCGAGCAGCAACGTCGCGGCCAGGATCACCAGGAGCAGTTCCGGGAACACGAAGAACAGATGCTGGACGATGTCCAGGTTCATCACGCCGTAGCAGATCATCGCCACCGCCATGCTGCCGAAGGTCTGCTGGAAGGCTTCCTTGGCGCCGCGCTCCTCCCAAACGATCGACATGCGTTCGATGGTCATTGCCAGGATGACGATCGGGAACAGCGCCACCGAGAGGCCGCGGTCGAAACCGAGCTTGTGGCTGATCACGCTCATCACCGCCATGATGATGATGACGACGATCACCACGGCGGCCAGGCGCGGCACCAACAGCAGCTTCAGCCGTTCCAGGTAGAACCGCACCATCAGCCCGAATCCGCAGACCACGGAGAACAGCGCTATGCCCCACACCAGGTCGGTTTCGCGGAACGCCATCGCCATGAGCACCGGCATGAAGGTGCAAAAAGTCTTCATGCCGACGACGTTGCGCAGGATCACCAGCACCATGATGCCGATGGGGATGGCGAGCAGGATCTGGTAGACGGCGCGCATCTGGATGGGCAGCCCCATGATCGAGAACTCGACGAGGCCCGACCGCAGTTCGCGGCCGCGCACCATTGCCGAGTTGAGCGCGACCTCGTAGGCGCGGCTGGTGGCGATCTCGGTCTGCAGGCCATTGGCGCCCTCGACCTTGACCAGCTGGCCGGAGCCGCGCCACCAGGGGACCGTGTCGGCGGGCGCTTGGGCATGCCCGTCCTTCGGGTTGAACGGCATCCAGTCGCCGTCGACGTAGACCTCAAGCCAGTGCTTGAAGCCGATGTTCCGGCGAAGTCCCTCCAACGGCAGGCCGTGCACGGCGCGCGCCGGGATGCGCTGCACGCGCAGCAGCTCGGCCACCACCTGCACGCGTTGACGCTCGGTCGGCTGATCGCCGAGCAACAGGCGCAACTCGTCACTCACCTTGGGCGCGCGCAATTCGGCGAACAGCAGGCCGACGAAGCTGGCCTCGTCGGCGGAGCGTTTCCACAGATTCTCGACGATGGCCCGCGCGGCGATCAGTTCCTAATCCTTGAAACGGAACTTCCCGGGTTTCGGCGCGGGTCCGGTTTTGGGTTCGGGCTGCGCGCCGGTGCGCTGTATGACGGCACGGTAATAGATGATTTGTTCGCCGCGGTCCGAGCGGGTCGTGAAGACCGCCTGGCGGTTGGCATCCGACGGCGACATGGTGAGACCGTAGCCGGGCGACACGAAGTGCTGGTCGATCAGGGCGTACTGGTCCGTGGTCGTCGGGATCGCCATGGTCACTTTCACGGGCTGCCCCTCGCCGACGAACCGAATCTTGACGTCGGCCCGCCAGATCTCGGCGCGCTCGTCCGGCGCGGTCGGGAATTCCAGCACCAAGACTTTATAGGCGAACGTCGACAGACCGATGGCGGTGAGAATCGAACAAAGCATATAGAGATGACGGCGGTTCATTACTGCACTCCCCGGGTACAGGTGGGTTCGGTCGTGAACTTGAGCGCCGAGTCGACCAGCAACTGACCGGCCATGAAACTCCGTCCGATCAGGAGGTTGTACTTGAGCTTCGCCCTGTTGACGAGATTGACCTCGACGTCACGGGCGATATCGCCGACGCAGAAGGTCAGCCTGACGACCGGCCGGCGTTGCGATTCGCCGGCGTGTCGTTTGATGCGGACCGTGCGGATGACCTGCCGTTCGAATCCGATCTTCCGGCCGTCGACGCTTTCGACGTCGAAGGCGATCCAAGGCTTGCCGTTGCGCTCGAACTCCGCCGTGACTTGGGCATGGATGGAGGAATTGTCGGCGCCGGTATCGAGCTTCGCCTTGATCGGGAAGCGCGACGGCATGAGCAGTGCCTTTTCCAGGTAGCCGAACACGGGCGGGTGATTCTGGCCGGCGGCAACCGGCCCGGCGCCCGTGGCGGCGATCATCGCCGCAATCATGGCGACACGCGCCGCCGCGACCATGATGGCCCGCATGGGCGTGTTCAAAGCCATCGCCATTTCCGGAACAGCCAGATTTCAACGACGCCGATGACCGCCATGATGACGCAGACCGCGATGAACGCCCAGTCCGTCTCCGCGCCGGGCACGCCCTTGACGTTGATGCCGAGCAGACCCGTGAGGAACGACAGCGGCAACATGATGGCGGCGACCACGGTCAGGATGTACATGGTGCGGTTGGCCTTTTCGGAAAGCAGTGCGATCAGCTCGTCCTTCAGCAGCACGGCGCGCTCGCGCACCTCGTCGAGTTCCTCGACGAAGCGCAGCGTGCGGTCGGCGATCTCGCGCAGCTCCATCTTGTTGCGCGGCGAAAGCCAGGGATGCGGTTCGGACTGCAGCCGCGAAAGCACGTCGCGCTGCGGCGCGATGTACCGGCGCAACAGGATGGATTGATGCCGGAAGCCGTAAATCCGTTCGCGGATCGCCGTGCTGTTCTCGACCTCCAGGTCTTCCTCGAGCGCATCGACGCTGTCATGCAGGTCCGAAATCACCGGGCTCATCCGTTCCACCAGCAGGCCGGCGATCCGCGCCAGGAAATCGCCGGCCGATTTCGGGCCGCTGCCGGCGGCGACCTGTTCGCGCATGTTCACGATCGCCATCAGGGGCCGTCGCCGGACGGTGATGACGAGATGCTCCTGAAACCACATGCGGAGCCCGACCATGTCCTCAGGCACCGCGCCGGGGTTGAGATTGACGCCGCGCAGAATGACCAGCAGCCCGTCCTCGAAGGCAAACGACCGCGGGCGGGTTTCGGAGGCGAGCAGGGCCTCGCGCACCACCGGATTGAGTTTGCACTCGGTCTCGACCCAGTGCGCCGTTTCCGACGCACCTTGCTCGAGATGGACCCACATCAATCCCTGGTCCGGCGTCCAGGCGCGCACGCCTGCCCAATCCAATTCGCGTCCGCCGCCGTTGCCGTCAAGCAGGTAGGCGGCGACGAGGCCGGCTTGCGCGGGCGCGACGAGTTGGCTCTCGGACATGATCGGCTTTTCCCTGTTCCGTAGCGGTTACCGGGCATTATGCCATGCTCTTGGATTGGGCAAAATTATTTCGCGGAAACTGCCGGCGGCGCGGCCTTGTGCGCCGGCCCGGCGATCAGACGGCGCCGGGATCGCCGATCCGAAAGCCGAAATCGTATACGGAAATGATGTGATCGACCGAACTGCCGTCACCGCGCAGCGGCATATGGATCAGTTCGAAATGCAGGTATTCCAATCCGGGCATCGACGAAATCCGCCCCCGCGCTAGGGACGGTTCGCGCGTTGCGACCAGTTGCCGGTACCGTTTGAGCACGGTCTCGCGCATGGTGATCGGCCGATAGGTGCTGACGCGCGCCTGGGTTCCTTCGAAGCCGAGGGCGTTGGTCAGTTGCGAGCCCCAATACCGGTTGATGAAGTCGCCGCCGGCGTCGATCACGTCCTTGACCGCCAGGGTCGGGGCGATGGCGTAGAGATCCATCAATTCGAAATCGCGCCATCGCGGCAGCGTGCCGTCCGGCGCCATGCGTTCGCGCCAGTAATCGGCCAGCAGCGACGTCTTCGGCGACAGGCAATCTGCGGCCGTGCCGTTCATTAGAATTTCGGGCGGGTTTGTGCTTTCCATGTTGCAGCTGATCAGTGAGCGGGTCGCCGGAAAGCGGGTGAGAGATCACGTTCGATCGGAAAAGACAATGACGGCCGTCACAGGTGGGTGCGGGAATTCGGGGCGCCGTCCGGGCCATTTCCGGCGCCGGCGGGTTGACATTCGGACCGTCGTCTCCATTTCGTCAACACGGATGCAGCACGGAAAAAGGCGGAAGGAAAGGGCGTATGGCGCATACCAAGGCAAAGGCGGTCGGCATCAATCACGTGGCGCTGGAGGTCGGCGACATCGACGCGGCGCTGGAATTCTACGGACATTTTCTCGACTTCGAGATCGAAAGTCGCTCCGAGACCGCCGCCTTCATATATTTCGGCGACCAGTTCATCAATTTCTCGCGCGGGCGACGCCAGACCGCCGATGACGCCCGGCATTTCGGCATCGCCGTCGACGACAAGGAGTTGGCGCGCGAGACCTTGGAGGCGATGGGCGTCGAGTTTCTGGGGGGGGGCGCTTTCTGGATTTCCTCGATCCGTGGGGCAACCGCGTCGAGATCACCACCTACGTCAATATTCAGTTCACCAAGGCAGACCACGTGCTGAAAGGCATGGGCTTGGAGCATTTGGAAAAGACCGAAACGGCGGTGGCCGAACTGCGGGCCAAGAACCTGGCGCCGGACTGATTCCCGGTTAATGAATATCCCGCGCCGCGCCGGTCGCGGCCTTGAGTTTTTCGGCGTTGAACTCCGGCGCACGGGCGGCATCGAGAATTTTCGCCTCGCGCCGTGAGATCAGATCGACGGCGTCGGGAATCTTCGTTACCGCGTCGGCCGGGACCATGACGGCGCCGTGGTGGTCGGCATGGACGATGTCGTTGGTGCGCACCGTCAGGCCGAAGACCGTCACCTGGCAATCGATATCGACGAGATGCACGAACGCATGGCTCGGCCCGACCTTGCCGCCGAGTAGATTGAAGCCGCGCGCGCTGTCCTTCAGGTCGCGGAACGAACCGTTGGTGACCGCGCCGGCCACGCCGAGCCCCTTGTGGACGGTGGTCTGCACCTCGCCCCAGAAGGCGCCGATGCCGGGCCGCGGATCCAGATCCTGGATGACGACGACCGTCGGGTTGGGGGCCGCACCGACGTATTCATAGTAGGCGGCGCGCTTCGCCGCCATCTCGGCCGCCGTTTCGCCCGACGGTTCGGCGGCGCGGATGGTCGCCGTGCGTGCATAGCCGCAGATCGGCGCAAGGTCGAAATCGAGCGGCACCAGCGGCTCGGTGGTGAACCCGTGGCCGCGGCGTTCGGGAACGATCTCCTCGAGCGCGTTGCAGATGGTCGGCGTGTCCCACTGGGTCAGGCGCGCGAGATCCTCGCGGGTGAGATCGGTCATGTCAGTCCTCCTTGTCGGTCGTGTCCGGCTGCGGCCGGGCGGCGCGCTTGCGGATGGCGTTGCGGCGGATGGTGTAGAGCGTCGAGCCGATGATGATCGCCGAGCCGACGAGCGTCCAGACCGTCGGGATCTCGGCGAAGAAGACCATCCCGATGATGCCGGCGAACAGCAGTCGCGTGTACTCGATGGGCGCCACCGCGACCGCCTCCGCCGCCTTCAGGCCCTGGATCATGAACCACTGCATGTTCGACATCAGCGCGCCGATGACCAGGATCAGCAGAATCTCGTGCCAGGTCGGCATGACCCAGTAGTAGAACGCCGGCCCGGCCATGATGACGGTAATGAAGCTCGACTGGTAGGCCATGATGGTCGACGCCGGCTCGACCTGCGACAGCTTGCGCAGCACGATGGTCAGCGCCGCGACGAACATGGCCGACGTCAGCGCGAACCAGGCATAGCTGTTCATATGCTCGGTGCCGGGCCGCACGATGATCAGCACGCCGATGAAGCCGATAATGGTCACCGACCAGCGCCGGATGCCGACCACCTCGCGCAGGAAGACGATGGCGAGCAACGTCATGAAGAGCGTGCGCGCGAAACTGATGGCGATGGCCTCCGCCAACTGCATGTGCACCATGGCGGTGAAGCCCGTGCTCATGGCGACGGCGGCGAAGGCGCCGCGCATGACGTGGTACTTCAGCATCTTGGTCTTGAAGATGGTGCGGTGGTTCTGCGCGATCACCGGCGACAGGATCGCCAGCACGCAGAGCTGGCGGATGAACAGAATTTCGAACACCGGGATACGCTGACCGACGTGCTTGATCAGCGCGCCCATGACCGACGCGAACACGGACGCCAGCAGCACCCACATGGCGCCGCGCGCGTTGCCCGGTAGATTGTGCCAGTACTTAAGCCACGGCAGCAGCGCCGGGCGCATGAAGGCAGGCCAGCGCCGTGAATGGATCACCGCATGGCCCCCGCTCTCATGGGTTTACTTCGCGTAGGGGTGAAAGCCCGGCCGTTCCAAGGTGAACACGGTCTCGGCCGTCACCTCGGTGTAGTCCTGGTAGCCCATGCGCGCGATGGGGTGCAGCTTGCCGATGTCGATCTGGCCGTTTTCCATGATCAGCTCGTCGGCGATATGCACGCCGATGACCTCGCCGAAGACCACCGTATAGACGTCGTCGCCGCCGGTGTTGGGCAGTTCCACGGTCTTCACCAGCTTGCACTCGAAATGAATGGGCGACTCGGCGACGCGCGGCGGCTTCACCAGCGTCGACGCGATCGGCGTAAGCCCCGCAAGCTCCATCTCGTCCACGTCCTTGGCCGTGGTGGCGGAGCTTTGATTCATGGCCTCGCGCGTGTCCCAGGTGGTGAAGTTGTGCACGAACTCGCCGGTCTCCTGGATGTTGCGCAGCGAATCCTTCATGCGGTCGTCTTCGACCTGACCGGCGCCCGACGAGAACATCACCGTCGGTGGCCGGTAGGCGACGCCGTTGAAGAAACTGTAGGGCGCCAGATTGACGTTGCCGGCGTTATCGACCGAACTGATCCAGCCGATGGGCCGCGGCACGACCAGGCTGTTGAACGGATTCTTGGCGAGCCCGTGGCCCTCTTTCGGTTCGTAGAACAAGCTATTCCTCCCAGGGGAGTTGCGTCCCCAAATGGCTTATCGTGTTTTGCAGCGTGCCGCCGGATGTTCAGGCGGCGGCGTCTTCCTGAATGGCATCCAGGATCACCGGCGGCGACAGCGGCAGCGACCCGAAGGCCTTGCCCACCGCGTTCTCGACCGCGTTGGCGACGGCCGCCGGCGCGGAGACCAGCGGCGGTTCACCGACGCCCTTGATCCCATAAGGATGCTTCGGGTTCGGCACCTCGATGAGCACGCAGTCGATCATCGGCACGTCGGAGGCCACCGGCATGCGGTAGTCAAGGAAGCCGGTATTCAGCAGGTGTGCGTCGTCGTCGTAGATGTAGGCTTCGTTCAGCGCCCAGCCGATGCCCTGCACGGCGCCGCCCTGCATCTGGCCCTCGACGTAGTCGGGCGAGATGGCGCGGCCGACGTCCTGGAAGACGGTGTGGCGCAAGGGCCGGACGAAGCCGGTCTCGGGGTCGACCTCGACATCGGCGAGCTGGGCGCAGAAGGTCGCTTCCGCGCCGCTGGCATTGATCTCCGAATGGCCG
>Ga0181579_10004320_pt1 | contig 11080 bp, 9 predicted proteins | sample 071ome_24_FD_132996 | JGI IMG/M metagenome (GOLD analysis project Ga0181579, IMG submission 132996) | Coastal salt marsh microbial communities from the Groves Creek Marsh, Skidaway Island, Georgia - 071402CT metaG (megahit assembly) | ecosystem: Environmental > Aquatic > Marine > Intertidal zone... | reverse complement strand
TACGGCCACCGTTTCCTTAAATTCCTGCTTTGACTTCGAGACTTCTTCCAAAAACCGGATGTCGACTAATTTGTTTTGATCATCAACCACGGGAATCTGGTAACAGGTCGTCGTCTCCATCAGATTCAGAATCTGATCATCATCCTGCCCCTGAAAAGCAACAACCGGTCTTGCCCGCATGATTCGCGACACCGGCTCCTCCATATCAATTCGGTCCAGCACAGATTGCCTGATATTGGAATCCGTCACTACGCCCAGGAGGGTCATATCCTCTTCGACGATAACCACGATACGCCGGTGAGCGCGATTAAGGACCTCCGTCGCTTCATAAATCGACAGGTTCGGCGGAATGGCGAGATTTTGTATTAGGGCGCTGTTAGGCACTGTGATTTATAGAGTATAGCTAAAATTATTATAATGCCGGAGGTTTTCGGGATTTCTGTACCAGTCGATGGTTTTCGTCAGACCTTCGCGAAACCCATCGAGGCCGCCGAATACCGGCGTCCAGCCCAACAGCCTATCGGCCTTTTGAATGTCCGCAAACAACCGTTCGACCTCGCTCGCATCGGGACGCAGACGCTGATTGTCGGTTTCAATCTCGAACTCCACCCCCAGCAGCTCGCCGATAGCTTTAGCGGTATCCATAATCGAAATCTCGAAACCGCTTCCCACATTGATCACCTCGCCCACGGAGTCCGGGGACTCGGCGACGCTGATAAATCCCCTAACCGTATCTTCGACAAAGCTGAAATCTCGTGTCGGGTGAAGCGCCCCCAACTTTAGATTGGTAGTGCCGTTCAACAGTTGAAGGATAACCGTTGGAATTACCGCGCGGAGAGATTGTCGCGGGCCGTAGGTGTTAAACGGTCGGATCGTCGCTACCGGAAGTTCGAACGATCTATAAAATGACAAAGCCAATTGATCCGCGCCAATCTTTGTCGCCGAATAAGGTGATTGGCCCATTAGCAGATGGTCCTCGGTGATCGGCACAAACTGCGCAGTTCCATAGACTTCACTGGTCGACGTGTGAACGATTTTATCGACGCCGTGATTGCGGGACGCATTCAGCACATTCAGGGTGCCCTTGATGTTGGTATCAATGTAACTTTCCGTCGCATGGTACGAGTAAGGTATCGCGATCAAGGACGCCAAGTGCATCACCGTGTCACACCCCTGGACGCATTGGTCGATGAAGTGAGAATCCCGGATATCACCGGAGACGATCTCCATGGACTCCAAGACTGGCACGTCCAGCGTGTCGAGCCAGCCGCGCGTGCCGAAGGAGTTATAGTAGTTGAGCGCTTTCACCGATTCGCCCCGGCGCACGAGCGCCTCGACCAGATGAGATCCGATAAAACCGTCCGCGCCGGTAACAAATATTTTGGATAAGCTGGTCATGAATTCCGTGACTTGGTCATTAGATGTCCCTGCTTACGGCCTCTAGTTCAGCCTTTCGATTTGACCTCATAAATAAACGGCTTGCGGCCAACATCGATCTTCGGGCGAATTCCATGCTCACAGTCCTTGCAGATCGCTATCTGACCGCGCTGTCCAGCCAAATGGGCTTTGCGCAACCCTTGCATTTTCGGACTGGTCCAAAGCGTTTTTACGGACTCCTGTTCAACATTCCCAAGCTTGTGAAAGTTGTTATAGTCGCGGCAACACAGGGCCACGTCGCCATTCCAAAAGATGACAACGCGCGTCCACAAATAGGCGCAAGGAAACATTTCATGGGTCGATGAGAGGTCATTCCCATTTTCGCCGCTCGTATCCGCATTCCAAAGTTCATTCACCATGTATTCGTCAGCCAACGGAAATTCATTTTGAACCTCCTTTAGCTTTCCTTCCATGTTCTGGTTCTCGGAGGGAATGCATTGGATCCGGATGGCTGGTTTTGTCAGACCCAGTTTTTCCCGGGTCGTCATGGTTTCATGAACGATCTTTTTGACGTCTGGAACATTGGATTTATAAATTTCAAGGGCGCTCTTATCGTGCTCGTCATCCACAGAAAATATCAGCTTATCCAATCCGCAGGTCAGTATTTCCTCAATACTGCCTTCTTTACCCAACAAGGTGCCGTTTGTGGTCAGCTGAATGTCCTGAATTCCGGCCTCTTTTGCATATCTTGAATAGCGCGCCAATTGAGGATGCAGCGTGCTCTCGCCGCGGCTTTGCAATTTTATCGCCGTCAGCCCCAGGGGTATGCCTTCGTCGATGACCTTCTTGAAAACCTCGAACTTCATCATGCCTTGTTTGGCCTCCTGCAGGAGGCCATTTTGCCAGCACATTTCACATTTCAAATTGCATTGACTGGTGAGTTCAATATCCAAATGCAGGGGGTGAGCCGTCAGGATTTCCCGCGCCTCGGCCATTGACCACAAGTCACGGTAGTTCTCCCACGAAGAAGGAATTTTCAGAGAATCGTTCAATGATCCGGTATACATATCAACTATATCTCTCGAATATTACTGCTCGGTTTTGCTTGAAGACGGGAAATATCATTTCCCTCCAGGTGTTATTGACTCTTAAAATTTGCAGAGCTCGATAAATGCTTACGCTCTCAGGACTTCGACTTTTTGTCCGGTACTGCTCGTTGTTGCGGCGGACCGCATTTTGCCCGCTACCAAGGCGGTAATATCCTCTTTCAGGACTGCGGGAAATCCCGGTCCGCTCACGGTAGACAGCTCTTCAAATTCGTGCCACGGATAATCTTGCTTGCCGTCATCATAATCCCGAATTTTTTCCGCCAACTCGACCATATTGGAGACGCAAAGGGACGGAAAATCCCTGTAGATGATCTCGTGGTCCTCTGGATAAAAATCCAGAAGAAAGGCCATCGATCTCATATGGATTGCCTCAAGTACCATGGCAGATAGGGTGCTCACCACATATTTGTGATCGTACACCATCTCATATGTGTTGCGGTCCGAAACCGAAACATTGGACGGTAATTTTTGCAGCCCCTCGTCCAAGGCGTCGCGCCTTTTTTTCGGCACCGGCCCGCGCCGTGAAAAGCCGATCGTAATCCGATAGTCGGGTAAATGCTTTGCCAGCTCGAACACCCATACAAGCCCTTTGTCACCCTCTTCCCGGGGTTTGAGCAGAAATAGAATGCTTTTGCTCTGTGCCCGGTCAGTACCAGGATAATTGTCAGCGGCCACACATCTGATTGAACCGACAAATCTGACTTTGGCGTTCTTCGGCCAGTATCGATGCAAATATCGCCGAAAGGCGTATCCAGAAATCAGGTACGTGATATCATAGTCGATATAACGATGAACAAACGTCAGCCGGTTCAATGCTTCGCCGTTCACGATCCCCCAGGACGCCCGTCCTAGTTTACGCAGTTCTCGGGACCGGATGATATGATCCGGGGTCATCTCGTCCTGTCCAAGATAGAAATTGAACTCGTGCCGCCGACAAAATCCGCGGAACCGGGCCGCTACATAGATAAGGCGTATGGTCTGAAAAAACTGGGTTGGGCTTTCCCTCCACAACACCCTAAAGATTGCGAGTCCGTCCTTAAGTCCCGTTGCAAATTCTGACAACGCTTCAACCGGAGAAAAGGCGATATCATCAATATCCGCCCATCTATCTCCAAACTTTCTGGCCTCGCGAAGTTGCGGATAGGCATTGGCGTTGCGAAGGATAAACTGGACGTCGGTTTCTACCTCGTCCACCGCCGATTGGATTATCCGCTTGGAGCGCTCGAACGGCGGAGTGACATCAGCAATACAAAGTGATTTTTCGACTGGCGTCCGAACCCAATTAATATTGAGCAAAACTTTCCAAAGTAAGACGCAATACACAAAGACCGTCGACAGTATGTTGATCAGCCCAATTCCCCGCCGCCATGTTACTACATCAAGACGGTCCGGAATGCCGTTCAGCGCCGCCAGAACATCTGGGAATAGTTTTTGGATACCGAAGAGTTTAATTTCAAGGTTTGGGTCTTCCTCCAGCACGTCGTATAAAAATTTTGCCAAAAAAGTATACGCATAGCCTAAATTATTGGCGACCTTTGCTCCGGCGAAGCCGTAATCCGCACCCACCTGGCCACTCTGAATTCCGGCCGAGGCGGCGTCAATCACGGGAAGGGTCTTCTCCACCCAAGACAGATTAAGCGCCAGATATCGATTGGTCGAAATCATATCGGCGTCTTCAACAATCTCCTGAAGACTCGACACCCGTCCGAAACGTTGCGCCAGGCGATGCCCACTCCTGATCAACCAGGAAAAGATGGGAACGACCGGCTCCGTGGATTCCACATAGGTTTCTCGCTTCAAAATTACCGACCACAGGAATGGAAAAAAAGAAGCTTCGTTCAGGATAAATAAGTTAACTCGACGCACGGAAAAGCCGGATATGTTTGGGTTAATCTAGAGAATACCGATTAAAGGTGAGCCAGTGTTTTCGACCAATGCCACCACCAAAACGGCGATCGCCTGGCGAATTGGCGGCAAAATCGGCGCCTTGCGTTTTGTATGGCGTCGCTTCGCCACCAAGTGTCAATTTCTGTCCAAGTCTCGCCGATAAAGGAACTGGCGTCTTTTGGGTTTTCATAAAGAAGGCCGACCTGCTTGAACTCCGTGAATATCTGTTCTGCAGCGGGCGTGAACCACCACTGCTCAGGACGCCAAAAACAAACGGTCGGACAATTGGCCGCGAGCACCATCAGAAGTGTCGTGCCAGGATGATCCAAGGCCAGAATCGAACTGCCGTATAAATCGTTCCTGAAACTCTCGCCGGAAATCGAAATATCGGGACAGTGTTTGCGCATGAAGGTTTCATCCTCGAACCCCTGCATCGCCCGGCTGTACGGTCGGTATCGCAGGCGTCGGCGGGGGCCGGCAGGTAAATTGTTCACAAAGTCCAGTTTGTCACGGCGGTACCCCAGGAGGTCGGCGGGAAAAGGCGCCGCCCGGAAAATCTGAATGTCGGACAGCATATTTGTCCCGATCAAAAGAACTTGATCCCGCCTCTTCTTATGTGTGTTGGTCCGTGCGGAGAGGAGCGGCGAAGGCAAGGGCCTGACATCGTGATGCTCGGCGTATCTATCCGACCACCCCCAGGATAGGTACGGGTGATACCCCAGATCGTACCAATACCCGACGTTTACCAGGGCAACGCCAGGAGTGCCGCCGTGTTGGACCCGAACCATCCGTTCTCCGGCTTCGGTCGCTCTCGCATTCTCAAAACGCAAGTTCTCGTTAAACTTCGTTGATCCAGAGACGTGGAGCCGTCCAGATTTATAAACTTTCTGGCCCGCAAGCTGGTCCCGCTCTTCAAAACCTTCCGACAGCGACACTGGTTTGGTTGCCGCCAAAACTACGTCCACAAGATCAAGCAGCTCACTGGGAAAACGAGACCGGACGTCGGGATCAACCACTAGCGCCGAGCGCGCCGCCGGACGTCGGGGAAGCATATTTATATACACCGAAAAAAAGAGACTCCCCAACCTCACGCCGGGTACATCAGAGAAACTCAATCGGCCCAGCGCAGATCTTAAGTGCGAGCGGGAAATCGGTGCCGTCGCTATGTCCGATACGTCGGCGCCTTCATAAGGCTCTTCAGCGCTGCCAGGTGTTGTAATGCGGATTTTCCAATGCTCCGGACCGAACACTTTTACAATGAGAGACCATAGCCATTCGTTGAAGGCCGGCTGCGTCGCTGTTTTAACCAGGGCCGCCGCGTCTCGTATGCGCCAAGTGACATTCGAGGTCTCCACCAAGTCCACGTCGAATGTGACACCCGGCTTGCTCTTAACGAAATCCCGGAAATACAGATACCGGCTCACCACGGCGTTAATGATCGAGCTGATCCACGGCAGGAGCAGCTCTCTCCAATAGTGCTGGCCATATTTTGTCCGGTGGGCCTGATTAAGCGCCTCTCCCTTTTCCTTGATTAAGAGATGACAAAGCAATTCTGACTTTTGATACCATCCTGTCAGCTCGTCGCGAGTCATCCGGAATTTAAAGAAGGCAATTTTGTCCCAATCGGGATAGAGGTGCTCTTTACCCGCGAAACACCAGGGGCCGAGCGGTTCTTGACGCGCCGGGTCAAACGTTTCGCTCATAGATGCGATAATAAGAGACTTCGTTGTCACTAGGGTCAGTTGGGTTTGAAATTCAAACTGAATGGATCAAACAAAGAGGAGCCGACCGGAAAGCCTACCGCCCCTTTCTGAGAGCCAGCATTTCTCTCGCATCACCTGGTAGGCTTCCAAGATCGTTATCGACGATTTTGCGCAGCGACTTGTAATCGAAGTTGAACTTGCACCAGACTGATTTGCCGGAAACATGAAATTTTAGATATTCAAGTGCGAGCCTGAGCGACGATTTCAGGCCCGCGTCCCTAGTTTCCTTGACCAAAAGCAACAACGGCAAAATCATCTTGATCCGATAGAAGAAAGTCGGATGGTAAACGATAGCCAGACCGAACTTGCCGCCGGCCACTAGTGACCACAGGCCGGGCACCCGGCTGCGGTCAAATGCCTCTTGCTCCAGCAACCTTGCCGGATTTGCAAAATAGCCGCTGTCGCTTCCACTGCCAAACGACAGCCGTTTATCACTCATGACAACATGATAGTACTGATCAATGCCGTACTTCTGAACGAAGTTCTGGCAAACCTCTATAGTGATTCGCGGACGCCAGGTTCGGCAGATCAACGTTGGCAGATCCGTGAAGTTCAAAGTTGTGTATTCGTCATGCGCATCTCGGTCTGATATTGCTAACAGATACGCTTCCTCGCCATCCAGGTCCTGACCGATTTTCCCCGCATGCCGGGCGAATTCATACAGCGGAGTCCCTGGCAAGGCTTGGGCATAATTTACGCTCAATTCATTGGGGTTTTGATAGGGTGAAACGGACGTAGCGAATTTACAAAATTCGATGGTTTCATGGATCGTCTGATTGTTTTCGCCAGGCATGCCAATCACAAGCTGGATCGGCGCCTGAACCCCGGCCTCCACCGCCCATTTCATGGAATTGTAATTGTCATCAAGGCTGACCTTTTTTTCCATGATTTCCAGCATGGCGGCGCTGCCGGTCTCATTGCCGTAGGCCACCCGGACACAGCCCGCGTCCTTCATCTTGGCGATCCACTCCGGAGAGAGCGAATTGGCGCGCACGCCGGGCGCCTGCCAAAGAACGTCGTACTTCTTGATGCGTTCACAGAATTCCGCCAGCCACCTTTTATCCGCCCCGAACGTTTCCGCATTGGCGAGAAAAAACCCGACATTGAATTTCTCCATCATCTCTTCCAGCCGTTCCATCACCTCATCGACCGGAATAGATCGGATACCCTTATCCCAACGATGGCAGAATGTGCAGCGGGCGACGCACCCTTTGGCACATTTCAAGCTGCCGACGGTTTTACCCGCTCGATGCGGTTCATAGGACCGAGGATCGTGTCTAAACCAGGCGTGCGGATGTCCCTTTTCATCAAAGGCGGGCGGGAAGAAGTGATTGATATCAGTCGAGGCGGCCAGATCTTCCCAGTCAAAATCCCAAATCTCCTCACCTTGAAGGGCCTCCTCATAGCCGGTATTTACTAACTCGCCCTTGTCGTTCAGATAGACAATCCCCTTAACGTCGTGAAATTCGTTGAGGTTCCGCGTTACACAGGCCTTTTCTACGATATTCTTAAAGGTTACTTCACCTTCGCCAGTGACGCAGATATCAGTGCCGGTCTTCTTGAGAAGAACTTCTGCACTAGCCGCCATATTGCCGCCGACCACGATGAGAGTATCCGGTAGCAGTCGCCTGACGTCATCGGCAAGCTGCTTTGTATAGGCGTAAGCCGTGGACACAACCGCGCTGATCCCCAGGACGTCGGGACTAACAGTTTCAATGTGCTTCAGCACGTCCTCATATTTCGGTCGATTTGCATCTATGTTATAGAAATCGACATCGCTGAACCCATGTCGTTTTAGATACTTAATAACCGACAGACTCCCGATCGGCGGAAATGACGTGGCGGTGGGACGGATAGGCGTCGTAACAATCGTTATCTTCATCAGATTATTTAATCAGGTTAATGTCGTTCAAGAATCACTTCGAAGGCCTCCGCCGCGTGAAATCCCGCGTGACTCCCTCTCACTTTCGCCAAGGCATCGACCGCTTCGAAGGAACGTGGATGGGGAAAGTCTCTCATTTCACTTTCATAAGCCTTCAATGCATCCAGCTTGGTCTCCAGATGCCCACTAATATCGACATACTTCACCGGAGAAAACCCCCGGCTTGTCGATACCGCGCCCCATTCGGTGCTCGACTGGGTTTCAAAGGCGTAGATGGCCATGACGGGACATACTCCGACAGGACGGGATGCCGTCACCACCGCCTGATGCGCGACACGATGGTCAATATTCAGGTCCGCCAGGCTATGGGTAAAGATGACTGACGGCCCCAAATCCGCGATTACCCCTTCGACCCGCTGCACAATTTCCAACGTCGGCAAAGAATCCAACTGATTGTCCGGCAATCCAAAAAAGATGGGTGCGGCCGCGCCCAGGATTTCTGCCGCCCGACGGGCACTGTCCCGAAGCGCCTCCACTTCGGTCGCCACACCATTTCCCGATGATTCTTCGGCATGGCGGGATGCTGCGCCTTCGCCAAGTATTACGCTGGTCACTTTGGCGCCCTCCGAGGCGAGACGAGCGACTGTACCACCACACCCCAAAACCTCATCGTCGGGGTGCGCGGCAACTATCAAAGCGGAGGGGACATCCTTCATAGAACTTGTCTTTAGTCCGTTTCCAAAACCAATATGTCAAACACCGACTTTGCAGGAAGCGACACAAACCGGCTGGTTTTGTTGTCGATATTCCAAACAAGAATTCCGCAATCCAACGAAATGTTATTAAAGCGGTTGGCGAATCGGTCCAAGCGACGCATGGTGCTTTGACCAATGTACAGATAGTGCTGATGCTTTGCCAAACCGCGCACATATCCGTTCGTTTGGCACATAATCTGGTCGCCAACCACACGCTGCAATCCATTGAATTGCAAATCCACATTCCTCCGCCGTCGTTTAAGATGGAGTGCGGCTGCTTCAATCCGCCCAAGAGAATTTGATCCAGCTTGTTTGCCTTGATGTCCACGGAGGCTAGGCATCCGTCGCTCCAGATGTTTTTTCGCCACACCCCCTGGCGGGAAAACATCGAAACAAATAGCCGTCCATTTTCATAAAGTACGTCATTGATATGGTGCTGCTCGAACGCCGGGTTCGACTCTCGGCCCAGATTTATTTCGTTTATGCGATTGAGCGTTTCTGCATCGTAGATACCGATCCGGTCCCGCCCCGTTTCGTTGACATAAAACACGTTCTCATCAGGATTAAACGTGATGCCGTGCATGTTAACGCTATCTGGCATCTCGCACCGTTGTATCTCGATGAAATCTGTATCCAGTCGTATCAAGCCCTTGTGTTCGTCGACAACAACGATGGTATCACCATGAGGCTGCATCCCACGGAGATTACCCTCAAGCAGAAATTTTTTATCACCGGAATTTATGTCTACCAGATATAACCCGCCATCTACCTCGAAGCAGGACACCAGGAGTTTGGGGTGAATTGTATTTTTCTCACCCATCTGTCCGGCGATTAGCGGGCTGACCAGAAAGTTGAGTCCGGAGATCAGCCCCATACGTTCTAGTTGGACCGTTATTTCCTCAACCGCCGTACTCGCGATTACGACGACGACACCATCCAAATCTTCCTGGGCAAGTTCATCTGGTGAGGCCACTATTCGACCTTGAAAAGTCTTTCCCCACTTTGACTCATCGTTATCTACAAAATAGGCAACAGGGTAACGAAACTGCACAATCATTGATTGGGCGCTGGGACCCGCGCCGAACACAATGCATTTCTTGCCTGAAACACGAGCGGCAAACTCCAGAGAATCAGATAAAACGGTCAAGTCCCAAACTCCACGCCTCGGTCGTCATTTTTCAAACATGCAATTAACTCTTTGACAAAGACGTCGTTACTCGCAACGACAACACCCGGTCTTTCAAAAGACCCTGTATACAGGAATTCTCCCCCGTCTTCGCTACACAAGACTCCGCCGGCCTCACTGACAATCAGGTCCGCTGGCGCGACATCCCAGTCTCGAACGACGACATCCTTGAAGAACAGATCGGCTGTTCCATCCGCCACTTTACACGCCTTCAATCCGATACTCCCGCATTCGATATATCGGTCAAACTTTAGCAATTGGAATATTCTGGCGGCCGAGTTTCTGGGCGATGGATGGTTGTCGATCAGCGTTCTCGGGTTCGACGGGTTGAATGCAAGTCTCAACCTTTGCCCGTTCAATTCAGCGCCGCCGCCACGCTCCGCAAAGTACGAATGGTCAAATGCCGGCACTCGAACTGCAGCTACCTGCGGACGACCGCCATCAATCAACGCAATCTGGGTTACAAACCCGTCAAAGTTCTCGGCATAGCTCGCGGTCCCGTCAATAGGGTCAATAAGCCAATAGGTTTGTGGACGGTCCCCGGCGTGATGCGATAGCTCATCCTCTTCACTCACAATAGGGATCGACGCGTCGATTGCTCGTAGGCCAGCGCACAGAAAATCATGTGCCTGCCTGTCCGCCACCGCCTTAAACTCAGATCCTTCCCATACGCCTTGAACGCCATGTTCGCGACGCCACTGAAGCAACTGAGAGCCCAGTTTCTTCAGTAGCTCAAGCAGCGGAGATCTCAATGAATGCGGCACTTTGCCCAATCGACAAGCTGGTCAAGCCGGTCATCAAACGTATGGCTGTACCGTCCGAAAAATTTACTCTGACGAGTCAGGTCCATCACAAACCAGGGGGCCATATCATCAACCTCGACCCACCGGTCAAATCGCGACGCAATGCGGACAACCGCATCAGCCACCGACATCTTCTCAGGATAACCTGCATTGAGTACAATGTTGACTCCTGGGGCATAGTCGACAAGATGAACGATCAGGGTCGTGGCGTCATCAACATGCATCGCGCTCCACAGGGGCCGGTTGTGGGGCAAAGGAAAATCCTGATCAGCCGCGAATGCGAGCGCCGCATTACAGAGAAGTCCGTCTTCTCTCGGC
>Ga0181579_10004318_pt1 | contig 11081 bp, 7 predicted proteins | sample 071ome_24_FD_132996 | JGI IMG/M metagenome (GOLD analysis project Ga0181579, IMG submission 132996) | Coastal salt marsh microbial communities from the Groves Creek Marsh, Skidaway Island, Georgia - 071402CT metaG (megahit assembly) | ecosystem: Environmental > Aquatic > Marine > Intertidal zone... | reverse complement strand
GCACCGGCCATGGCGTCGGCTGTTTTCTGGGCGTCCATGAGGGCCCGCAGCGTATTGCCAAGCGCGCGGCGGATGTGCCGCTGCGGCCCGGCATGGTGATTTCCAACGAGCCGGGTTTTTACAAGGAAGGCGGGTTCGGTATCCGGATCGAAAATCTGGAACTTGTCCGCACGCAAATACCGCAGGCGGGTGAAGAGCTGGAAATGCTCGCGTTTGAGGCGCTGACACTTGCCCCGATCGACCGAACCCTGGTCGATGTCACCTTGCTGGATGACGGCGAGATCGCCTGGTGGAACGGCTATCACAAGCGGGTGCTGGAAACCGTCGGGCCGCTGGTCGATGAGAAGACGCGGGACTGGATGGAAGAGTGCTGTGCGCCCTTAACCCGATAGACCCGCCAGGTCGCGCCATTCCTGTTCGGTCAGGACGGTAATGCCAAGATCCCGCGCCTTGGTTTCTTTCGAACCCGCGCCGGGGCCGGCCACCACATAATCGGTTTTTTTTGAAACGGACCCCGAGACCTTCGCGCCCAACCCCTCGGCGCTCGCCTTGGCCTCCGCCCGGGTCATGGAGTCGAGCGATCCGGTAAAGACGACCGTCTTGCCCGCGACTTCGGAATTGCCGGTATCGGGCTGTTCCGCCTCTTCGACAGAGAGACGTTCGGCCAGCGCGGCCAGTACGTCCCGGTTATGGTCTTCGGTGAAAAAGGCGCAGATATCATCCGCCATGCGGAGCCCGATCCCGTCGATATCGCAGAGCGCCTCATAGGCTTCGCCCACTGCTTCGGGCGATTTCATCTCCTCCGCATTGGCGGCGCGTTCTTCCGCCGCTTGACGCATCGCGCCCGTCCAGTCCTCAAACGTGCCATAGCGCCGCGCCAGAAGCCTGCCGGTTGCCTGCCCCACCTGGCGGATGCCGAGCGCAAAAATTACGCGTTCCAGGGCGATTTCCCGGCGCGCATCGATGGCGGCCAGCAGGTTGGAGACCGATTTCTCGCCCCACCCGTCCAGCTCGAGCATTTTGGCCTCATATTGGCCAAGATCGAATATATCGGCGGGCGTCTTTACCCAGCCCAGTTCGAAAAACGCCTGTACCTGCTTGTCACCCAGCCCGTCGATATCGAAGGCGTCGCGGCTGACGAAATGGCGCAACCGGTTGACCTGCTGGAACGGGCAGGCGAGCTCTCCCGTGCAGCGCGTCACCGCTTCGCCTGGTTCGCGGAAAGTCGGGGTTTTCAGGTCGCAGGGGCAGGTTTCCGGAAAAACATACGGTTCCGAATGGTCCGGCCGGGCATCCGTCACCACCTCGACGACTTGCGGGATGACATCGCCGGCCCGCTGTATGACGACCGTATCGCCGATGCGGATATCCTTGCGCTCTATCTCATCGGCGTTATGCAGCGTCGCGTTGGAAACAACCACGCCGCCGACCGTGACCGGTTCCAGCCGCGCAACCGGGGTCAGCGCGCCGGTTCGTCCCACCTGTATATCGATCTCTTTCAGGAGTGTACGGGCTTTTTCAGCGGGGAATTTATGGGCAATGGCCCAGCGTGGCGCGCGGCTGATGAAACCCAGCCGCCGCTGCCAGTCCAGCCGGTCTACCTTGTAGACGACACCGTCTATGTCGTATCCGAGGGTCGGGCGGGTCTCTTCGATGCCGCGATAGGTTTCCAGCACGTCGTCGAGATTTTCGCAGCGTTTTGCCAGCGGGTTCACCGGGAAATTCCAGCCGCGCAGCCTGTCATAGAATTCCGATTGCGTGTCCCATGAAAGTGCGCTGACCTCTCCCCAGCTATAGCAGAAGATTCGCAGCGGGCGTTTGGCGGTCTCGGCGGGGTCGAGCTGGCGCAATGACCCGGCGGCGGAATTGCGTGGATTAGCGAACAGCGCCGCGCCGTCCTTTTCGCGCTGTTTGTTCAGGGCGGCGAAATCTTCATGGGTCATATAGACCTCGCCGCGCACTTCCAGCACTTCGGGAACATCGCCGTCGAGGCGGTCCGGAATCTCGCCGATGGTACGCAGATTTTCGGTGACGTTTTCGCCTTCCGCGCCGTCGCCGCGCGTCGCGCCCTGCACGAAGACGCCATTCTCATAGCGCAGAGAAATCGACAAACCGTCGATTTTCGGCTCCGCGACAATGGCGACTTCCTCCGCCTCATCCAGATTGAGAAAGCGCCTGATGCGCCCGATAAATTCCGCCACGTCATCATCGTTAAAGGCGTTTCCGAGTGACAGCATGGGCACGGCGTGGCGGACTTTGGAAAAGCCGGTTGCCGGCGCCGCCCCGACCCGCTTGCTGGGGCTGTCATCGCGGATCAGTTCGGGAAAAGCGGCTTCCAACGCGGCGTTTTCCTGTCGCAGCGCGTCATATTCCGCATCCGTAATCGTCGGCGCGTCGTCCTGGTAGTAGCGTTTGTCGTGGTCAGCGATTTCCTTGGCGAGCTCGGCCAGCCGGGCGGCGGCCTCCAGCGCGTTCATGCCCCCGATATCGGTCGCTTTCATGCGTCGTGACCCCGTATCAGGCTATCGGCGGCGGCGCGGGCTTCCTCGGTCACGGTCGCCCCGGCCAGCATACGGGCGATTTCCTCCCGCCGGTCTTCGTCAGACAAAGGTGCGACAGATGTGGTAACCGTTTCACCTTCGCCGGATTTCTCCACCCGCATGTGCGCAACCGCATGGGCGGCGACCTGCGGCGAATGGGTAACGACCAGCACCTGTGTGTCGGCGGCGAGCTGCGCGAGGCGTTTGCCGACGGCGGCCGCCGTGGCGCCGCCAACCCCGGAATCGACCTCATCGAATACCAGGGTGGGCACGCCGCCCGCATCCTGCAACACGACCTTAAGTGCCAGCAGGAACCGCGCCAGCTCGCCACCCGAGGCGATTTTCGCGAGCGGTCCGGGCGCGGCGCCCGGGTTGGTGATGACATCGAAACGCACCTTGTCGATACCGTGCGGGCCCCAATCGGCTTCTTCGAGTGGTTCCACCACGGTGATGAATTGCGCCTTCTCTAGCCGCAGCGGTGGCAGCTCCTTATGAACGGCCTTGTCCAGCTTTCCGGCGGCCTTTCGCCTGGCATCGCTGAGTTTTTCCGCCAGGGCGTGGAAGGCCTGCCGTGCGGCGTCGCATCTCTTGCGTAATGCATCGAGCTGTCCACTTGCATCGTCGATGGAGGCAAGCTGCTCTTCCATCTGGCGGTGCAGGGCGGGCAGTTCTTCGACCGTAACGCCGTGCTTACGGGCCGCGGCGCGCAGCGAAAACAGCCTTTCCTCACATTCTTCGAGCCGCGCCGGATCGGGCTCCGCATCCGCCATGGCGGTGTGAAGGGCCGATTGTGCCTCATCCAGCTGCGCGGCGGCCCGGCCCAACGCCTCGACAAGGATTTCGAACCGTCCGGCGGACGCCCCGGATTGGCGGTCCAGCACGCGGATGGCCGCGCCGATACGCGCCTCGACCGGGTCTTCACCGGTCAGGGCGGCTTCGGCGGCGTTCAGCGCCTCGACCAGCTTTTCGCCGTTCATCAGCATCGTGCGGGTTTCGGCGAGTTGTTCTTCTTCGCCGGGTTGAGGGTCGAGAGCGGCCAGTTCTTCAACCGCATACCTCAGAAATTCCTCGTCCGCGCGGGCCTTTGCCTGGGCGGAGTTGGCTTCCTCGAACAAATCGAGCGCTTCCCGCCAGGCCTGATGAGAGTTGGAAACATCGCGGCTGAGTTCGGCGGCGCCCGCAAAACCGTCCAGCGTCACCCGGTGGGTCGTGGAATCGAGCAGCCCTTGCGTCGCGAATTGGCCCTGAATCTCGACCAGCCTGTCGCCGACCCGGCGCAACATGCCGATACTGACCGGCTGGTCGTTGATATAGGCCCGGCTACGGCCTTCGGAATCGACGGTGCGGCGCAGAACCAGCGCCTCGCCATCCGCCGGGCCGGTCAAATCGGCTTCCTCAAGAATTTTCGAAATATCAGCGTAATCGTCGATTTCAAACGCCGCCGTGACGCTGGCGCGGCCGTCTTTCGCGGCCTGCCGCACCAGACCCGCCGACCCGCGCATGCCGAGCGCCAGCCCGAGTGAATCCAGCAGGATCGATTTGCCGGCGCCGGTTTCGCCGGTCAGGGCACAAAGGCCAGAGTCGAAATTGAGCGACAGGCGGTCAATCAGAACGACGTCCGAAATGGCCAGCGAGACGAGCATTTATGGCGGGCCTAAAAGACCCAGTCCCAGGTGCGCGTGAGAAAGCCGCGTTCTTCGGGTTTTTCCCGGACGTCCTTCCCGGTCATCAGGGCGTAGGAATCGATATACCATTCATTGCCGGGGTAATTGTGGCCCAGGACGGCGGCGGTTTTGCGCGCTTCGTTTTTCATCCCGACGGCGGAATATGACTCGGCAAGACGGTGCAGCGCTTCCGGCACGTGGGTCGTTGTCTGGAACTTGTCGATGACGATCTTGAAGCGGTTGATTGCTGCCAGATACTGGCGTTTCTTCTGGTAGTACCTGCCGACCGACATTTCCTTGCCCGCCAGATGGTCGCGCGTCAGATCGATTTTGAGCTGGGCGTCGCGGGCGTATTTGGTCCTGGGAAAGCGTTTGACGATGTCGTTGAGCGCCGTCAGCGCGCGTTGCGTAAAGCCCTGATCGCGCGACACATCCGATATCTGTTCGTAATAGCTCAGCGCCTTCAGATAATAGGCGTAGGCGATATCCTTGTTGCCGGGATGGAGCTGGATGTAACGGTTAAGCGCGATGAGCGCGTCGGGGTACTTGTTGGCCTGATAATGCGCATATCCCGCCATGAGCTGCGCCTTGGTCGCCCAGACCGAATAGGGGTGTTGGCGTTCGACCTCGTCAAACATTTCCGCCGCGTCGCTCCAGCGCCTGGCCTCCAGCGCGTTGATGGCGCTGTTGTAAAGCTGGTTGACCGGCCGCTCCACATAGGCATCGGGATCGGTCGACCCGCACCCGGCCAAAAGGACGGCGCACGCGAACAGAATTGATGTGGACCAGCGGTTCATTTTATCGGCGTTATAATACCCAAGTATTCGCAATAATCGCGCGCCGAGCGGTCTCGCCGGCGCCGATCACAACATCATATCATGTGGGAACGCCGCCGCCATCCGCCAATAGCGGCATAATTTCGGTCGCATTTGGGGTGAAGTCGACGCCCGAGTCGGTTCAGGCGGTCGCCGCGACGGCTTCCGGTTCCGCGCCATGCGCGGTGCCGGGGACCAGCGCGTCGGAGAATTCTTTATAGGACCAGGCGCTGTCATCCGCGAACAGAGCGCAGAGTAGCTCGTGATTCAGCGCATGTCCGCTGCGCAGAGCGTCGATCCGGCCGATGATCGGCGCGCCGGCCAGATAGAGGTCGCCGACACAATCAAGGACCTTGTGGCGGACGAATTCATCCTCATAGCGAAGCCCGTCCTTGTTGAGGATCGTATCGCCTTCGATCACGACGGCATTTTCAAGCGAGCCGCCGCGCGCCAGTCCAGCCTTGCGCATGGCGTCCACCTCATGCGCGAATCCGAAGGTGCGGGCGCGGGAAATATCGTTTTTGAAAGCGCCATTGACGAGCTGCATGTCCACCGACTGGCGGGAGACGGCGGCGGAGTCGAATTCAATCGCAAAGGAAACGCCGAAGGACGGGGCGGGGGACAGGGCAATGAATTTGTCGTCATTACCGACTCGTACCGGCTTTTCAACGAGGATTGCGCGGCGGGCCGCCTTCTGGAACGTCACACCGGCGCATTCGATCAGAAAGACAAAGGGCGCGGCGCTGCCATCCATAACCGGGACTTCCGGCCCGTCCAGCTCAATCACCGCATTATCAATGCCGCATCCGGCAAGAGCCGCCATCAGATGTTCGATGGTGCCGACATGGGCGCCGGCGTCATTGGCGATGGTCGTCGCAAGCGTGGTTTCCGTCACGTTTTTCCAGGAGGCGGGGATATGGCCGTCATCGCCCATATCCGAGCGATAGAACGTGATTCCCGCGCCGGCATCCGCCGGATGAAGAGTCATTTCGACCTTCTGGCCGGAATGCAGGCCGACGCCGGTGCAACCGATCGACGATTTCAACGTCTTCTGGCGAACGACGGTGCTTTCCAGACCGGTGTCAGAAATTTCGCGGATGGAACCGTTACTCTCTACGCTCTTGCTCACTAAACTTGCCCCTTACGCTGTCGCCGGAAGACCGATTTTTCAAAAGGCCGCTTCCCACCGATGGTGACGATTTCCGTGCCCCGTCCTTGCGCGTTTTGCGCAAATGGTTGAGGGCTTCGTGGCTTATTAACAATTAACCGCGAAGCCCTCAAATCAACATTTGTTACAGAATGTTACGGGTCATTCCGCTTTCCGTAACATGTATGTCATAAGCCTCATTTCAATCGAATTCAGCTCCCGGAAACGGCCCTAATTCGCCTGCCGCCGTAAAAAGGCTGGGATGTCGAGCAGGTCCTCTTCGCTTTGCGGAGAGTCGCTGGCTGAGACACCTTTCAGGCTTTGCTGAGCCGCCGGTTTCGGCAGTTCCTCGACCGGGGCCGGTGTTTCCGCCACTGGGGCCGGGGTTTCCGCTACCGGTTCCGGCATCGGTTCCGGTTCCGGTGTCGTCGCCGGTTCCTGTGCAATTTCGGGGTCGGGCTGAGGTTCGGGCGCCGGGCGGGTTTCCAGCCGGGGTTCGGCCACGGGGACGGATTCCGCTGCTTTTTCCGGCATCTTCAGAACGGGTTCCGCGCGCTCAGCCACCGATTCGGGCACGGGCTCCGGTTTTGGTTCCGGCGCGGCGACAGGCGCCGGTTTCGCCGCCGCGGGCGCGGGGGCCGGTTTGGCCGGGCGTGGCGGCATTGGCGGGGCTGCCGGCTTTTCCGCCGCCTGTTCGCGGCGCGGCCAGGCGGCTTCAGTCACGCGCTGCAGAAGCGACGACGCGCGTTTCTTGGGCGCCGGCGGGGCGGCATTCACCAGATCCGCCTCGCGGAACGGGTCGGGTGCTTTTTCCGCCACCGTCTTTTTCGGCGCAGCCACGGGTTCCGGCGGGATAAAGCTTTCCTTTTCGGCGATCGCCGCCGGGGTTTCCGCCGAAGTCTCGGCCGCTGCGGGAACCGGTTCCGGAATTTCGGCTTCGGCCTTCTTTTCCATCACGTCGATCAGGCTGGCCGCGGGACCGCGTTCCGCCTCTGCAGGGGCGGGTTCGATCCTTTTGGGTTGCGCGGGCGGCTCTTCCATCACGCGCAGGACCGGGCGCGGCCGCGCGTTCGCGTCGATATCGATACCGGTTGCGACCACGGAGACCCGGATTTTACCCTCGAGCGCCGGATCCTGAGCGGAACCGAAGATGATATTTGCCTCGGCATCGACTTCCTCGCCGATCCGGTTGGCCGCTTCATCAACCTCGAACAGGGTCATATCGGGGCCGCCGGTGATGTTGATGAGAACGCCGCGCGCGCCCCGCATGGACACGTCATCCAGAAGCGGGTTGGAAATCGCCGCTTCCGCCGCCAGACGGGCGCGTTCCTCCCCGTCCGCCTCGCCGGTGCCCATCATCGCCTTGCCCATTTCCGACATGACGCTGCGGATATCCGCGAAATCGAGGTTGATCAGTCCCGGCACCACCATCAGGTCGGTGACGCCGCGGACGCCTGAATGAAGCACATCGTCCGCCATCGCGAAGGCGTCGGCGAAAGTGGTCTTTTCATTGGCGATACGAAACAGATTCTGATTGGGGATAACGATCAGCGTATCAACGAACTGCTGCATTTCCTTAATGCCCGCATCGGCGATCCGCATCCTGTTGCTGCCTTCGAACTGGAACGGTTTGGTGACGACACCGACGGTCAGCATGCCTTGCTCGCGCGCCAGGCGGGCGATGACCGGCGCTGCGCCGGTGCCCGTGCCGCCGCCCATACCGGCGGCGATAAAGACCATGTGCGATCCGTTCAGATGCTGGGTGATGTCGTCAATCGCTTCCTCTGCCGCCGCGCGCCCCATATCCGGACGGGCGCCCGCGCCGAGGCCGTGGGTGATCGAGACACCCAGCTGGACCCGGCGTTCGGCCTGGGATTGCGCGATGGCCTGGGCGTCGGTATTGGCGACGACGAAATCGACACCCTCAAGCTGTTTGCTGATCATATTGTTGACGGCATTGCCGCCGGCGCCGCCAACGCCGAAAACGGTGATGCGGGGTTTGAGCTGTGCGTCCTGCTCAGGGGCTGTGAAATTGATAGTCATGCTGGCCTCCACTCTTACTTACGATACGGGGTTGCGGGGTGCCGCCCGGTTGCGGCGGCGGTCGGGGGTGAAACGGTTTGAAACATCAGAAATTCTCCTTGATCCATTGGCCCAGCCGGGCAAAACGGTTGCCTGGGCCGGCGGGAATCTGCTCGACGGGCTCGGCGCTGATCGCCTCGCGTTCGACGGCAAATCGCAGAAGGCCGGCGGCGACCGAAAAGGCCGGGCCGCTGGTGGCTTCCGCCAGACCGCTGATGCGCATCGGGCGTCCGACGCGGACCTTCTTTTCAAGGACCAGTCCGGCCAGTTCGGGGGCGCCCGCCAGCAGGCTGCCGCCACCGGTGAGAACCAGGCGCCGTCCGGCGGTGCGGGCGATGCCGGCCTGATCGAGCCGGGCCCGGACAATTTCAAAGGTTTCCTCGATCCGGGGGCGGATGATGCCGTTCAGCAGGGAGCGCGGCACATGGTTGGGTTGCGCGGTGCTTTCCTCGCCGATCAGCGGCACATCGATAACCTCGTGCTCGTCCGATGGCGAAACGATTGCCGAGCCATACAGTGTCTTCATCCGTTCGGCCTGGGTCAGCGGGGTCGAAAGACCGCGTGCGATGTCGCTGGTGACGTGCTGGCCGCCGACGGGGATGCTGTCGGTGAAAATCAGGGCGCCGTCATAAAAGACCGCGATCGATGTGGTGCCGCCGCCCATATCGACGATGGTGACGCCAAGGTCGATCTCGTCCTCGACCAGACAGGCGAGGCCAGAGGCATAGGGCGCGGCGACGGCGGATTCGATGTCCAGATGACACCGCTCGATACAGGTAGCCAGATTGCGCAGGGTGACGGCGCGGGCGGTCACCAGATGCATGTTCACCGCCAACCGCTCGGCGAACATGCCGCGTGGATCGCGGATGCCGCGCGTATCGTCGATACTGTATCCGACCGGCAGACAATGCAGCATTTCACGATCCGCCGGTTGTTCCACATTGCCGGCCCGCGCCAGAACGCGGCGTATGTCGGTTTCCGTGATTTCGCGGCCCGCGACCGAGCATTCGGCGTTGAAGCTCTGCGAGGACAGGTCGCCGCCGGCGACCGAGAGGATGACTTCGCGGATTCGTTCGCCCGCCATATCCTCGGCCGCGCTGACGGCGGTCAGAATGGCGTTCTGCGCCGCGCCCATATCGACGATGGCGGCGCCCTTTATCCCGTCAGAGGCATGATGCCCCACGCCGACGATGCGGATGGCGCCGTCATTATGCGCCTGCGCAATCAGACAGCAGATTTTGCTGCTGCCGACATCCAGCGCGGCGACAAGCCCGGTTCTCGTTTTTCCGGCCCTTCCCATTCTTCTTATCCTCCAGCCCGGCTCATGTATTGCGCCCATCGCCTTTTGTGGTGTGCCGGCCGAACGCGCCCGGCTTGATGATCATCCTGTCGGGCAGACGTAAATCGATCAGTCTGATGTCGCGTTTCAGCAGGCGGTGTTTCTTATTAAGGCGGGCGAGGCGGTGCCACGCCTCGTAAGGCGCGTTCTCCGGCAGACTTACCCGAATTCCGCTTTTCAGTTTCAGATTCCAGCGCCGCTTTCCGACCCAGGTCGCGCCGATGACCTCGCGGGCCAAAACCGGTTCCGAACCAAGAAGCGCAAACAGCGTCGGCGCCCGCGCCGGGGCCTCCTCACCAGCGATGATCAACAGGTGGCGGAACCGCCCGAGACGTTTCGCGGTGATTGGCGCGCCCTTTGTGTCGACCAGAACCAGGCGTCCGCGGCGCTGCCAGAGCGCCATCGGCCGGCGTTCGCGAATCTGGATACTGACCGTATCGGGCAGGTGGCGCTGCACGGCCGCCTCTTCGATCCAGGGCAGGCCGAGCAACCGGTCCCGAAGGGCGTCGGGGTCGACGCTCAGCATTGGCCGACCGCGATCAAGCGCGAGCGCGCGGATGATCTCGCGCCGGCTGCTGAAACGCCGCCCGGAAAGAGTTACTTCCTGGACCGAAAATCCGCGCCGCGCCGCCGCGTCAATGACGGCATTGCGCGCCTGATCCCAGCTCCGTTCTGCGAAACCGGATTGCCAGGCCCAGAGCGGCAATCCGCCAATGACCGCCAGCGCGGCCAGCGGAAGGGCGGCGCGCCGGGCCAACGGTTTCCAACGCCCGGCCCTGCCGCGTCCGGCCGGTTTTTTTCCGGGATTCTTTTTCGTCAGCCACCGCATGATGCGTGCTCCACCATCCAGTTGACCAGTTCGGGGAAAGAAATGCCTGCATGGGCCGCCTGTTCCGGCACCAGCGAGAGCGGCGTCAGCCCGGGCTGCGTATTGATCTCCAGCAGATAAACGGCCTCGGCGCCGCCGGCGGCGTCGTCATAGCGGAAATCGGCCCGCGTCACGCCCCGGCAGCCCAGTGTCTCATGCGCTTTCAAGGCGTATTCCCGGGCGATTTCGGCCACCGCCTCCGGCAGATCAGCCGGAATGATGTGGTCTGTCTTGCCGTCGGTATATTTCGCCTCGTAATCGTAAAACCCGGACACAGGACGCAATTCGGTGACGCCCAGCGCCCTGTCGCCCATCACGGCGACGGTGATTTCGCGCCCGGCGATATAGCGTTCGACCATGATCCGGTCACCGAACGGCCAGTCATTTTCCGTCAACGCCGGGCCGTTTGTTTCATCCGTAACAATCTGAACACCGACGCTGGACCCCTCATTCATCGGTTTGACCACATAGGGCCTCGGCAGCACATCGCCATTGAGGACCTGCCGCCGTGTGGCGATCCGATGTTCGGCGCAGCGAATACCCGCATCCTCGAACAGCCTCTTCGCCATCGGCTTGTCCATCGCCAACGCGGAGGCCAGAACGCCCGAATGGGTGTAGGGGATTTG
>Ga0181579_10004311_pt1 | contig 11087 bp, 9 predicted proteins | sample 071ome_24_FD_132996 | JGI IMG/M metagenome (GOLD analysis project Ga0181579, IMG submission 132996) | Coastal salt marsh microbial communities from the Groves Creek Marsh, Skidaway Island, Georgia - 071402CT metaG (megahit assembly) | ecosystem: Environmental > Aquatic > Marine > Intertidal zone... | reverse complement strand
GCAACCGCATAATAAATCGAGCGGTTCCAGATCATAATCGTGCGAAAATTGCGGTAGACGAGAAATGTCGGACCTTTATAGCCAGCCGGTAAAATCAACGAAGCCTTGATGTCGACTTTCGGCAGACCTCTTCCATCAACACGCCGAATACCGAGAGCCTGCCAATCCGAAAGCAACCGTTTATTTTTAAGGCCGGAATGCTCGAAATCGAACCCATCGGGCAACCTCACCTCACGGCCCCATGTCTGTTCGCGTTGCCAGCCGACTTTGGCGAGAAAATTCGATGATGAGGAAAAAATATCGGCAAAGCTGTTCCAAAGATCGCGGCGGCCATCACCGTCGCCATCGTCGGCATAGCGGAGATAAGTCGATGGCATAAATTGGGTTTGCCCCATGGCTCCGGCCCATGACCCTTGTACGGTCGGTGGCATGTCGCCGCGCTGAATAATGCGCAAGGCCGCGATCAACTCGCCCGTAAAAAACTGGCGGCGGCGCGGGTTATAGGCCAGTGTTGCGATGGACTGAACGACCGGCATTTTCCCGGTGTAATCACCGAAATTGCTCTCGAGCCCCCAAAACGACACCAAAAACCGGCCCGGCACACCATAGCGGGCCTCAATTTGCTTCAACACCGCACCATGCTTCTTCAGCAAACTGCGGCCGCGTTGGATACGCGCCTCGGAAACCCGGCGCGATAAATAGCGCCAAAACGTCTGTGTGAATTCAGGCTGACGGCGATCCAATTCGATAATGCGCGGGTTGGGCCTAAGCCCGGTTAATGTCGCGTTCAATGTTGCTTGGTGAATGCCCTTATTTGATGCGTCGACCCGAAACGATTGAAGCCACTCTTCAAATGACTCTTGCTGAGCGTAAGAGACGGACGAAGCGGTATAAACCGCTAAAAACAAGACAACTGAAAATGCTCTGATTAGAAAAGCAGAGCTACGTTCCGTGGTCATTCTCTTTATCATCCTGCCTTATCTTCTGTGTTATTTATCCGGCGCCGGAAAAATCGACTCGGACCTTTCCATCAGTCTATACACGAAGAGGCCAATCCATTCATGCATTCCTTTATTAAGGGCGCCGATCCCACCGATAAAATTAAAACCGAGCTCTAAGTCTTTTTTACCTTCAATGTTAAAATCAACGGGATAGGGAATAACGGACCAGCCGACTTTTCGAAAACTGCCAACGGCTCGGGGCATGTGAAAGGCCGACGTTACGAGCAGCCAATTTTGCCCTTTTTTCGGCTTAAATTTCTCATAAGTAAACTTCGCATTCTCAAAGGTGTTGCGGGAATTTTTTTCAAGAACGATCCGCTCCTTTTGCAATCCGAACACATTTAATACCGGGCCCAAGGTCTCGACCTCTTTCACGTTCTGACGAAATAAGTCACCCGATCCGCCCGTTAAAACGAGTTTTGCCCTGGGATATCGTTTCGATAAAGATACCAATGCAATCAATCGTTCGACGGCGCCATTTAATGCAACCTGCCCGCGCGCTTTGGTCACAAATTGATTGGAAAAACCGCCCAAGACGATAACACCGTCTATTTGTTCTGGAAGTTTAACTTGCACCGGGAAACGATTTTCCAATTTGTAAAGCAGATGATTACCAATCGGTACAATGGCTATCATAAGAGAAAGAACAACCGCTAAACCGATCAGACGCCGGCCAAATCGCCAAGCGCGCATCATCAAGGCCAACATGCCAATCATGAAGAGGATCAACAGCAGATTGCCGGGGTTGGCAATCATCCAGAAGACCTTTGAAGCGGTAAAGAACATGCCGTTATCCTAAAAGATTCGAAAAATCAGATATTTATGCCGGAAAAGGTCGCTCTTGCTCAGGCACTCTAACTGGGCATACTGAATTTTTTATTAAAAATAGCTATGATTCTCAATAGTTTGGCAGAATCCGCTGGGGTGCCGAAGGTGCATTCCATGAGATTATAGAAAGTATCGTCGATGGTTTCTTCGGTCACTCTTGATTCCGTAGATCTCGCGCTGCTGAGTCGCGGCCAAGCGGTTGTGCCGTTGGCTGCCGAGGCACAAGCCTTTCTGACCGGGCCCTCGCAATCCCAACAGCGCGAAGCCGAAAGCCCCTCGCCCCTTGAGCTTGTTCAGTCGACCAATTCGCCCGTCGATGGCCGCACCCTCGTAGCTGCCCAAGAGACTTCCAATCAAAATAACCAGCAATCCGGTCAGTCGTTTGAGCAACAAAATAACGGCGGCGATGAGAAAACAACATCAAGTTCGAATTCAAACGAGCAAAACGATCCCGAACAATCCGCTGATGGCGAAAAGAGTCCCGAAAACGGTGAAGGCAAAGCCACGCCGGCCAACCCCCAAGGATTGACGGAAGAAGAAATACAGCAGGTGAAAAAGCTGAAGAAGATCGATCGGGAAGTCCGCGCCCATGAACGAGCCCATCAAAATGCGGCACCCGAATTAACCGGTCCGGCCAGCTATAAAACGGTCCGCGGGCCTGATGGAAAGCTTTATGCCGTTGCCGGTGAAGTTTCGATCGATACCGGCGAAGCTGCAACACCCGAAGCCACTATCCAAAAACTAAAACGCGTAATTAAAGCCGCCCTCGCCCCGCTTGAGCCTTCGGCGCAAGATCGTCAGGTCGCCGCACAGGCACGTGCTGAAATTGCCGAAGCACGGTCCGAAATCCGTGAGGAAAAAGCGTAAGAAAAACAAAAAGCCGAAGAATCAAAAGATGAACGTGAGGCACAAAATCAAGGCAACTCGACAGATAATTCAAATGCAGCCTTACAGCCGGATCTAGCCAATGCTATTCAAGCGTTTCAGGCTGCCGCCGCTTTAAGCTCAGCCAATCAACCCCGCACCAGCTTTACCTCAGCCTAGCGCGAATATCATTTTCATCATTTAATGAATTTCTATGAGCACGACTCTATGAACACTGCGGCTGCGTTTTTAGAAAGCCGTATCCATAACTCGTATCTTTGCCCTTCGCACCCATATCAAGTGCTTGCCGGCCCAAGATACGTCTTAGATTTTCAGCCGTTTGCCCAGTTTTCGTAGCTGCATGAAAAGCCGCTATGGCCGATACAAACGGTGCCGCGAATGACGTCCCGCTCAGATAACGCCCACCCCCGCCGAATGTCGGCGCCCAAATGACCGAACCCGGCGCGGTAAAATCAATGTAGTCACCGGTATTGGAAAACCGCGCCAGTTGTTTTCGATCACTGGTTAAGGCTGACACCGCCAGCACTTCGGCAAAGGCCGCCGGATAAGCCCGTTCACCGCCACGGCCCCAATTGCCCGCGGCCGCGACAATCACCATCCCCTTGCGCTCGGCTTTCATGATCGCGTCATGGACGATTTTATTATTAGTCCCGGCAATACTGAAATTAATGACATGAACTTTATTAAGGATCATCCAATCAATGGCCTTGGCAATCGCCGCTGCGCTGCCGACCGTATCGCCGTTTCGCCGAACCCCATATATATTTGCCGCGAATAAGTTCGCACCCGGTAAAAGCCCGCCCCAACTGGGATTACCGACCAAGACACCGGCAATAGCCGTACCATGGCCATCGGGACTAGGCGCAAGATTGTCACTGTGAAATGTTCGATAGTGAATCCGCTGCCCTTTCAGGGCGGGATGATTCAAATCGACCGCAGAATCGATTAAGCCGATCCGTAAATGCTGACCGCATGTTGGCAGGGATGACGTCCAATTAGCAGCCGAACGGGCCGTTATTTTGAAGGTTGCCTGTTGAACCCGGAAATGATGATTGGCGTCCACATTCGCGGTCGGAAACCGGGAATTTAAAATGCGGCGCGCCCGATTAACATTATACCCGGCAGGCGTTCTCAAACGAACCAACGAGCTTTTCAAGGCAGCAAGTTTGATATCTTCCAAAACGCGAAAGCCATAGACTTCAGCCGCGGAAGCTACTTCCTTTTCAGCGCTCGAAACGATGACTTCGCTGGACTCGAAAAAAGCCGCAGGGTTTTCGGCAAAATTTGAAACAGCTTTTTTCTTTGGAATTATACGTTATTTCGAAATTTTTTGCTCAGCGATGACGCCGACAACATCGTCATTTTTCGACGTTGCTACCTTCTTGGGAAACGGCTTCGCGACATAAAGCCACGCACCGACGGCGACCATCAAGGTCAAACCGAGTAAAACAAAGAGACGAAACATCGTCCCACACACCCCTGTTCGTTCAATATTGCCTATAGAACGGGGGCGACAATGATGAAGTGATGCTAATCACTTTGGTAGGCAGAAAATGGTAATTAGATGAAGAGAGTCGATTAAGCTATTGATTTTATGTAATTCTTTTTCAAGTATTTACGACAATATCATTGCTGTTTTATGCGTTCATACGCATTTCGGCCGGATATTTACAAACCCGAAGCCGAATTCATTGTCTTTTCCTTTTAAACCCAAATCAACAACTTGACCCCTTAATTTCTGCCGCAAGTCCTCGGCGTTTTTACCGATGCCGCGCGCCGTATGCAAAGCAATCAACACGGAAATGAAAGGTGATGCGAATGACGTGCCGGTCTGATAGCGCCCGCCACCGGGTACCGGTGTCCAGATACGAATGCCGGGTGCGGCAAAATCGATATAATCGCCCCGATTGGCCCGACTGTAGACCAAGCGGCGGGAATTGAATGCCGTCACCGCCAAGACTTCTTTGTAAGCCGCTGGATAGGCCGGTTTGCCCTTCACGCCCCAATTGCCGGCTGCGGCAACAATCGCAAGCCCCGAGCGCATGGCTTTATTGATAATTTTCCGAACAACTTTGTTGTTAGCACCGGCAACGCTTATGTTGATGACGTGAACTTTATTCTCTGTCAGCCAGGCGATACCTTTCACCAGCGCGAGCGCATTCCCCACAACCCGTCCGTCGCTTCGCTTTTCGAACATATTGACCGCAAACAAATCCGCCCCAGGCAAAAGTCCGCCCCAGCTGGGCTTGCCGACCAAAATACCGGCCACGGCGGTACCGTGATCGGCGGGACCTTCCGACCGTCCCTTGCGGTGGTATGAGCGGTATTGAATTCGTTGCCCCTTAAGCGCTTCATGGGACAATTGCACGGCGGCATCAATTTGACCCAGGCGAATACCCCGCCCACAACTCGGTGTCGCGGTGCCCCAGCCGATGGCGGCACGGGCATGAACTTTCAGTGACGATCCCTGTTGTGCTTCATAAAGGTGGTTCGCATCGACACTGATTGAAGGGAACTGCGCCGCCAATAACCGCCGCGCCCTTGGCACACTGTTGCCGGCCGGCACCTTAAGACGCACGACACCGATACCGAGCCCGGGCAGCGTTTGCGATTCAAGAACGGTAAACCCAAGAACAGCCGCGGCGGCATTAAAGTTTTTCGGTGGATTGGTAACAATCACTTCCCCTCGTTCGTAATAAGCATCAGGATTGGCGCCGATGCCAAACGGTCCATCGGATGGATTGACTTTTGGCGCCTGTCGGGCGGTTTGCTGTTGGTTTACGCGCGCCCTTGCCTTTGAGGCTTTGACCGCTTGGATGTCTTTTGCTTTTTGCTCTTCAGCGGTCGGGGTTTTATCGATTAAGGGTTGAACAATAAATATCCAACCGACAACCAAGATTATTAAGCCTCCGAAGAGGCACAAAACAACACGCATCATGTGTAAGAATTCCCTACCATTTTTTTATAAGTTTGATCGTTTAATTTATTAACTCATCGCACAATTCAAACATCCGACATAGGGGCTATTTAAATAATCACCAGCGTAAATAGCCCAATAAGAATCTGACACTATGTCTATCAAATGCGGCAAATATTATATGAATATAATCCTAATTTAAGAAATTTCCTGTCGTCAGTGCAAAAAATAGCGCTCGTTCATAAATCGCAGAAACCAGAAATTATCCTTAAGTTGTAGAGGCCATTAACCCAGATTTTAAGAGTATGGTTAAAAAAAGGTTTCATTTCAGGAGACTGCGTGGTATTTTTGAACATTCGGCAGAATGCTGAATGATAAGTTGAGAAGGAGAACTCATCATGGCAGTTGATCCGATTGGCACGGCCGATTCGGGCGCAACTGTTGTTACGTCTGCTGCCCTGGCCTTAAGTCAGCAAGCTCGGCAAGGTGTGAGCGAGCAAGTCGAGCAAATCGCTCAAAAATCCAAAGAGCCCGATCAAGATAATCAACAGACTAAAGCTGTTGAGCAAGGTCAAGAGTCTGGAAAGACTGAAGACCAATTGCAAAATAATGCAAATGGTTCTGCAAGCAGTCAGACTGCGCCGGTTCGTGGTCAGACCATAAATATCGAGGGGTAGCTCTCTACCCCTCCGTCTTTTTTTGTAACGTTGGAGTGATTCCCAGCGCGGTTTTTTGCGTCCAAATTTTTACGGACAAAAAAACGCGCGCGGGTGTGAACCTAGTTTTATTGATAGATTTGGATTAGTCGTCAACGCGGGTCGGCGCGCCTTCCGGATGGGATTCGGTTTCTTTCTTACCCTTCACCGAGAAAAAGAGTGCGATCGCAATACAAGCGATAAAGGCCAGGGACAACGGCCGGGTTAACATAAACCCAATTGGGTTTCCGTTGGAAACGACCAGGAGATCCCGCAAGCCCCCTTCAGCGATGGGACCGAGAATAATCCCCAGCAAGACACCGGCGGCTGAGAAATTATACTTGAACATAAAGTACCCCATGATACCGAACCCGATCATGATCCAGACATCGTAGATATTGCTGGTAGCGGTATAAGTGCCGATTACACTGAAGATGAGAATCATCGGGCCGATGATGCCTCTGGGGAAGAGTGTGAGATAAGCCATTAAACGCGCTAAAACAATAGCAACGAAACCCATGATCACATTGGCGAAGATGAAACCCCACATGATCGTGTAAATGACTGCCGGATTTTCTTCAAACAGACGCATGCCGGGTTGCAGCCCGTGAATAATCAACGCGCCGAGAATAACGGCGGCAGCGATACCACCGGGAATGCCAAGAACGAACATTGGAATGAGGGATGTCCCCGTTACACCGTTATTTGATGCTTCGGTTGCCGCGAGCCCCTTTAACTCACCCTTGCCAAATTCATCACCGGGCTTAGCGTTCCTGATTTCCCAGGCATAGGCGATCCACTGCGCGACCGATCCGCCGGCGGCGGGGATTATGCCAATGCCGAGGCCACAAACCCAGCCGCGGATCAGCGCCCATTTGCAGCGCATGATTTCCGCCGTTTTCGGCCAAATATTCCAGGACAGGGTTTTCACGCCGGAAATGTTCGATTTCGGGTTTCCTTGGCAGAGCTCCATGCCTTGGGCGAATGCGAATAGGCCAATGATCACCGGCATGATATCGAAGCCACCCTCGAGCGGCGTCATGCCGAAGGTAAACCTCGGATACGCGGAGTATTCATCCGTACCGACAACACTCAGAATTAATCCAAAGAAGCCGGCGATCAGCCCTTTTGCAACATGACCGAATGTCACGGAAGCGATAGCCGTGAGGCCGAGAATAGCGACGAGAAAATATTCAGCTGGGCCGAACCAAAGTGAAACCTTTGCCAATGGCGGCGCTAAGACCAGCAATACGACACCACTAATGATGCCGCCCATAACGGAAGCAAATGTGGATATGCGGATCGCTTCGATAGCCTTGCCGCGCTTTGTGAGTTCGAACCCCTCAATAGAAGATGCTGCAGATGCTGACGTGCCCGGCGTGCGCAGCAAAATGGCTGAGAACGACCCGCCGAAAATGCCGGCGGCATAAGTCGAAACCATCAGCAATAGGGCCGTGATTGGTGGAAATTTAAAGGAAATCGGGATCATCAGCGCGATGGCCATGGGTGGGCTAAGACCCGGGATAGCGCCGATCACGATGCCGACAACAACACCCACCATGATGGCGAGAAAGTTATACCAGGTGAAAATGTCCCAAAAATAAGGAAGTGCTTGTTCGAGATACATCGCGCCCTCCCTCTAAAAGAACATGCCTTCAGGCATATCAGCCTGAAGGATTAAAATAAAAAACCCATAAAGCGCCGGTAACAGAATAACAGCGGTAATGGCGATAACTTTGATATCGCGAATGCCCGACATCCACGCCGCAATCACGAGAAACAGCAGTGTCGCAACGAAGTATCCGATCACAAACGAAATCGACCAATAAATGATCACCAATAAAGCAATGTAATATTGTTTGTTTGAAGACCAGGAAAAATCGAAATTCATTAGCCGTTTCATTTCCGGCTCTTTACTCAAAATCGCTTTTGCAATCATGACTATGGCCATCAGTATGATGCTGACAGCGGCAAAATTGGAAAATTTCTGACCACCCGCGGGAAAATCCCAGGAATACCAGACAATCCAACCGGCAATGCCGATGAAGACGATACCGGCGATTACATCACCCATGTAACGCTGCATGAAAGAAAAGCCCCCTGTCGGTCCCTGTTGAGTCCCTAAAACCTTAATATCTGACGGCTACAATAACAATCATTGAGGCGAAAAAAAAAGGGGCCGGAAAATATCCCGGCCCCGTTCTTACACAATCAACAGTTTAATTGCCTTCGACTTCCCAATATTTGACTTTGAGAACGTTATCGGAAGTCGCTTTGACTTTATCAGCCAGCTCTTTACCTTTGAGCGGCCACAAGCCGTTTCCGTTACGAAGCTCTTTCAAAGCATACAACGGGTTATCCATCGCCTTTTTAATGGCGTTGGCATAAACGTCGTATTTTGCTTGCGGCAGACCGCGGGCTACCGCAAAAATACGGCCGGCAAAGGAAATGTTTTTCACGCCGGTCGCTTCGAAGAACGTCGGAACCGTCGGCAAGAAAGGCGAGCGTTTGTCGTCAAGCACGGCAATCGCCTTGATTTTGCTTTCGAGCATGTACGGAATGTAATAGCCAACATTACCGGCCACGGCATCGGTATGTTTACCGATGACTTCACGCAACTTCTTGGCGTCACCATTCGCGTAAACCTTGCGGACCTTGAAGCCTTTGATGAATTTTTCAGCAAAAGCAATGCCTTGGTGGTCGTCCGAGCCTACCGCCGTCGTGCTCATAACGATTTTATTCGGGTTCTTTTTCGCATAAGCAATGAAGCTTTTCAGATCATGAAAACGTTCGTCGCCTTCGCGGATCGCCCAAATGCACGGATCCAAGGAATGGCCGGAAACGAAATTGAAGTTTTCGATTTTTTCTGTCCGTTTATTCCGCGGGTCATGCATCTTGAAGATATGCGGAACGTTCACATACGCCAGCATGTGGTCGTCTTTTTTCGCATCCCACTTATAAACCTGCGCCCAGGACACCCAACCGCCGGCACCGCCGACGTTGATGACTTTGACCGGAACGCCGAGCTCTTTCGACAGGTACGGGGCAAACAAACGCGCGCTGCGGTCCGTGCCGCCGCCCGGTTTAAACGGAACTTGAAGCTTAACAGGCTTACTCGGAAACTTCGCAGAAGCCGGGGTTGCCGTAAAACCGGCAAGGGCGACAGCCGCGGAAACAACCGAGACAAATGCAAAGGAAGCTAATTTCCCTGCTTTCATGAATAAATCCTCCCTGGATTGAATAATTAAGAATCTTACGATACCAAAAATGGCATGACTTTGATTTCATCGGAGAAACGGCTGAATGTCAACGCCGGGTTCTCCACTGGTTCATCATGCGAACCAACATTTTGCGTATAATTTAATCCTATAATACTCAAGCTATCTTAACCTTGAGGGGCACCTTGCTTAGAAACCTTTCCGCATCAGCATAAGTTTGCTATCCCCTCAACCTCATGCGGAGGGGTGGCAGAGTGGTCGAATGCGGCGGTCTTGAAAACCGTTGTCCCTTTGCGGGGACCGGGGGTTCGAATCCCTTCCCCTCCGCCATTCTTTTTTTAAAAAACGACCCATTTTTTATTTAAAGTTTTGCCTGATGATGAGCTGGCAAAACTAGCGTCATTGGGTCCACTGTTCTGGTAGGTTAAATGATTATTGATTTCCGTTTGTCACTCGTAAATGACACGGCTGTCGTTCATCGATGATGGCACCCCTTCTGGAACAAAGAGTGCGTCTACCCGCAAGCCATAATCAAGAACACGTAACGCCTCAATATTCTCATTCAATTCCCGCTCTGACGGTGGCACGCGAACGATCCGGTCAAGCGCCGAACGCCGGTAAATATAAACCGGTATGTGCTGATAAATATCAGCGGCGCCCAGAACGGAAAGCCGCCGTGAAAAATTCGTAATCGTGCCGACTTTTGCTTCCGGCATGACGTAAACCTTGCGATCCTCGTTCCATACAACTGATATTTTAGGCGAATCGTCTTCTGTGCCCGTACCCAAGGGGGCAGCAAGTGTCGCCATGCCAACATCCGTTGACGACAACGGATACATGAGCGCGCGCAAGTATTTAGGATCGATTTCACAATAATGTTCGGGCATGTGAATGATTAAATCGTGATTACAAAATCGATCGAATTTCGTAACCGTTTGCGCAACCCGTGCTAGTCCTGAAGGCGGCTTATAATTATGTGTTCGCGGAATTTCCGAAAGGTCGGAAATTACAGAATATGCACCTGCATCTTGAACTGCTTCGGCAATAGCCTCATCGTGGCAGTCGACGATCGTGCAGCCGACATCTGCTTCTTTTGCACGGTGCCAGGCCGTGACAATCGAGGGGGCATTCTGGGCAGGATTGCTCCCCCGATTATCCGACTTAACGTCATCAAGCCGCGACGAAACTACAATGAGTGGATTGCGTTCCATCGACTTTTATTTTCCCGACAAGCTACTTATGTGTCGGATATCCAAGTAGAGAAGGATGATGGAAGTCACCGACCCGGTAATCACCGACGGCCTCTTCCATGTGTTCCATCTTAGTGAAAATGACTGGACCGTCTTTTGATACGAGAACATTCTCCTCTAAACGGCAGGTTTGCGGCAATCCGGGATGCCCCGCGAACGTCTCAATCGCGAAATACATGTTTTCCTTAATTTCCGCGGGATACTTGAGCGAATATGCACGGCTCATCCACATGCCCTCGTAAAGAGTAATGCCGATGGAGTGTGCAAACTGCTGAAGGGTCACTGTCCCATAG
>Ga0181579_10004307_pt1 | contig 11095 bp, 8 predicted proteins | sample 071ome_24_FD_132996 | JGI IMG/M metagenome (GOLD analysis project Ga0181579, IMG submission 132996) | Coastal salt marsh microbial communities from the Groves Creek Marsh, Skidaway Island, Georgia - 071402CT metaG (megahit assembly) | ecosystem: Environmental > Aquatic > Marine > Intertidal zone... | reverse complement strand
CATTTGATTGAGCCGCTGGGCTTTCAGCTGGATGCGAAATCCTGTCGGCGGGCCGGGCTGGATTATGCTGAATTGGCTGAGGTCTCGGTCTGGCCGGATTTGCAGGCCTGTCTGGCACATTGCCGGCCAAAAACCCTTTGGGTAATCACCAAATTCGGCCAGCAGCGCTATGACAAGGCCCGCTTTCGCCCGCAAGATGCGTTGCTATTCGGTTCAGAGACGGCTGGCCTGCCTGCAGATTTGCGCGCCAGCCTGCCTGCAGATACCCAGCTGTTTTTACCCATGCAGGCCGGAAACCGCTCGCTGAACCTGTCCAATGCGGTTGCCGCTGTGCTGTATGAGGGATGGCGGCAGAATGATTTTGCCAGCAGCTAGCCTGCCAGCGGACGGGCCAGACTGACCAGCCTGTCTATATCCAGACTGACTGCAAGATGATCAGCCAGCTGGTCCAACACGCCCTCCACCCGGTCCTGATGATTCGCCTCACTTGCTGGCTGGCAAATCTGCCGGCCAAGGCGGGCAAAATACCAGTTTCGAAAAGCGGCACTATCGAACAGCCCGTGCAGGTAGCATCCTGCGATGCGTCCATCCGGGCTCAACGCGCCGTGCCCGGATGGGAGCTGGCTTTGGCGTGTTCTGGCTGTCAGGAACGGGCGTTTGCAATCCGGCCCGCTGGTCTGGCCGAGATGGATTTCATAGCCCGTTGCCTCAGCCTGCCCATCCGCGCTCATCAGACGGGTCAGCTGCAGGGCCTTTTCCGGCCGCAGAACAGTCTCTACATCCAGCAGCCCCAGCCCGGCCAGCTGCCGGTGCCGGCTTTCCAGCTTGAGCGGGTCGTGCAGCTGGCGGCCCAGCATCTGATAGCCGCCGCAAATCCCCAGCACCGCGCCGCCGCGCCGGGCATGGGCTATAATATCGCTGGCCCAGCCACTGTCATAGAGATGCTGTAGATCGGCCAGTGTAGATTTTGACCCCGGCAGGATGACCAGATCACACTCTGTCGGTAGCGCCTGCCCGTCGGTCAGCAGCGTGACCCTCAGCCCAAGGTCAGCCAAGAGCGGGTCGAGATCATCAAAATTGGCGATACCCGGCAAGATGGGAACACAGATATGCAGCCGGTCAGCTGCCGAGGCTTTCGCCGGTGTCTGTGCCTTGCTGGCCAAATCCATCATATCCTCAGCAGGCAACAGGCGGGCCGCCTCAAACCAGGGCACAATCCCCAGCCCGGCCCATCCTGTATGATCTTCCAGCCAGCGCATCCCATCAGCAAACAGCCCCGGGTCACCGCAAAATTTATTGATACAAAATCCCACAATGCGCGCCGCATCTGTCGGCTCCAGCACTGTTTTAGTGCCTGCCAGCGCCGCGATCACACCGCCCCGTTCAATATCGCCTATCATCACCACCGGCAGATCAGCAGCCGCAGCGAAACCCATATTGGCAATATCGCCGCGGCGCATATTCACTTCACTGGCGGAACCGGCCCCCTCTACCAGAATCAGATCAGCCGTGCCTGCCAGCTGATGAAAGGAGTCCAGAACTGGCCCCAGCATTTGATGGCGGACCTGCTGCCAGCTCTGACCCGCTGGCAGCTGATGATGGCGGCCTTGCAGAATCACCTGCGCGTTCTGGCCGGGTTGTGGTTTCAAGAGAACCGGGTTCATATGCACGCTGGGCGGCACTCTGGCAGCCTGGGCCTGCACCGCTTGAGCGCGGCCAATTTCGCCGCCCTGCGGGGTGACCGCCGCATTGTTTGACATATTCTGCGGCTTGAACGGACACACCGCCACCCCCTGATTGGCCAGCAGGCGGCACAGCCCGGCGACCAGCAGGGATTTGCCTACGCCTGATCCGGTTCCCATGAACATCAACGCAGCGGTCATTGCCCACCCCCCAGATTTTTGCAAAAATTTCAGCTCAGATGATCGCTGAGGCCGGTTACCCCTTATCAGGAATGGCGGCCATAATAAAGGCCCACAACATGCTCTGCCTCAGCAAAAAACAGCCAGCGCGCCGCAAAAACGCCGATAAGATGCACCGCCCCGGCCAGCCCGGCTGCCAACAGGCCCGCCCCACCTGCCAGCAGGCCCGCCCCACTTGCCAACATGATCGCAGCAGGAAGAATGCTCATCCCCAGCAGGGCTATCACCCGCAACCGCAATGCGTGCTTGCGCCCGATGCGATAGACCATCTCATCCAGCAGGTAATTGCGGCCTGTATGGGGCGGCTCAAACAGACGCAGCTGACCGCGCCCGCCAAGGCCCGTCGCACTCGCCAGCGTGGAACCGGCCTCAGCAAATCTCTGCCCGCCGCGATACCAGACCCAGAGCTGGGCCAGACCGGCCAGCCCAAACAGCCCCGCAGCCAGCCCAGCCTGTGCCGTAATCAGCGCGCCGCCAGCCAAGGCCAGCAGGATAAACAGCACCACTGTGCCCGGCTGGTTCCAGCGGGGCACTGTTTTCAGCTGCGCATAAATCATGGCTGTCGCCAGCACGGTCAGCAGGCTGAGCCCGGCCCCGGCGCGGCCCAGCCAAACCCAATCTTGAGCAAAAAAGACCTGCCGCAGCCCGAACAGACCCATCAGGCCCAAAGCCGCAACAGCCAAAATCGCCTCACGGCTTAGCCAGCTGGTCTGCCACTGGCTGAAGGCGCGCCAGAAACGCTGCGGATTGCCCAAGTGAAAGGTTGAGGCAAGCAGCCCCCCGCCTGACAGGATAAAAGCCATGGCAAACAGCCAGAAACCGATCATTCCGCCGGTCTCGGCCTGCCCCAGACCCAGCCAGAACAGCATCCCGAAACCAAGGCCGGACAGAACAGTGAAAATAATGACAGACGGGGCCGGATTCATCTCATAATTTCTCCAAAGCCTTATCCAGCCATTTCAGGAACCCTTCTGGTTCTTCTGCTACAACTGGCAGCACATCCCCCGCCTCCGGCTGATCCAGCCAACGATCCTTGATGCGCGGCAGGAGATATTTATTCACCGGTTTGGTTCCCTGCTCCGGCATCAGATCGACCGCTTCCCGCTCAGCCACCAGCTGGCTGACCGCACTGTTCGGGTCGCCGAAATCGCCGAAATGGCGCGCTCCGGTGGGACAGCTGCGCACACAGGCCGGTATCTGATCCTCTGCTGCCAGGTTTTCATTATAGATGCGGTCCACGCACAGGGTACATTTTTTCATCACCCCTTCGGCCTGATCCATCTCTCGCGCGCCATAAGGACAGGCCCAGGCACACAGCCCGCAGCCGATACACGCCTCTTCATTGACCAGCACAATCCCGTCTTCTGCCCGCTTATAGCTGGCCCCGGTCGGACAGACGGTCACGCACGGGGCGGTTTCACAATGCAGACAGGATTTTGGAAAATGCACATTCTGGGCCGGGCCGTCCTCTGGTTCTATCTCAAAGGAATGCACCCGGTTCAGAAAACTGCCTACCGGATTTTCCCCATAGGCATCCATATCCGAGAGCGGCGCGCCATAATTTTCTGTATTCCAGCCCTTGCAGGAAATCACGCAAGCATGACACCCGACACAAATATCGAGATCAATAACCAATCCCAGTTTTTTATCAGATGCTGGCGGTAATTGTGTCATCTCTCACCTGCCTTTTTTTGCGGGCTTTGCTGGTCCGGGCCACTTTGCTGGCGCACAGTTTGCGGCCCGCGGCCAACAGGTGATTTCTGCGGTGGAAAATGCGGCTGTGATTCAGCGGGCGGCTCAGTCTTTTCAATAGCAACCCGCAGGTCAAACCAAGCCGCCTGGCCGGTCACCGGATCTGAATTGGCCCAGCGCAACCCATCTCCTTTTGGTGGCAGCAATTCATGGATGAGATGGTTCAGCAAAAACCCCTTACTGGCTTCCGGGGCTTTTTCATCCAGCGCCCAGGCCCCCTTGCGCTTGCCTATCGCATTCCAGGTCCAGACTGTCTTGCTGTTCAGCCCGGCCATGCGCGCCACCGGCACGGTAATTGAACCATGCGGCGATGTGACCTCAGCCCAATCTCCCTCGGCAAAGCCTTTTTCCTGCCAAATCTGTTCCGGCAGATAGAGCGGGTTTATACCATGTATCTGACGCAGCCAGGCATTTTGCGTGCCCCAAGAATGATACATCGCCATCGGACGCTGGGTCAGCGCATGATAGGGATAGTCTGCTGTCTCCTCTTGCGGGGCATACCAGAGGGGCAGCGGGTCCAGCTGGGCCTTGATGCGGGCACGCAGATGATCCGGGGGCTGGCGCGTTCCATGCCCCTCAGCTGCCAGCTGGAACCGGCGCAGCGGCTCTGACCAGAGATCAAAAAGATAGAATTGCGGCGCATCATACAGCCCGGTTTCCACTGCCCAATCCTGATAAGCCTTGTTCCAGGGTTTGAAATAGAGCGCCTCTTGCGGGATATGGGCGGTAAAAAAACTGCCATTGTCTATATAGGTCTGCAGCTGCGTCTCATTCACCTCACCGCGGCCTGATTTTTCGCCTTTTTTGCCACGCCAGCCCGCCAGCGGGCCAATGCCGGGCCGCCTTTCATGATGGGTGATATAATCGGCATAATCAGCATATTTCTGGCTGCCATCTTCCTTTACAAAGCCCTGCAATCCCAGACGCGCGCCCAGATCACACAAGACTGACTGAAAGCCGCGCACATCCCGGTCCGGCTCAATCACTGGCCAGCGGATCGCATCAGCTGCTGCATCCGCCTCGGAAATCGGCCTGTCCAGCAGAGAGATGCAATCATGGCGTTCCAGATAGGTGGTATCTGGCAGGATCAAATCTGCATAGGCAACCATCTCGGAGGAATAGGCATCTGAATAGATAATTTTCGGAATGACATAGCTGCCATCGGCATTAGTCGCGGTTAGCATCTCCATCACCCCGCCACTATTCATTGAGCTGTTCCAGCTCATATTTGCCATATAGAGAAACAGCACATCCACCGGATAGGGATCGCCTGCATAGGCATTGGAGATTACCATATGCATCAGCCCATGCGCCGACATCGGATTTTCCCATGAATAGGCCTTGTCAATGCGGGCCGGGCTGCCATCTTCTTTCAGGCACAGATCATCCGGCCCCTCAACATAGCCCAGATGCGGGCCATCCAGCGGGGCCCCCGGGGTTACCTTGCAATGCGGTTTGGGATGGGCAGAAACCGGCTTTGGATAGGGCGGCTTGAAGCGGAAGCCACCCGGCACTTCTACCGCACCCAGCAGGATTTGCAACAGATGCAACGCCCGGCAAGTCTGAAACCCGTTCGCATGGGCAGAAATGCCGCGCATCGCATGAAAGCTGACCGGCCGGCCCACCATTACCTCATGCGTTTCACCGCGAAAATCTGTCCAGCTTTGCTGTATCTCTATCGCTTCATCAAAGGCGGTGCGCGCCAGATCAGCCGCCAGCTTGCGAATTTGTCCCGGCTGCAACCCGCAGCGTTCGGCAACCTGTTCCGGGGCATAGGCCGGGTCCAGATATTTCGCCGCCATGCGGGCCATAACAGTGCGATGTGTGAGGCCATCCCTTTGCAGCTGACCATTCAGATCCGGGCGCACCCCTTTTGCGTCCCAGCGCGCCGGTTTGCCGGTATTTTTGTCAATGACCAGCTTGTTACCCTCTGCATCGCGCAGGAACAGACCATAGTCCGGGCTGCCGGGATCATCATTCAGCAGGAGCGGGGCATTGGTCCATCTGGACAGGTAATCCAGATCAATCTTGCCAGCCGCCATCAGACAATGCACCAGAGCCAGAATAAGCAGCCCATCTGTGCCCGGGGTAATGCCTATCCAATCATCTGCCACCGCATTATAGCCAGAGCGCACCGGATTAACGCCAATGATCCGCGCCCCGCGGGCCTTCAGCTTGCCAATCCCCATCTTGATCGGGTTGGAATCATGATCCTCAGCCACCCCGAACAGCATAAACAGCTTGGTATTATCCCAGTCAGGCTGGCCAAATTCCCAGAACGCGCCGCCCATCGTATAGATGCCGCCTGCTGCCATATTGACTGAGCAAAAGCCGCCATGCGCCGCATAGTTCGGCGTGCCGAAAGCCTGTGCCCAATAGCTGGTAAAACTCTGCGATTGATCGCGCCCGGTAAAAAAGGCCAGCTTTTCGGGATTTTCCCGATGCAGCGGGGCCAGCCAGCCCGTAGCCAGCTGCAAGGCTTCTTCCCAGCTGACAGGCTCAAACTCGCCAGAGCCACGCGGGCCCACCCGTTTCAGCGGCTGTTGCAGGCGCGATGGGGCCAGAACCTGCATAATTCCGGCACTGCCCTTGGCACAGAGCACCCCCTGATTGACCGGATGATCCCGGTTGCCTTCGATATAGACAGGCTTGCCCTTTTTGAGATGCACATTAATGCCGCACCGGCAGGCACACATATAACAGGTGGTTTGCCGGACCTCATCAGACGGGCGCGGCGACAAATTCAGCAAAGGTTCAGCCATAAAACCCTTCTTTATCATTTGATATTCCCCATCAGCTCATGCCAGATGATAGGGATGGCAGGAAGTCCGCCTCTCTCTTTACTTTGAGTTAAGCTCCTGAACCCGGCCCTGTCAATGCTGCCAGCCAGCCCAAACTGTCCTCGGTCCGGCCAACCGGTCTGTATTCAGCCCCGAACCAGCCCTGATATCCCAGCCGGACAAATTCGGCCAGCAGCCAGCGATAATCCAGCTCACCGCCTGAGGGCGGGCCGCGATGCGGAACAGCGGCAAATTGCACATGACCGATCAGGGGCTGGTATTGGCTGAAATAATGCACCAGATCACCGCCCTGGCGTTGCAGGTGATAGCAATCAAACATGATTTTGATATGCGGGCTGGCCAGCTGATCAACCAGAGCAGCGGCCTGATCACTATTTTGCAGGAAATAGCCCGGCACATCATGCCGGTTTATCGGCTCAATCAGCAACCCCATCCCGGCCAGAGCCGCCTGATCAGCTGCCCAGCGCAGATTTTCGGCAAAGGTTTTTTCCGCCTCTGGCCCGCTGGCAACCCCGGCCATGATATGCAGCTGGCGCGCGCCTATCTGCTGGCCATATTCCAGACCCTGATGAATCGCCGCACGGGCTTCTTCTTGCCTGCCGGGCAGGGCTGCCAGACCAAATTCCCCAGCCTCCGCCCGGCCGCGCACCGTATTCAGACACAGCATGGGCAGCCCAGTTTCGGCCAGCGCAGCTTGCAATTCTGTCTGATCGGTATCATAAGGCCAATGACATTCGACAGCCTGAAACCCGGCCTCGGCGGCTGCCCGGATTGCCGCGACCAGCGGCCGATCAGTGAATAACAGGCCCAGATTGGCAGAAAAACGCATTCCCCCTCTCCCCCTTTTTGGCAAAGCTGGTTTGTCCATAATCTATAGAATAAAAGCAGGCTAAAAACAAAAACCGGGCCCCCTGATACAAGAACAAGGGGCCCGATGTTACTTTTCAGGATAAGGCAAGCCGAACAGGCTTACTTTTCCGGCAGCTCCTCCGGCAGAACCAGATTCAGCACAATCGCCAGCACTGCTGCAGGCAGCAGGCCGGATACCATCAACAGCTTGGCTGTGCCTGGCAGATATTGCAGGGCCGCAGGCTCCATCTGCAGGCCAAGGCCGACAGACAGGGAGATGGCAAAGATCACCAGATTGCGGCGATTCCACTTCACTTGTGAGAGCATCGACACACCTGCCGAAGCAACCATGCCGAACATGACGATAACCCCGCCGCCCAATACCTCGATCGGGATGGTAGAGATAATCGCCCCCACTTTCGGGATAAGGCCACAGACCACCAGAATAATCGCCCCGATAGTCACCACCCCGCGGCTCATCACCCCGGTAATGGCAACCAGACCAACATTCTGGCTGAAAGAGGTGTTCGGCAGAGCCCCGAACAGGCCAGCAACGGCACTGCCCAGACCATCTGCATAGGTCGCCCCTTCAATTTCCTTGTCTGTTGCTTCACGGTTCGCACCACCGCGTGCAATGCCGGATACATCACCGACTGTTTCCACAGCCGAGACAAACGCCATCGCACACATACCGATAATTGCAGCCGCGGTGAATTCTATGCCGAATTTGAACGGCACCGGAGCTGAAAAAGCGGCCGCCCGGCCGATACCGTCAAAGCTGACCATACCCATTGCCCAGGCAACGAGATAGCCAACGACCATGCCCCACAGGACAGCCCCGACAGACAGCATTCCGCGGCTGAAAAATTTTAGCCCGAGCGTGACCACAATCACCACCCCGGCCACCAGCCAGTTATTAAAGCTGCCATATTCAGGCGTGCCCATCGCTGGCACACCGCCAGCCGCATATTGGATGCCGACCTTAATCAAGGCCAGACCAATCATCAGCACGACGAGGCCAGTCACCAACGGTGGGAAAGCAAAGCGAATACGACCGATGAAGGTGCCCAATACCGCATGGAACAGGCCCCCTACAACAACGCCACCCATCAGGATGGCAATCGCATCAACTCCCTTGCCCGCCACCAGCGGGATCATGATCGGCACAAAGGCAAAGCTGGTTCCCTGAACCACCGGCAAGCGCGCGCCGACCGGGCCAAAACCGATTGTCTGAAACAGGGTGGCGATACCGGCAAACAGCATCGACATCTGTATCATATAGATCATGAGCGGAAAATCGGGTGAATTGGACCCGAAACCGAAACCCGCCGCACCGGCCACAATAATTGCTGGCGTCACATTCGAAATGAACATTGCCAGAATATGCTGGATCCCAAGTGGGATCGCCTGTGCCATCGGCGGGGTGTAATTGGGATCTGCCAGTTGTTTGGCTGTTCCCAGTGAAGTATTAGCTGCCATTTTGTCCCCCTTTTGCTAGCTAATATTGGATTTGAGTCTGGTTTCCAGATATTTTGGAACTTAATCAGTCTTTCTGAACAACCATAAAAGGCTCCTCAAACCAGAACTCCTCCAGATTGTCCCCGCTGCCAATACGGTCAATGACCGCGAACAGCCCGGGACTGTGCAAGGGTGTCAAGACACCATGCCATATATTGCGGTGAAAACTCACCGCGTGATGTGCCGGGATCAGAAAAGCTCTTGGGAAACTAGGCCGATCCCCCACATCTGTTGCGACTATAACCAAAAAGGGATTCTCTGTCATGGGAATAAAACTTTGACTACCCAGAGGGTGCCTTTCCATCATATCCAGCCGATAGGGAAAAGCCCGCTTTTCTGCCAAAAACAAGCTGATCCCAGCACGCCCATCAGAAACATCCAGCTGCGCCAGATCATGCCAGCGTCCGCATTTTCCCTGGTTAATAATCATATCTGGCGAGCCTTCAGTCGCCAGCAAATCGCCAAAAGGCGCGAATGAGCCCTTTTCGGCGGTTTCGGTGAAGATATGGCGGTTTTCCGGCATAGTCTCTGGCTATTCTTTTCTGGTCAACCTGTCGGCGCGGCCGCGGCTTTGAGGGGCATATGCCGGTTGACATCCTTATAGAGCAGATAGCGGAACGGGCCGGTTCCGCTGGCATAGCAGGCTTGCGGACAAAAGGCCCGCAGCCACAGAAAATCCCCGGCCTCTACCGCAACCCAGTCACCATTGAGATAATAAACCCCGCTGCCTTGCAGAATATACAGACCATGCTCCATCACATGGGTTTCAGAAAAGGGAATGAGACCGCCCGGTTCAAAATTCACGATATTTATATGCATATCATGGCGCATATCAGCCGGGTCCACAAAGCGGCTGGTTGACCAGCACCCATCTGTATCCGGCATGGCCAGCGGTGCGGTTGCCGCATCTGAGGTGACAAAACTCTCCGGCTTGTCCAGCCCGGCTGCTGGCTGCCAGATTTTGCGGATCCAGTGAAAGCAGCAAGGCGCGGCTGATCTGTTCTGCAACGACCAGCGGGCCGCTGGGGCGATATAGACATAAGAGCCAGCGACCAGCTGGTAGGTCTCGCCCTCCAATATTAGCTCAGCTGTCCCGCTGACCACAAACAGCACCGCTTCGGCTGTCATCTCCTCTTCTGGTGTGTCAGACCCGCCCTGGGACGCGACTTCCATCAGATAATGGGAAAAAGTCTCGGCAAAACCGGTCATTGGCCGGGCCAGCACCCAAAGCCGCGTTGCCTGCCATCCCGGCAGATAGCTGGCCGTAATATCCTGCTGGGCATCCTTGCCGATCACGGCATAGGCTTCGGTAAAGTGCGATTTGCCGGTCACCAGCCTGTCCTGAGGCGGCAGCCCGCCGACAGGGGCGTAATAGGGCGGTTTTTTCTCAGCTGCCAAGTCCCGGCTCTCCTCTGGCTGATCCCATTTGCAACATGACCAGCCTGTGCCGCGCTGCAAAGAAGCTTGCCTATAATAGATCAGTTAGCCGCAGCCGGGCAATTTTTTCCACTTCCCGGCAAGCGGTGGTCAATTCAGCAGCCTGATCATTTTCTATCCGGCGGGTAAAAGCAGCCAGAATATCCACCTTGTTCAACCCGCGCACCGCGATGATGAAAGGATGCCCGAACTTGGCCTTATACTGATCATTCAGCTGGGTGAATTGACTGCGCTCTGCATCGGTTAGCATATCCAGCCCGGCACTGGCCTGTTCGGAAGCTGATTCAGCCGTCAGCCGACCCGCGGCCGCCAGCTTGCCTGCCAGATCAGGATGCGCGTCCAGAACCGCCCGCTTTTTATCATCCGAGGCTTGCCGGAAAATACAGCAAAGCGCAGAATGCAAACCGTCCGGCGTATCATGGGCGGGTCCCAGCTCTTGCTCAAAAGCTGCCTCGGCGATCCAGGCTGAATGTTCAAAAACCCCGCCAAAGGCAGAGACAAAATCCTGTTTTGTCATCTGGCTGGGGCAAAGGCGCGGCTGGGTTGCCGGATACTGCACGGCCCAATGGCGGGCTATATCCACCCGCCGGGCCAGCCAAACCCGGTCATGGCCCTGCACATAATCAATAAAGCGGTGCAGCGCGGCGGTGCGGCCAGGGCGCCCGGCCAGACGGCAATGCAGGCCGATATTCATCATCTTTGGCGCCCCGTCCAGCCCTTCTTGATAGAGCGTGTCAAAACTGTCTTTGAGATAGCTATAGAACTGATCTCCTGAATTAAAGCCTTGCGGGGTGGCAAAACGCATATCATTGGCAT
>Ga0181579_10004306_pt1 | contig 11095 bp, 8 predicted proteins | sample 071ome_24_FD_132996 | JGI IMG/M metagenome (GOLD analysis project Ga0181579, IMG submission 132996) | Coastal salt marsh microbial communities from the Groves Creek Marsh, Skidaway Island, Georgia - 071402CT metaG (megahit assembly) | ecosystem: Environmental > Aquatic > Marine > Intertidal zone... | reverse complement strand
GCGCATCATGGCGTAGTCGTCGCCCGGGTTGTAGCCGTCGCCGGCCGCCGGCGCGCCACCCTTGGCGTCCTTGGTGCCTTTGGCGCCCTTGATGTTGAACTTGCGGTAGGCGCTCTTGTTGAAGCCCTCCGGCCCGACGACAATCATGGCGCCGACCGCCTGGGTGCCGGCGACGTGGCTGTTGTCATAGACCTCGATCCGTTCCGGCGCGCCGTCGAGGCCCAGGCGGTCGGACAGGCCCTCGAGCAGGCGGCGCTGCGAGGCGCTTTCCGCAAGCCGGCGCTGCAACGCCTGGCGGGCGTTCTCGGCGGCATGGTGGACCAGCTTCAGCTTGTCGCCGCGCTGCGGCCGGCTGACCCGCACCTTGCGTTCGGCGCGCACGCAGAGTGCCTGCTCGACCAACTCGCGGTTGGGAATGTCGCCGCTGAGGTAGACGTTGGCCGGCGGCGGCGTGCGGGCGTAGAACTGGCCGATGAACGCCTCCAGCACGGCGCCCGGTGCCTCGTCGCGGGCATGCGACGGGAAATAGGCCCGGTTGCCGTAGTTGGCGCCGGAGCGGAAGAAGAACACCTGGATGCAGGTGACGCCGCCGTCCTCCGCCGCGGCGATGACGTCGACGTCGCCGGACTTGGTCAGGTTGATGTCCTGGTGCGCCTGGATACGGGTGAGCGCCCGGATGCGGTCGCGGTACTGCGCGGCGAGCTCGAATTCGAGATTATCGCTGGCGTCCTGCATGAGCCGGGCGAAGCGGCGCTGGATCTTCGTGCTGTCGCCGGTCAGGAAGGCGCGCGCCTCGTCGACCAGTTCCGCGTAGTCCTCGGCGGCGATCTTGTCGACGCAGGGCGCGGCGCAGCGCTTGATCTGGTAGAGCAGGCACGGCCGGCTGCGGTTGGCGAACACCGTGTCGGTGCAGGACCGGAGCAGGAAGGCGCGTTGCAACACCGCCAGGGTCTCGTTGACCGCCCAGACCGACGCGAACGGGCCGAAATAGTCTCCCTTGCGGTTCTGCGCGCCGCGGTACTTGAGCACACGGGGATAGTCGTGATCGCGGGCGATCAGGATGAAGGGGAAGGACTTGTCGTCGCGCAGCAGGATGTTGTAGCGCGGTGCATAGCGCTTGATCAGGTTGGCCTCGAGCAGCAGCGCCTCCGCCTCCGTATGGGTGGTGACGAACTCCATGGAGGCGGTCTCTGAAATCATGCGCCGGATGCGGATCGACTGGCGCTCCGGATGGGTATAGGCGGCGACGCGCTTTTTCAGGCTCTTGGCCTTGCCGACGTAGAGCACCTTGCCGTCGGCATTGATCATGCGATAGACGCCGGCCGATGACGGCAGGGTTTTGAGATGCGCTTCGATGACGGCGACGCCACGCGCCGCGGTATCCCCCTCCGCCGGGTCAGCGGCAGATGGGGCCGAGACCAGTGGTTCAGGGTGCTGGGGTTCCGAGGGGTGGGCCTTCGTCATAGTCACATTCGACAGTCGGTTCCGGTAGCGAAACGAACGCCGGGTGGCGCCCGCCCAATATACCCGAACTATCCACCAAAGCTGTGGATATGTTTGTTGAAAACGGCGCGCGCATTACCTTTGAGTTTAAGAATCAACACGTTAGGGCATTTGGCTAATTTTTAGGCATGCCGCTAAATTATTGAAAATAAATGATAATTTTTGATTTTCTTGGAGCGGTCACTGATCTGCAAAACACCGGAAATAAATTGGTCACACTTCGCGGGCATGGCAGCGGCTGTGCAAAAGTGGCGGGGACGATGGGCTGAAGTGATCTGTTCTATTATTTGCGGATAAACCAAGATCATATCTTTTTATACTTGGCTTTTCCTTTCGATCTCGACCCCGACACTGGCGGCGTTTTCAAGTATATCGAGCTTTTCGACGCGCACCCGTGCGCTGCGGACGCGCGGATCGGCGAGCGCCATGTCGGCGATCTCGTCGGCGAGCGTTTCGACCAGGTTGACGTGCCCGCGCTGGATGATGCGCTGTATGCCGTCGGCCATGTCCTCGTAGCAGATGACGTTGCGGATATCGTCGTTGATCGGGTGATCGCCCTCGACCACGGCGAGGTCTAGGTTGATGCGCACGCGCTGGTGACCCTGCTTTTCGTGATCGTGGATGCCGATGGAACAATCGAGCACGTAGTCCCGGATGAACACATGGCGAATGGCATTGCCCGCGTCGGCGATCCTGAGCGGCGCCACGTTATCGGCGAATCTGCGTTCCGCGTCCATCGATAGCATTCCTTCCGTTCGGTCCAAGGCCCTTGGAAAAGGGCCATACATCTATCCCCATCGGCATCAATGCGCCAGCACCAATCAGCGCATGCCCATATGCTGGCCGGCGTCGACGGCGATCATCTGCCCGGTCACCGCCGGCGATTGCAGGATGAACATGACGGCGCGGCAGATGTCCTCGGGCTCGACCCGGCGGGCCAGCGGCATGGCCGTCCATTCCTCTGCGAAGTCCTCGGCGCTCTGATGCACGCTCTGCAGCGTCGGCCCTGGGCCGATGCCGTTGACCCGCACCTCGGGTGCCATGGCGCGCGCCAGGATCTGCGTCAGCCCCCACAAGCCGGCCTTGCTCAGCGTATAGGTGGTGAAATCGGGCGTCAGGTTCCAGACCCGCTGGTCGATGATGTTGATGATGGCGCCCTCGGCGCCGGGCGGCAGCTGCGCCTGGAACGCCTGCGACAGCAGGAACGGCGCGCGCAGGTTTACCTCCATGTGCGTGTCCCAGGTCTCGCGGGTCGAGGTCGCGACCGTATCGCTCTCAAAGGTCGAGGCATTGTTGATCAGGCACGTCACCGGCCCGAGCGCCGCCGTCGCCGCCGGCATCAGGGCCTCCGTCTCCGCCTCGGCGCTGAGGTCGGCCTTGAGCGCCACGGCGCGGCGGCCGCGCGCCTCGATCTCGGCGACCAGCGTCTCGGCGTCAGCCGCGGCGCCCCGGTAATGCACGACGACGTCCCAGCCGGCATCGGCCAACGCCAGCGACACGGCGCGTCCGATGCGCCGCGCCGCGCCGGTCACCAATGCAACAGCGGTCGGTGCGTCCGTCATGGCCAGAGAATGCAAGAAGCGTTGTCACGAGGCAAGTTACGGACCCTCCCCCGGCGACCCGCCCCGGTCAGCCGACGATGCCCTGCAGGCCGGTCGCCTGGAGCCACACGTAGAACAGATAGGCCGCCACCAGCACGCCGCCCGAGAGCCGCGTCAGCCGCCAGCCGAAGGCGACCACCGGCACCATCACCAGGGTCGCGCCGAGCATCACCCAAACGTCGAACTGCATGACCTTCTCGGAAAGCGGCAGCGGCACCAGCGAGGCGGTGATGCCGGTCACGAACAGGATGTTGAACAGGTTCGAGCCGAGCACGTTGCCGATTCCGACCTCGCCGTGTCCGCGCCAGGCGGCGACCACGGTGGCCGCCAATTCCGGCAGCGAGGTGCCGAAGGCAAACAGCGTCAGGCCGATGACCTCTTCCGAGACGCCCCAGGAGCGCGCCACCTTGACGCCGCCGTCGATCAGCACTTCGGCGCCGAGCGCCAGGCCGACGAGACCGGCAACGACGGCGATCAGCTCGCCGGTCAGGGTCTTGGGCCAGCCCTCGAATTCCTCGAGGGTATCGTCGTCGGCGTCGCCTTCATGGGTGTCGCGCCAGTAGGAAATGCCGAGAAAGATGACGAAACCGAGCAGCAGCAGGCCGCCGGCCATGGCATCGAGCACGCCCCGGAAGGTCAGCGCGACGAACAGCAGGGTGCCGCCGATCAGCATGGCGCTGTCTCGGCGCAGGCTCTTTTCCTTGCGCTGGATCGGCATGATCAGCGCCGCGGCGCCGAGAATAAGAAGCACGTTGGCGATATTGCTGCCGACCACGTTACCGACGGAAAGCCCGGTCGCACCCTCGAAGGCGGCGCGCACGCTGACCACCAGTTCCGGCGCCGAAGTGCCGATGGCGACCACGGTCATGCCGATCACCATGGGAGACACGCCGAAACGCTCGGCCAGCATTACCGCGCCACGGACCATCAATTCCGCGGCGCCGACCAACAAGGCGAAACCGATTGCGACTTCCAAGTAGATCAAGGGTTCTGGTTCCTTATTTCTTCAGGCCAGTGGGCGAAAGCGGCGACAACAGCGCCGTATAATGTCCGTTTGAATGGCACGATCAAGCCCGGAAGCTCGTCCAGCGCCGTCCACCGCCATTCGGAGAACTCCGGCTTGGCGTGGGCCGAGAGATCGAAGTCGGAATCCCGGCCGGTAAACCTGAGTGCGAACCATTTCTGCTTCTGCCCCCTGTATTTCCCCTTCCACGCCACGCCGACCAGATGGTCGGGCAGGTCGTAGTCGAGCCAGGCGTCGGTTTCGTCGAGAATCTCGACCTTGTCGGTGCCCGTCTCCTCGGCGACCTCGCGGATCACGGCGTCGGCCGGATCTTCCTGATCGTCGATGCCACCCTGCGGCATTTGCCAATAGTTTTCAATGTGCTGGCCGGCTCTCGGCAGGCGGCTACCGATCCAGACCCGGCCGTCCGAATTGAATATCACACCGCCGACGCCGCGCCGGTAGGGCAGCCGCGCGCGCAGTTCGGCGACCTGCGCCTCGTCCATGGTCTCGTTCATTCGATGAATTGCTTTCCGACCAGCGCCGATACGGGCACCAGCACCAGCTTCTTCTCGGCGAGGGTCTTGGTCCAGGCCTGGAGCTGATGGATGCTCACCGGGTAGGGGTGCGCCAGGGCGATCGCCGTGGCGTTCTTCGACACGAAGGTCTCCAGGTTGCGCAATTTACGCTGGATGAGGTTCGACGACGGCGGGTCGTCGAGCACGACGTTGTTCTTGACCACCGGCAGGTCGATCTCGGCGGCCAGGGTCGGCGCCGAGGACTTGCCGCGCGTCGCGTCGACGAACATCAGCCCGCGGTTCTTGATCTCCTGCAGCACCGGTTTCAACTGCCCGTCCGCGGTGTTGAACTTCGAGCCCATGGTCGACACCACGCCGACGTAGCCGCCGAAACTTGCCAGCACGCTGTGCAGCCGCTTGAGGTTGTCGACCACCTGGACCGTCGTCGTCAGCGCCATGGGACCGGCGTCCTCGTTCGGGAACCGCCCGCTTTCCATGGGCAGGGAAACGAACACCTCGTGGCCGGCGAGCCGCGCGCGCAACAGCCAGTCCTCCAGGTCCGGCGCGTAGGGCTCGAACACCAGGCTGACTTCGGCGGGGAGCTTGCGGATGGCGGCGATGGTCGCGGCGCGGCTGAGACCGAGCCCGACCATCATCAGCGCCACCTGCTGGCCCTGTTCGCTTCCGGTCAGCGGCCGGGCGTAGACCTCCCACGGCTTGCGGCCGCGGCTGTCGATCTTGGGCAGCGGCTTGGCGACGCCGGAAATCTTTTCGAGCAGCGCCTTGTCCGGCGCCGCCGCCAGGGCGACACCGCGCTCGAGATCCTGCACCCGCCGGTAGGACGCCGCCGTTACTGACTGCACCACCAGGCCCTGAACGCCATCCGTGGCGCCGGCCAGCTGGTTCAGGGAACCGCCGCCGCCGAGGCCGCCGGGCTGCGCCATCAGGTTGGGTGCCTCGCCACCGGCCGGCGGCGCCGGCGCGCCTTCGGCCTGGCCTTGCGCCGCCTGGTCCGCGGGCTGTTCGGCCGCCGCCTGGTCCGTGGGCAGCGGACGGTCGCTGCCTTCCTCGACGGAATTCAGCGATCCCGATCTCGGCGGCAGGGCCATCTGTACGGCGCCTTCGGGAAGCGGCACGCCGGCCGACTGCGGCTTGTCGTCGCCCATGAGCCAGAGCGCCGCGCCGCCGGCGATGCCGAGCGCCAGCACGGTGATGCCGGCGGCGATGAAGACCAGTTTCTTGGAGCGTCCGCCGCGCTTGCGGCGGCCGCCGTCCTCGTCGTCTTCGTCCCAGTCGTCGTCATCTTCGTCGTAGTCGAACTCGCCGTCGGCGTCTTCGTCGTCGTCGACCTCGACGTTGTACTCGTCCTGGCCGCCGACGGGACCGTCGTCCCCGTCGTCACCGTCGAGCTGGCTGCCGGTCCCGAACAGCGAGTCGTCGTCCTCGGCCATCTGCGCCTCGAGGGCCGCCAACTGCTGGTCCTGGATGCTGACGTCTTCGTCGCCGTCGTCGCGCGCGGACGCGACCTCTCCTTCGAGGTCGTCGTCATCGTCGTCGTCCATGATGACCACGGTACTCGGACCGTCGTCGTCATCCTCGCCGACGTCGAAGTCCTCGTCGTCGTAGTCGTCCTCGTCGTCGTCTTCCGACGATCGCTTGAACAGTTTCTTCAGGAACTTCAATGCGGAGTCCCCTTCCGCCGGTTTACGCCCGCGTCAAACGTCCGGATCAATTGGTCGGCTTCGTCAAGGCCTGCGAGTATAGCGAAAGACCGCGCAGCAGGTCGATGGCACGCGCCAGCTGGTAGTCGTCGGCTGCCTTGGCCTCCGGTTTCTTGGCGCCGTCGGCGGCGGGTTTCGCCACCCCTTCGGGCGCATCCGGCGCCTTCTTCGGCTCCTTCGCGGTATCGTCCGGATTGTCCAGAGCGCCGACCAGATCGGCTTCGCGGGTGCGCTGGGCCGTGGTCAGCTTCTCGACTTTGGCCGGTTCGACGAGGATATCCGGGTCGATGCCCTTGGCCTGAATGGAACGCCCGGAGGGCGTATAGTAGCGCGCCGTGGTCAGGCGCATGGCGCCGTGACCGGACAGTGGCATGATGGTCTGCACGGAACCCTTTCCGAAGGACTTGGTGCCGAGCACGATGGCGCGGCGGTGGTCCTGCAGGGCGCCGGCGACGATCTCGGACGCCGAGGCCGAGCCGCCGTTGATCAGCACGACGATGGGCAGCCCCTTCGCCAGATCGCCCGGCGTGGCGTTGTAGCGCTGCGTGTCCTCGGCGTTGCGCGACCGGGTGGAGACGATCTCGCCGCGTTCCATGAACGCGTCGGAAACCTTCACCGCCTGATCCAGCAGGCCGCCCGGGTTGTTGCGCAGGTCGAGCACCAGGCCGATCATCTTGTCGCCCAGCTCGCCGTCGAACTTGGCCATGGCCTTGTCGAGCCCGACGTCGGTCTGCTCGTTGAAGGACGTGATGCGCACGTAGCCGACGTTGCCTTCCGTGCGTGAACGCACCGAGGTGATCTTGATCACCGCGCGGGTGATGGTCACGTCGAAAGGTTCGGCCACGCCCTGGCGGCGGATGGTCAGCTTAATGTCGGTGCCGACCTTGCCGCGCATGCGCTCGACCGCCTGCGCCAGCGTCAGCCCCTGCACGGACTTGCCGTCCAGGTGGGTGATGAAGTCGCCGGACTCGACGCCGGAGCGGTAGGCGGGCGTGTCGTCGATCGGCGAGATCACCTTGACGAAGCCGGCCTCCATGGTGACCTGGATGCCGAGCCCGCCGAACTCGCCGCGGGTGTTAACCTGCATGTCGCGGAAGTTCTTGGCGTTCATGAAGCTGGAATGCGGGTCCAGCGCGGTCAGCATGCCGGTGATGGCCGCCTCGATGAGTTCCTCGTCGGTGGGCTTCTCGACATACTCCGCGCGCACGCGCTCGAAGACGTCGCCGAACAGATTGAGCAGCCGATAGGTATCGGCGTTGTTCTTGGGCGTTTCCGCCGCACGGGCATCCGGCGCCAGAGACAGCGTCAGGGCCAAAACGGCGATCACAGCGATCGCCAGCTTTCGAGAAGTGTTCATCCGCTTACCTTACCTTTTCGCCTTGCCAACCATGCCAGGGGGTCGATGGACTGGCCCTTGCGACGGAATTCTACATAGAGCGCCGGCGGCTGCACGCGATTGCGACCGCCAGAACTCACTGTCTTCGCCTTCCCCATGACGCCGACGGGCTCGCCGAGCAACAACCACTGCCCGACGGCGGCGTCGATCCGCGCCATGCCGGCGAGAAGGCTATGATATCCGCCGGTGTGTTCGATGATCAAGAGTTGCCCGTAACCGCGGAACGGCCCGGAAAACACGACTTTCCCCTCATATGGGGCGATGACCTGCGCGCCGGCAGTGGTTTCCACGGTCAAACCTTTGTGAACACGGCCCGGCGCAATGTTCTGGCCATAGCGCGCGACCACCCGGCCGATGACCGGAAACGGCAATTCGCCTTTCGCCTGGTCGAAGGGTTTGCGGCTGAACCCCTTCGGCATGGGCGCGGGAAGCGGCGTGTTGCGGGCGATTCGCTGCGCCGGAACCGCCGTTCCGGCGGCAGGCGCGCGCGCCGGCTGTGCCTCGGCGTCGCGGCGGCGTTGCTGTTCGGCCTGGATCTCGTGCAGCCGCTCGACCAGGTCCTGCAGGCTGGCGGCGCGCTTCGAAAGCTCCGCCATCTGCCGGTTGGCACGGGTGGTCTCCAGCACGGCGCGCCGGCGCAGGCGGGACTTGCGCCCCAGCAGGCGGCTCAGCACCTTGCGCTGGCCTTCGAGCTTGCCGACTTCGGTATCCTGTTCGGCGCGGCGGAGCTGGGTCTCGCGGCGTGCCTCGGCAAGCTCGGCGAGGCGTTCGCCCAACACCCGCGCCTCGCCTTCGAGCCGGGGCAGCACGGCGCGCAACAGGATCGCGCTGCGCACCGTATCGGCCGGCGAAACCGGTTGTGCGATCAGGGCTTCCGGCGGATTGCGCGCCATGCGCTGAAGCGCCGCGAGCACCTGGCCGAGCTGGCCGCGCCGTTCCTTGAACAGATCCTGGATCTCCTGCTTGCGCACGCCCAGCTGCTTGAGCCGGTTTTCCAGCTCGTCGATGCGGTGCTCGTGATGCTGGATGATGCGCGCCGCCGCGACCAGGCCCTCGCGAATGCGCTGGATGTCCGCCTCCAGGTCCTCCGCCTTCTTCTGCAGCGCCTCGGTCTTGCCGCGCGCGCTGTCGAGTTTCTGCTTGGTGGCGCGGAGCTGATCGGCGGCGCTGGGCGGCGGCGCCTTGGCGGCTGGGGCGGCGGCGGGCGGCTGCGTCTGCGCATCGGCGGCCCACAGCGGGAGCGCCACGGCACAGATCAGCGAAGCGGAAAAGATCGGTACCCGGCGCCGCGCCGCCGGCATGTTATTCGGCGGCGGCGGTCGCAAGCCCGCCGGACTTGAGAAGCGACGCGCCGGTCATTTCGGCGGGCTGGTCCAGCGCCATCAGCTGCAACAGCGTCGGCGCCACGTCGGAAAGCCGGCCGTCCGCCAGCCCGATGACGCCGGCCGGCGGGTTGACCAGGAACGCCGGCACCATGTTGAGCGTGTGCTGGGTATGCGGCTCGCCGCTGGCCGGGTCGAGCATCTGCTCGCAGTTGCCGTGATCGGCGGTCACCAGCATGACGCCGCCGGCGGCCTTGACGGCGGCTTCCAAGCGGCCGAGGCAGGCGTCCAGCGTCTCGGCGGCCTTGACGGCAGCGGCCAGGATTCCCGTGTGGCCGACCATGTCGCCGTTGGCATAGTTGACGACGATGAGGTCTAACCTGGCCGACCGGATGGCGTCGACCAGCTTGTCCGTGACCTCCGGCGCCGACATCTCGGGCTGCAGGTCGTAGGTGGCGACCTTGGGCGACGGCACCAAGATGCGCTCCTCGCCGTCGAACTCCGCTTCGCGGCCGCCGTTCAGGAAGAAGGTGACGTGGGCGTATTTTTCGGTTTCGGCGATGCGCAGCTGCTTAAGGCCCGCCTCGGAAACCACCTCGCCCAGGATGGCACCCAGGGTCTCGGCGGGAAACAACGCCGGAAACAGCGGATTGAGTTCGGCCGAATACTCGACCATGCCGAGGCGCGCGGCGAATTGGGGCGCCGCGTCGCGCGGAAAACCGTCGAACGCCGGGTCGGCCAGGGCGGCCAGAATTTCGCGCGCCCGGTCGGCGCGGAAGTTGGCCATCAGCAGGCCGTCGCCGTCGTCCATGCCGGCATAGTCGCCGATCGCCGCGGGCAGCATGAATTCGTCCGTCAGGCCGTTGGCGTAGCTGGTTTCGATGGCCGTGAGCGCGTCGGGCGCTGTCCCGCCAATGGCGCGGGTCAGCACCGCATGGGCCTTCTCGACCCGCTCCCAGCGCTTGTCGCGGTCCATGGCGTAATAACGGCCGGAGACCGTGGCGACGCGGCAGTCCGGAATATCGGCGATGCCGTCCAGGAACCGCGCCATGCAGTCGCGGGCCGCGCTCGGCGGCGTGTCGCGCCCGTCGAGGAAGGCGTGGATGCGCACCGGCACGCCGCCATCGGCGACGATGCGCGCCAGGCCGACCATGTGATCCTGGTGGGAATGCACGCCGCCCGGCGACAGCAGGCCGAGCATGTGGCAGGCGCCGCCGCTCGCCTTCAAGGCGTCGATGAAGGTTTTCAGTTCAGGCTTGGCGGCGAGGCTGCCGTCGGCGAAGGCTGCGTCGATCTTCGGCAGGTCCTGCATGACGATGCGCCCGGCGCCGAGGTTCATGTGGCCGACCTCGGAATTTCCCATCTGGCCGTCCGGCAGGCCGACGTCGGCGGCGCAGGATTTCAGCAGCGCCTTCGGATATTCGCCCTGGAAGCGGTCCCAATTGGGCGTATCGGCGATGACCACGGCGTTGTTTTCGGCTTCGGCACGCTCGCCCCAGCCGTCGAGGATGCACAGCACGACAGGCCTGGGCGGTGTCTCGGACGCCTGGGAAGGTTCGGCGGATGCGTTCATGGCACTAATATAGTCATGGTTGGCGGTTTGTCGCAGCCTATTTGGCCGATCACCAAGAATTCATCAAGACCCGGCTGGAAATTCGGCCGCGCGGAGTCATATGATCGTCGTTAACGCATGAATCAGGCGGGAGTTTGGCGATGTTTTTCAATTTTTCGAGCCGCAAGGCGGAGATGCCCGATCCGGATACGGCGCTCAAGGGCCGCGCCGAACCGATGCCGGTGACCGAGCCGCATTTCGTCAACGGCCGGCCGCTGACCCCGCCCTATCCGGAAGGCTTCGGCAAGGCGATGTTCGGCCTCGGCTGCTTCTGGGGCGCCGAACGCATGTTCTGGCAGGTGCCGGGAGTCTACGTGACGGCGGTCGGTTACGCCGCAGGCCACACGCCCAACCCCACCTACGAGGAAGTCTGCTCGGGGCGTACCGGCCACAACGAGGTGGTGCTCGCGGTGTTCGAT
>Ga0181579_10004304_pt1 | contig 11099 bp, 9 predicted proteins | sample 071ome_24_FD_132996 | JGI IMG/M metagenome (GOLD analysis project Ga0181579, IMG submission 132996) | Coastal salt marsh microbial communities from the Groves Creek Marsh, Skidaway Island, Georgia - 071402CT metaG (megahit assembly) | ecosystem: Environmental > Aquatic > Marine > Intertidal zone... | reverse complement strand
GTGCTGGCCTATTGGGACGGCGATGGGGGCCGATCCTATCACCACACCGCACCGGTCAACGCGCTTTACGGTCTCAACGAAGCCCTGGCGATCGTCGAGGAAGAAGGCCTGGAGGCGTCTTGGGCGCGCCATGCAAGGACCCACAACGCACTTCGCGCGGGGCTCGACGCAATGGGCGTCCAATTCCTGGTCGACCCGGCGCATCGCTTGCCGCAGCTCAATACGGTGTTCATTCCGGACGGACTGGACGATGCCACAACGCGTGGTGCGCTATTGCGCGAGCATGGAATCGAGATCGGCGCCGGCCTGGGGCCCTTTGCGGACAAGATTTGGCGCATAGGTCTGATGGGCGAATCCAGCCGGATCAACAACGTGCTCGTCTTTCTCGCCGCACTGGAGAAAATGATGCGCGCTGCGGGGCTCGATGTCCCCGCGAGCGGCGTCGAAGCAGCCGCGGCCGCTTAGGCAGGCAGACCCGTCCGCGAGGACTTATCGCCGGCGTCCCATGCTGCACGGAAGTCGTCGTCATGGAGCCGAAACGACGGACGATCGATAAACCGCTCGAACCACGCCGTAAGGTTAGGACGCCCGGTGCGCCAGTCGTCGTCGCTTCCGGATGTCGCTCGCTGCCGGTCGAGATAGATCAACGCGCACGCGATCGAAATCAGCCCGATCGTAAATCCCGCGAAGGATGGCGCCTCCTCTTCGAGGGTGTCCAGGCATCGGTTCATGGTCGCGGTATGCCGGTCCAATGCATCTTGGAACAGAACCTCCTTGGGGCGGTTGGTTTCGACAACCCGAAGAACCGCGGTATCGAATAAACCGTCGCCCAGGGCGAGCTGACGAAGCGCCGTCCAACGCGCCTCGCCATGCGGCGGAAACATCTTGGGGCCGTCATGTAGCGAATCGAAATACTCGTAAATGGCCGGACCGCCGTAGAGCGGGGTGCCGTCGTCGCGGACCAGCGTCGGGACTTTGCTAAGGGGGTTGGCAGCAATATGGGCTGGGTCCCGGTCGAACGGGTTAGTCGGGATGCGTTCGATCTGGTCGTAAATACCGGCCTCGATGGCCACGACCTGAACCTTATGAACGAGGTTCGGAATCGGTGTATAGAAGAGCTTCATGAGGTCCTCTCGTCGGACCAAAACCAATTCTCAAACCGCGCCAAAGCGGGCGATCCAGCGTTCACGTCAACCCTCGTCATTGTGCCTTTCCCGGCGTCACTTTTGCCATGTCCGTCAGCCCTAACATTGACTCACGTCAACGCAATAGAGTGGCAGAATGCCGCACCCCTGAGATCGGCTCCGGGGCGGCTATCCGATGCACCAACCTACCCTTTCTGAGTGACGAACGCGCGAATATCTGACGCTGGGACCGGTCTTATCGATCATGCTACGGCGGTTGGATGTTCATTTCGGGGTGCCGGCGAGTAGTTGCGCCCACCTCCTTAGGAACTAACATCGTCCGCACAGCAAGGAGAGTGGCGCATGCAACTGTTCTATACGCCGTTGGCGGGGTACGTGCACCGGGTCGAGATCGTCGCGCGCGAGGCCGGAGTTTGGGACGACCTGAGCTTGGTCCCAACCAACCCGTTTGAAAGCCCCGAAGCGCTGGTGGCGGCCAACCCGCTGAGCAAAGTGCCGACCCTGATCCGCGATGACGGCGTGCCGATGTTTGGGGGGCCGGTGATCTACGAATACTTGGATTCGCTTCGCTACGGTCCGCGGCTCTATCCGCAGGATCCTGCGGCGCGGTGGGACGCACTGCGTCTTTTCGGGTTGTCCGAGGGGATGTTCGACGCTGCCGACCTGCGGGTTGTCGAACTGCGGCGGCCGGACGGCGAGAAATCACCGTTCTGGATCGATCGCTACCAGGCGGCGGTGGACCGCTGCCTGGACCGCTTGGAACAGGAGGCCGTTTCGTTTGACGAATTTCACATCGGTCTCGTGTCGATTTCCGGCGCCCTACTGTGGTTCGACTGGCAACGCAAAAACCGTGGCAATCAGGTCGATTGGCGACCGGGGCGCCCTACCCTCGCGGCATGGATCGAGAGAGTTGTGGATCGTCCGTCCTATCGGGCCGGGCTGGCTGCAAATCCCGAATAGGTTCCCGGCTTAGAGCGCGCGGGCGGCCTCTTCGCCTTCCCGGATCGCGTCGCTGACCCGGCGCGGAGCCAGGGCATCGCCGATCAGGTGAATGTCGAGACCATCGGCACGGGCCGGCAAGAGATTGTGAAAAAGCTCGTCTTCCGCCACGGCGCCCATCACCATAACGACCCCGCCAATGTCCTCGAAGGTCTCAATCTCATCGGTGCATACATCGCGAGCGATGACCTGATTGGCGGTAATTTCGGTGACCTCTCGGTCCACATGGAAGCTGACACCCAGGCGACGCAGCATGCCGTGCGCCTTGCCCCAATCGCGCGACGAGGCGAGATCGGGCGAAGGTTGGCCAAGCTGGGTGAGGAACGAAACCTCATGGCCCGAGGTGGCAAGCAGCTCGGATACGACGGCGCCCTGCCGGCCGCCCATCGAATCGACCACAACGACGCGCTTGCCCAACGTGGGCCGTGCCTCGAGATAGGCGGTGTATGAAAAGACGTGAGGCAGGTCGGCGCCGGGCAACGCCGCGCCGTTCCACCGCTCGGGACGCAAAGGCGACCAACCGTGCGCCACCCCTTGCGCGCCGGTCGCCACGATCACCGAGTCGAAACGTTCGCCACGCAAGTAGGACGCATCGACCTTGTGATTGAGGACGAGCTTGGCGTCGGTGCGGTCGAGTTCGGCCGACAACCACGTGATAATCCCGGAAAGTTCTTGGCGTGACGGCACGGTTGACCACCACGCGGCCTGTCCACCGACTTGCGCGCGCGCGTCGAACAGCGAGACCTGATGTCCGCGCTGGCTGGCGGTCAACGCGGCCTGGAGGCCGGCCGGACCGGCCCCGACGACGGCGACTTTCTTGGGTTTGGCCGCCTTCTTCAGCGTGCCGACGCCGAACGTCGTTTCGGCCCCGGCGGCCGGATTGTGAATGCAGGCGATCGGCGCTTGCGCGGCTATGGACGATAGACACCAGTTGGCGCCCACACATGGACGAACGCGCTTCGCCTCGCCACGTTCGGCCTTCGCCACCCATTCGGGATCGGCAATGAGCGCGCGCGCCAGGGCGACAAAGTCGCAATCGCCCGCCGCAAGATGCTTTTCCGCCTCGTCGGGCGTAACAATCCGACCGGCGCCGACCACCGGAAGCGACACCGCTTCCTTCAGGCGTCGTGTCGCGAACATCTGATAGCCGTGATCCACCGGCGCCGTCGGATAGATCAGCATGCGGTTGAGATAGGTGCCGTGCGAGGTCCCGATGTAGTCGATCTTGCCGGTGGCCTCGAAGGCGCGCGCAATGTCGGCCCACTCGTCAGGGCCGAGCCCGCCGTCGTGTCCGTCGTCGCTGTTCATGCGCACGCCGACGATCAGGTCGGGGCCCGCCTCTTCGCGTGTGGCATCGAGAATCTCGAGAACGATGCGCAATCGATTTTCCAGACTGCCGCCGTAGGCGTCGGTGCGGTGGTTGGTTGCGGGCGACAGGAATTGATTGAGCAAATAGCCGTGCGACATGCCGTGGACCTCGATGCCGTCGAGACCGCCCTCGCGCGCATGGCGCGCGGACAACCGGTAGCCCTCGATGATCTCTTTGATGTCTTCGGCCGACATGACATGCGGCATCTCGCGGTAGACTGCGCAAGGCACCGACGACGGCGCCCACACCGGCACGCCGCTGGTGACGGAGTTGGTTTGCCTGCCGCGGTGCCAGGGCTGCGCCAATATCTTGGCCCCGTAGGGATGCACCGCGTCGGCGATCTTTTGGTACTGGGGAATCATTCGCGGATCGAACGTGAAGGCTTTGCCTTTGTAAGGTTGCGTCGTTTCGTGCACAGCCATCGCTTCCATGGTGATGATACCGACCCCGCCCTTGGCGCGTTCGACGTAATAAGAAACGTGTTCGTCCGTGAAGAGATGATCGCGCACGAGAAGCGTCGCGTGGGCCGACATCCAGACACGATTTTTGATCGTGTGCCCCCCGATCTTGTGCGGCGACAGGAGGTGCGGGTAGGCAGCGTTCTCGGTCATGGGGCGATCCTTATAGTGGAACTTTGTTGGACCCTTCCGGGATGCGGATACAGGCAGCGCGCTGTGCCCCATCGCCGATGTCGACCATCGGCGGCAGCGCGGTTCGGCAGTCGTCACGAACCAGCGGGCACCGCGTCGAAAACGGACAGCCCGGCGGCATATCGATCGGGCTTGGGATTTCGCCCTCAAGAAGGTGTCGGTGCAGCTGCGTATGCGGGTCGGCCGGGAGGTGGGCCGATAGCAACGTCTGGGTATAGGGATGAGCGGGCTCGTCGAACACCTTGGCCATCGGACCGGACTCGATGATGTGACCAAGGTAGAGCACCAAGATGTGGTCGCTGACGAGCCGCACGGTCCCGAGATCGTGCGAGATGAACAGCATCGCCGCGCCGGTTTTCTCGCGCAGCTCTTGCAGCAAATCGAGAATGCCGGCACGCACCGAGAGGTCGAGCGAACTTGTCGGCTCGTCGAGGACGATCAGGCCAGGATCCGTCGCGATCGCCCGCGCGATACAGACGCGCTGTAGTTGCCCACCGGACAGTTCACCCGGGAATCGGGTCAGCAAATCGGTATTGAGGCGCACGCTACGGGCAATTTCCTCCACGCGATCGGAGCGTGCGCTATCGGACAGTTTGGAGTGCAACAACAGCGGTTCCTGGATGATGCGCTTGACGCGCATGCGGGGATTGAGGGCGCTCCACGGGTCTTGGAAAACCATTTGAAGGTCGGCGCGAAGCGCGCGCACGGCGCGATCGCGTAGCGGGGCAATGTCGCGCCCGCGGAAGGTGACCGAGCCTTGGGTCGGCTTGAGCAAACGCACCACCATGCGCCCGATGGTGGACTTGCCCGAGCCGCTTTCGCCGACCATGCCAACGGTGCTGCCGGCGTGCATCTCGAAACTAACACCGTTGACGGCGCGAACCGTCTGCGCCGTGCGTGGGGTCACGAAATGCTTGGTGAGATTTTCGGCGCGCAACAAGGGTTCGGTCATGACGGCCACCCCTCGCGTACCGCATCCATGCGGGCACACATGGCGAAATGACCGTCGCCGACCTGTTCCAGCACAAGCGGATTGTTGCAGCTATCGTCGGCGAATTGGCAACGTTCGACGTAGTGACAGCCAGGCGGCAAGTTGTAGAGGTTCGGCGGGGCCCCGCCACCGAGGATTTTCTGCTTGGTTTCGCGCAAGCGCTCGGGCGTCGAGGCGATCAGAGTGCGGGTATAGGGATGCTCCGGATTGTCGAACACGGTCTCGACTGCGCCGGTCTCGACGATGCGTCCGGCGAACATCACGGCCATGCGGTCGCAGTAGTGCGCCACGATCCCTAGATCATGGGTGATCACCATCGCGGCGACGTTTCTGGTTTCGACGAGTTCGCGCAACAGATCGAGGATTTGGGCCTGCACCGTCACGTCGAGGCCGGTGGTTGGTTCATCGGCGATAATGAGCTTGGGCTCGTTCATCAAGGCCATCGCAATGAGGACGCGTTGCGCCATGCCACCCGACAGTTCGTGCGGCCACGCACGCATTCGCTGCTCGGGCGCGGGAATGCCGACCGCCCCAAGCATCTCGATCGCCCTAGCCCGGGCCGCCGACTCGCTGGTATCGGTATGCGCGGTATGCACGCGAACCAGCTGTTCGCCAATGCGCGTCAAAGGGTCGAGCGACGAGCGCGGGTTCTGCACCACCATCGCAATCTCGCTACCGCGAAGCTTGTTCATGTCTTCGGTTTCGAGATCGCGCAGATTGCGGCCATCGAACTCGACGACACCACCCACCACTTGGGCCGGCGGCTTGAGCAGATTCATCACCGAATAAGCGGTCAACGACTTGCCGGCGCCGGTCTCTCCGACCAGGCCAAGCACCTCGCCGCGCGAAACCTCGAACGAGACGCCATTGAGCGCCGTCGCAATCCGGATTTCGTTGTCCAGATTGCGCGAGATGAAATGGGTGTGCAGATCCCGAACCTGCAGCAGACTCACTTGCCGCCACTCCTGCGCTTGGGATCCAGGAGATCCTGCAAACCGTCACCAAACATATTGAGCCCCAGCACCATGAGAATGAGCGCGACGCCCGGGAAGATGCCGACCCACCACTGACCGTTGACCATGAACTCCGCGCCCTGGCGGATCATCGCGCCCCACTCGGGCGTGGGCGGCTGGATGCCGATGCCGAGGAACGCCAGTGTGGCACTAATGCGCACCGCCCATGCCGCCCGCACCGCCGTTTGGGCCATGGCGCCTTGAATGGCGTTGGGCAGCAGGTGAACGAACAAGATCCGCCACGTCGGATTGCCGACGATAAGGCCGGATTCGACGAACGAACTGGAGCGCAACGCCAGCACCTCGGCCCGCACGACGCGAACAAAGATAGGCGCATCGAGCACGCCGATGACCAAGACGACGTTGAGCAACGAAGGCCCCGCCGCGGCAACGACCGCCAGCGCCAAGATGATCGACGGGAACACGCGAAACGCGTCGACCACGCGCATGATGGCTTCGTCGATATTACCGCCCTTGTAACCCGAGTAGAGCCCGATCGGGATGCCGATCGCGAGCGCGATGATGACGACCGGGATCGCAATGCCGAAGGCAAAGCGCGATCCGAAGATCACGCGCGAGAGCACGTCCATGCCGTTGCCGTCGGTGCCGAACCAATGGTTGGCCGACGGACCTTGGAGGATCAAGTTCGGATTGGCCGCGATCGGGTCGTAGGGCATGAGGAGCGGAGCCAGCAACGCCAACAATCCGAAGAACAAGATGATGACGAAGCCGATGATCGAGGTCGGACTGCGCCGACTGATCCCGACGATTTTGCCCCAGACTTTCTCGGGGATACTGCGTGCCCGCGGCGCGCCGCTTAATGCAAGGTCTGCCATTACTCTGCCGCCGCCCTGGGTTCGAGAATGAGAACAAGCAAGTCAACGATGATGAAGACCACCAAAGAGAACAGCGCCAGGAACAGGACGTAGCCCTGCACCGCGGCGAAATCGCCGCGAATGATGGCGTTCAGGCCGTACTGCCCTACCCCGCCCCAGGCGAAAACGAATTCGATCAACGACACGCTGCCCACCAAACCGGTGAGTTCGGTGCCGATAAAGGTGGTGACCGGCGTGCTGCTGTTTTTCAACACGATGCGGCGAACCTTCTCGGAAGGCAGGCCCGAGGCGCGCGCGAAACGAACAAAGTCGCTACTGATGATTTCCAGCGCAATGGCGCGGGTGTGTTTGACGATGGGCGCCGCCGAAATGATGGCAACCGCAACAATCGGCAAAATCAATTGCGCGAACGCCGAGCGGGCTACCTCGAAATCGCCGGCCAACAAGCCGTCGATCAGGTAACTCCCCGTGACGGTCGGGGGTGGCGACATCAGCAAGCTAATGCGCCCCATACCTGGTGGCGACACGCCCAATAAGAAAAAGAAAACGAACAGCAGCAGTAGCGCGAGGAAATAGGTCGGGATCGAAAACCCGAGCAGCGATATGCCGCGGCTGATGTGGTCGAACCACTTTTCGTGTCGGAAGGCGGCGCGCAGCCCCACGGGCACGCCGATGATCGATCCAAGCGCGACCCCCCACAAGAGGAGTTCGAGGGTGATCGGAATGCGTTCCAGAATATCGAGGGTGACGGAGCGATTGCTGATCCAAGACTTGCCGATGTCGCCCTGCACGACATTGCCGAGAAACAGCCAGAATTGGGTGAACAACGGCTTGTCGAGGCCGAGCTCGCTGCGGACGATCTCGATTTCTTCGGTGGTGGCCGTCGGACCCGCCAATAGCCCGACCGGGTCTTGCCCGCCGAGCCGGATCAGCATGAAGGTGAAGAACAGAATGCCGATGAGAAGCGGGATGGCCAAAATCAGCCGCCGCATGAGCATGGCGCGCAGTGTCACGAGTTCACCTGTCCCCTAGAAAGCTTGAGGCCCCGGGTTGCCCCGGGGCCTCAAATCCACCGATAGACCTACTCGGATACGAGATCGGCCCAGCGTTCGTGCTCGTCCGGGTAGTACACCCAGCCCGAGATCTTATTCGACATCGCTTCCATGGTGTCGGGATAGACCGTCATGATCCATGGCGCATCTTCGACCCAGATCTTTTGGGCCTGAGACATCAGCTCGATGCGCTTGTCGCGATCCAACTCTTCCTTGGCCGCGTCAACCAAGCGATCCAATTCCGGGTTGTTGTACCCGGCACGGTTGGATACGCCTTTGGAGTGCGCGATCAAGAACATCGTGTAGACCGGATCCAAAACGATCGGGCCGTCTTCGAACGTGAAGAACGGCATATCTTGCTTAGCCGGTGCACCGCGCGACCGCATGTCGGAGTCGGTGATCCGCTTCGGCGTGATCTTGAGACCGATCTTGTTGAGCTGATCGGCAATCTGAATGGCCATCGTTTCCTGCCACGGCGTTAGGCCGGAATAGAAGACTTCAGCCTCGAAGCCATCCGCATAACCGGCTTCGCCCAGCAGCTTCTTCGCCATGTCGGGATTGTAGTCGTAGGTGAAGAACTGATCCGTATAACCATCGACGATCGGCGGCACGACGGATTTGGCAATGGTGCCGGTACCCTCGAAGACGCCTTTCTTGATCGCATTCTTGTCGATCGCGTAGTTCAGCGCACGACGAACCCGGACATCGTCAAAAGGCTTGAATTTCGGATTCATCCGGATGCTGGAGATCGAACGACCGACAACGGCTTCGACTTTGACGTTGGGATCTTTCTGGAGCTGGACCGCTTGCCGAATGCTCGGACGATCGATCCACTGGACCTGTCCGGCCTTCAGCAACGTGACGCGGCTCGCCTCGGAAGGCACCGCGCGCCACACGACACGATCGAAGTGCGGCTTGGGACCGAAGTAGTTCGGGTTGAGCGTGAAGGTCGCTTGCTCGCCGGCACGAAGGCTTTCGAGCTGGTAGGTGCCGAAACCGGCCGTGTGGGTTTCAAGATATTTCAGGCCCCAGGGATCTTCCGAGGTGGCCTGTTCTTTCATCACGGTCGAATCGTAAATGCCCGGCACATAGAGCGTGATGGCATTCAAGAAAATGGCGCTCGACGCCGACAAGGTGAAGTCGACTTCGTAACGCGACTTGGCTTTGACGTCCGTTACGTTCGAGACGCGCGCAATGAAGTTACCGGTACGCTTTTGCGCGAACGACTTGGCCCAACTCCACTCGACATCGGCGGCGGTGAGCTCGTTGCCGGCGGGGCTCTTGATGCCTTCGCGCAGCTTCATGGTGACGGTCTTGCCGCCGTTGGACACGGTCCAACCTTCGGCGTAATGACCTTCAACGCGGCTGGCGTCGAGAAGCGGCCGACCGTCACGGGTGATCTTGGGGTATCTTGTCAGACCTTCGTAGGTCTGCACGACGACATGCTGGGTAAACGGGCGCAGCGCGTCACCGTCGAACCCTTCCGGGGTTCCCGGCGCCGCCAACACCAGCGTTTCCGCCGATGCTGCACCGCCTGCTAGCGCGGTAAGGGCTGCTGCCCCAACGACGCCCAAAAGCGATTTACGATATTTCATTGCTTGGTAGCCTCCCTTAATTTCTTTGTCCGAACCTTTTACCACCGCGTATCCCCGGATAGAAGGGCTCTTCAACCCGCCGCCCCGATACCTCCAGCGCGACCAACCGGCACCCCTATCTGGCCAGGGGAACGCGAAGCTCTTCGACGATCTCGTCGAGAATATTCGTCAGCTTATATGTATGACGAATTGTACGACCGAGGGTTGGGTCCGCCATCTCGAACCGCCACTCGCCGCCGAAGCCAAGAGACTTGTCCACGCTGACATATGTGCCCGAGAACAACATGTAGCGTGGCGGCAGATCGGGAATGCGCTCGGCCAGTTTCGCCAACATGTCGTCGGGGTGCATGAAGGTTTTCACGCCGACATCTTGGTAGGGTTTGTCGTCCACCCAACTGCGCATCACAAGATCGTCCCAATGGTCACGCAGATCGGCCAGCGGCCATAGGCGCGGCGCCAAGACATTGGGATACGCCTGCTTGCTCCACACGATGCTGGTGCGTTCGAGCAACCGGTCTGTGTGGTCGCTGCCCACGCCGATCAACAACTCGCCGTCGTCGTGAAGAATGACGATTTCGACTTCGCCCGAAGTCTGGTCGTTGTGGATGAAAATCTCATCGTCGGTGACGACGTTGTGCGGCGAGATCGGGTAGACCCGCGGGGCGGGGATATCGAAGGCGATTCCGACGCCAACCTTGGCGACTTCTTCTTGGTGGGCGATCGCATCATCGGGATTACGGGTCGCCGAGCCGAAGTTGTACATCCGGTCGAGCGCGATTTCGCGTTTTTTGATCTTGCCGTCGGCATGCTCGACCTCAAGGCGTAGCGTCATTGTCCAAACTCCAGTTGATCGAGCGCCAAGGGGTCAACACCTGGGCCACGGTGGCGCTGCCACAGCCAAAGTCTTTTTAGGTTTCGCGGGTCGTCGGGGTCGTCCTCGTAGGCCAGCCGGCCATGCAGCGACGATCTGTTGTTGCTGATCAAGACGTCGCCGGTGCCCATACGCACTTGGGCCACCAAAGCCGGGTCTTCCAGCAATTCGTCGAGAAGGTCGAGCGCTTCGGTTTGCAAAGGGGTTAGGGGCGTGCCCGCGAGCTTCATCCCCGGCTCGACCATCACCCGGGCGTAGTGCACGTGGAGCGCTTCGTCCGCGACTTGGAAGATCGGTTTGACGATTGTGGCGGGTCCATCGGGCCAAGTGTGCAGCTTGGGCGGCAAGAAATGAAACGGCTGATAGAGCAGCGGCAACAAATCGGCGCGACGCTCTCTAAAAGCCTCATGCAGGGCATAGGCGGAAATGATCGTGCTGTCGCCCCCGCTCTTGGCCTGTCGATAGCATGCCAAGAAAACATAGTCCGGCGGGCGCGGCTCGAGGCAGCCGTTGTCGGTATGAGGTCGCGACAAAGCGGTAGTCGCGCCGATGCGCGTCGGGTCTTTGTAGGCGCCATG
>Ga0181579_10004302_pt1 | contig 11103 bp, 4 predicted proteins | sample 071ome_24_FD_132996 | JGI IMG/M metagenome (GOLD analysis project Ga0181579, IMG submission 132996) | Coastal salt marsh microbial communities from the Groves Creek Marsh, Skidaway Island, Georgia - 071402CT metaG (megahit assembly) | ecosystem: Environmental > Aquatic > Marine > Intertidal zone... | reverse complement strand
GACAAGACTTTCAGCAAAATAACTAACGCCCAGAGGGTTGTGTTTCCTAGAAGCGAGCGCGGATATCACTTGGTAGATCCAATCAAATACGCCGGGGTAGGTATATGATGCCACAATGGCTCCACCGCAAACCAAGATAACTGAAGCTGCATACCACAGCCAAACGTAGCGGTTCTTGATTTTAACTGTCATTTTGGGGAAAATAACGCGAGCGAGATCGCTCAATAAAGACACTGGGTGGCTAACCCATAGATGAGGAGGCGCTTGAAAACGCTACTTCTCTGCTATAAGGCTCATTGTCATTTGAAGATGGTGTAAGACTCCGATATTGCCGGTTCAGTAATCACCTATAAGTATCCCTTTCCAGTGCCCACGCCGCTCGTCGAAAATAGTTTAGCTCCCTTCCATCCGATTGTTAGGGATTGGTTTAGAGACGCATTTGGCGAACCTACGGATATTCAGGAAAAGGCATGGAAACTGATATCCCAGAATGAGCACGCCTTGATTTCCGCGGCAACGGGAAGCGGTAAGACGCTGGCCGCTTTTCTTTGGGCTCTGAACCAGTTAATGGTCGGCGAGTGGGAGTTGGGTCTCACGCGGGTCGTTTACATCTCTCCACTCAAAGCCTTGAACAACGACATTCGCCGCAATCTGTTGGAGCCTCTGGCGGCTTTGAAAGAGCGATTCCGGGCGAATGGCTTGGAGTGGCCGGAAATCCGCGTTCTCACCCGCAGCGGAGATACGGAACAAAATGAACGACGAAAGATGCTGCGCCATCCGCCCGAGATTCTGATAACTACTCCGGAAAGCCTGAATCTGATGCTCACTTCCAAGGATGGGCAGCGGGCCTTGCTGGGAGTGAAGGCTCTAATACTGGACGAGATTCATTCCGTGGTCGGTAGCAAACGGGGAGTCTATCTCATGACAGCGGTCGAACGGCTAGCTCACCTTAATGGCGAGTTTCAGCGTATTGCCCTTTCAGCCACGGTGCGGCCTATGGATACGGTAGGGGAATTCGTTGGCGGATTGCAGCAACAGGGAGAGGGTTTTCGGCCTCGCAATGTAAAACAAGCTAAATCGTCGGTAAAAAAAGAATACGCTATAGAGGTCCGTTTCCCTGAAGGTACCGATGAAGATATGCCGGATGACGATTTCTGGCGCCCGATCGTTTTGCAGATCAAGGAAATCGTGGCGGCTAGCCGATCGACATTGATATTCGTCAATAGCCGAGCCCTGTGCGAGAAAATCACTTTTAAGATCAACCAGGGCGAACCTTCTCCCATTGCCTATTCTCATCATGGATCGCTTTCCAAAGAGATCCGCTTTGCCGTTGAGCAGCGATTGAAGAATGGCGAACTCAAGGCCATAATAGCTACCAACAGCCTGGAGATGGGAATCGATATCGGGGCCTTGGATCGGGTGATCATGGTGCAATGCCCAGGAGTCGTTTCTTCTGCCGTTCAAAAAGTAGGCCGGGCTGGGCATCAGGTAGGAGCGGTTAGTCAGGCTACCTTGTTCCCCTCGCATTCTCGGGACTTTTTGGAGGCCGCTGTTCTCTCACAGGCCATCCGAGATCGCGATATCGAGCCAATTCGGCCAGTGGAAAATCCCTTGGACGTACTGGCTCAGGTAATCGTCTCAATGCTGGGCTCGGGACCTTGGGATATAGACGAGCTCTACCGGTTGATGCGATCTAGCTATCCCTATCGGAACCTGCAACGCGAACCCTTCGAACTCGTTCTCAATATGCTGGCGGGCCGCTATGAGGCTAGCCGTTTGCGGGAGCTTAAACCGAGGATATCGATTAATCGTAGCGAGAATACTATTACAGCGAGAAAAGGGGCTTTGCTGGCCTACTACTTTTCCGGCGGAGTAATTCCGGATCGCGGATATTTCCATTTGCGGCTAGAGGGGCCTGGGTCTCGAATTGGCGAACTGGATGAGGAGTTCGTTTGGGAAAGGAGTATCGGCGATGTATTTACGCTGGGAGCCCAGGCTTGGCGAATCGAAAGGATCACTTACAACGATGTCTTCGTTTCGCCCGGTCAAGGGTCTGGCCCGATGCCGCCATTTTGGCGATCGGAAGAATTCAATCGAGACTTTCACTATTCCGCTCGTATCGGCGAATTTCTTCGTTGGGCTGACGAGGAGGTCGAACGCGAGGGATTCACGACTACACTCGAATCGAAATTGGGATTCGATAAGACGACATCGAAGGTCTTGGCAGACCTGCTTCGTCGTCAGAAACTGTCTACTCATTCGTCTTTGCCTCATCGATTTCACATTTTGGCTGAGCTAGTCGACGCCGCTCCAGGAGGCGCCCCGGGGCAGCAACTGATTCTGCATACTCAATGGGGTGGGCGGGTGAATCGGCCCTTCGCTCTGGCTTTGGATGCTGCTTGGGAAGAGCGCTATGGGCATCGGGCGGATATCTACGTCAACAACGACTGCGTTGTCATCAGCGCATCCGAGGAAATGCCAGTGGATGATGTGATCCGTCTGGTATCGATTTCCAAAGTGGAAACGCTGCTTCGTCAGCGCTTGGAAGACTCGGGCTTTTTCGGTGCCCGATTTCGAGAGGCTGCGGGCACGGCTCTTTTGATAACTAGGCAGAAAGCGGGACAGCGATTGCCTCTTTGGCTGAGCCGCATGCGGTCGAAGAAATTGCTGGATTCTGTTAAAAAGTACTCGGAATTTCCTATTGCCTTGGAAGCCTGGCGGGCGTGCTTGAAAGACGAGTTCGATATGGAATCGCTTCGGATCGTTTTGTCTGAACTCGAGCAGGGGTCTACTGATGTCTCTTACATTCGAACCTCGGTAGCCAGTCCCTTTGCTAGTTCAGTTGCTTGGCGGCAAATCAATGAGCGCTACATGTACGACACGGACGATCCCCGTGGAGGGGGGGCATCTAGTCTGAGAGAGGATTTGATTCAATCGGTGACCTTTGATGACAGTTTGCGGCCGACTGTCGGCCGGGCGGTGATCGACGAGTTCGAAAGAAAACGTCAACGCCTAGCTTCTGGTTATGCTCCGACAGACGAGATAGAACTCAAAGAATGGTTGCGAGACCGAATTGCCTTGCCGGAGGCTGAATGGGAATTGCTAGCTAAAGCGGTGGGGTCGCTTGTTCCAAGCGACATCGATTTTGATGAATACGTTGCGGTCTCGCTCCCGATTGTCAGATCAGGTGGATACATCTACCTGGAAGAGGATGAGGATCGAGTGAAGGCGCTTCTCGGGGCCACCCCCGATCCCGACCTATTCTCCGAGTGGCTATCCTATTACGGGCCCGTATCCGTGATTTCGCTTCGGTCGCGTTTCTCGCTGCCGGAAATCGAATTGGATGCCTTGATGGACGCTTTAGTTGATGATAGGCGATTGGTAGTTGGCAAGCTCGTCGAGGATTCCAATGAAATCTTCGCTTGTGACTATGACAATTTCGAAACGTTGTTGCGCATACAGCGGGCCAGGAGTCGGCCTAGTTTCGATCCCTTGCCAATTGTGTCGCTTCCGAGATTCATTGCTCAGAGCAGTGGAATATTGGGTCCAGACAAAGAAGATAAAGGAGTGGCGAAATGTTTGGAGCGATTGACCGGGTTTTCCGAGCGAGCCGCCCTCTGGGAAGAAGAAATCCTGCCGTCTAGAGTTCCTGGCTATCGCTCCATGATGCTTGATGCTTGTCTCGCCGAATCGGATATCGAATGGAGTGGAACGGACGAGGCTCGTATTTGCTTCGGCTTCACCGAGGAACGTGTTCTCAACTGGGCATATCAAGATTGCGAGCTGAGCGAATCGGAGCGCAAGGTTTTTGAGTTTATGAAGTCGCGGGAGGGTGGTCGCTTTTCTTTTGAGGAATTGCGAAACAACCTCGAATTGAACAGCGAGGAGCTAGAGGAGACTTTGTGGTCGATCGTTTGGAAAGGGAAGGCGAGCAATGATTCTTTCGTCGCCGTTCGTCGCGGATTGCTAGCCGACTTCTCGATTGCCAAGGCGGCGCGCAAGCAAAATCGGCGCAGGGGATCTTTCGCTCCCTCTCGAGCAAGCATGGGTCGCCGAACTCGAATGCTTTCTGCAGCGAAAACGATTCTGTATCCAGGTAGCTGGTATGCTATTCCTAATCCGAGCGATGAAGTTGACGCGATCGAGTCATTGGAGCGGGACAAAGAGCGTGTACGGATATTGCTCGATCGCTATGGGTTGCTTTTCAGGGAGCTCCTAGCCAAAGAGCCGACCGGTTACCGGTGGCGGGACGTCTTCAAAGCGCTTCGTGTTATGGAGCTCTCAGGAGAGATTCTTAGTGGAGTGTTTTTCAAAAGCATACCTGGCTTGCAATTCGCTTCTCACGAAGCTTTTCGAAGATTAAAGAAGGCGTGGAAAGGGAGACCTGTTTATTGGCTGAATGCCTCGGATCCCGCTTCTCTATGCGGAACGGGTTTGGAGGCGTTTAAGGAAAGCCTGCCAAAGCGATTATCCTCCACACGGCTAGGATATCGTGGAGATGAACTGATCCTTGAGGTTCATCGGAAAGGTAAGGTTCTCGTTTTTCACGTCGATCCCGATGATCCGGATCTTGAGCGAGTATTAGACCCGATCCGGGACTTGCTAACGCGATCGTTCAATCCGGTTCAAAGCATACCCTTGGAAACGATTAACGGCGAGGATGCCCGCAATAGCCCTTTTCTGGATGCGCTCGACGCTAATTTTAGGCTCTACCGAGATCATAGACGCGTGGTGATCGAGGGAGTGAAGTAGACGAAATGCATATTTTCTCTCTCGTTGGTGCAAGGTCTCGCTGTTCGGCTGGACTCAAGCTAGGATGTTTGCCCTTCTCACGCTTGGCAGATCTCGACGCTTGTATCTTCGATCTGACTTAGTAAGGTCTGGGGATGAATACAGCATTCCCTGTCAGGCAACCTCGATTATCGCGCATACTTTTGGGGTTGGTCATCATGGGTTTTTGGGTAACTGGGTGCCGACAGGAAGTTATAGATAAGACGAAAAGCGCATATTCGAATTGGAGCGCCTATGCAGGAAGTTCAGATGGCGCTCAGTTTTCAGCCCTGGATCAGGTAAATGTATCCAACGTTCAACAACTGCAGGTAGCATGGAGCTATGCAACCGGTGATAATAACCGCTATTTTTTCGCTCCGCTAGTCGTGGGCGATAGAGCATACGTGCTGGCCAAGGATCATTCGATCGTAGCGATAAATGCGACCACGGGAATAGAGTTATGGGCATACAAACCTGAAGGCAGCGGACGGGCGATGACGACTCGAGGAATTAATTTTTGGGAAAGCTCGGATGGACGCGAGCAGCGGCTATTCTTTTCCAGCGATCACCATTTGAGGGCGTTGAACGCTCGGACTGGAAAGCTGGCAGATGACTTTGGAACGTCAGGAAGCGTCAACTTAAAAGAAGGATTGGGTCGGGACCCCGAGTCATTGTCGTTGGTGCAATCGCATTCGCCGGGACGTGTCTTTGAAGACCTATTAATATTGGGGTCCGCGACGAATGAAGGTTATGGTTCCGCTCCTGGGGATGTGAGGGCATTCGATGTCCGTACTGGAAAGCTTGTTTGGACGTTCCATACCATCCCCCATCCAGGTGAATTCGGTTATGATACCTGGCCAACTGAAGCATGGAAAACAGTTGGCGGAGCCAATGTCTGGACGGAGTTCGCCTTAGATGAGAAACGAGGTATCGTTTATCTGCCGATAGCCAGCGCTAAATACAACTTCTATGGAGCGGATCGTGAAGGAGCGAACCTTTTCAGCAACTGTCTGGTGGCTCTGGACGCCCGTAGCGGCCGACGTCTTTGGCATTTCCAATTCGTGCATCACGATATTTGGGATTACGATCCGGCGACATCGCCTAAGTTGCTAACAATCGATCGCGATGGGGAAGCGATAGACGTGGTCGCTCAAGCAACCAAGCAAGGTTTTCTGTTCGTATTCGATCGTGTGACCGGTGAGCCCATATGGCCGATTGAGGAGCGTAAGGTTCCTATGGGTACGGAATTGCCTGGCGAAACCCTATGGGCAACTCAGCCTTTTCCCATAGCTCCTGCGCCATTCGCGCGACAGTCCTTTACTGCGGACGATTTGAATCCGTATTTGCGCGAGGAGGAAACGGTCGCTTTGCGGACCCAGCTAGAAAACGCCAGAAATGAAGGACTGTTTACGCCCCCTAGTTTCAGGGAAACGATACAGATGCCGGGCAACAATGGCGGCTCGAACTGGGGCGGTGGAGCCGTCGATCCTCAATCAGGCAGACTCTACATTGTATCGAAAGATCACCCGGCGATTTTAAAGCTTGAACCAGACCCATCGCAGGTAGCGCCGCCCCCTCAAGATTCAGTGTCGCGCGGGCGTTACTTTTATGATACCTATTGCTATGCTTGTCATTCAGTAGCAACCGATGACAATCCCTTGGCCGTGTTGCCACTCGTTGGGGTGTCGGATCGGCTCAGTGATGAGCAAATACTCAATGTTATTCGGCAAGGGCAAGGTCCTATGCCAGGATTCGCCTCCATAGCCGATCCGGATGCCCAGTTGCTGCTCGAATTCTTGAAGGACCCAGCAGCATTTCCCAGAATGATTGGCGGAGAAGGCAAACAGCTTGATGGAAATGCCCGCTTCACGAGTGGATTTGGATTGGTGAGAACGAGGGATGGATTGCCAATTATCAGTCCGCCTTGGACGACCTTGACGGCTTATGATTTGAATCGAGGTGAAATCGAGTGGCAGAGACCGATCGGCGACGTTCCCGAGTTGGCGGCGAAGGGAATTCGGAATACGGGTTCGGCGTTCCAGAAAATGGGGCCAGTCGTTACGGCTGGTGGATTGATCTTCGTCGGTTGCCGCGACGGTTTTGTTCGGGCGCTGGACTTACGGGATGGATCTACCGTTTGGGAAGTGGAGGTCGGCGTCGCCCTGGAGGGGATACCGGCAGTATATGAATCCGGAGGAAGACAATATATACTTTTTTGCGCATCTGCCCAGAAAGGATTAACCCGAGAAACGGAAGTAACCATCGAAGGACGATACGTGGCGTTCGCCTTGCCTGAGAAATGAAAGATGGTTTCGCTTCAGTTTTCGACGTCGTTGTATGTGGTAGCGGCCGATCTCCGAGCGGCGACTTTAAAAAAAGTAGAACAGGCATTTTGCCTGTAGGCAGATTGTAAGATCGCAGGCCAGTCGTCGCCCAAAAGCTATGCTCGTTACAACTGGAAGCCTATGCTACATTTGTGGCCGCTAGGAGATCGGCCGCTACCTGTGATCGGTCTTTTGGGGACAGTCTATCTATGGTAGTTTAGAGTCCCCTTACAGGTACGTCGCCAAATCCGTGGACGCGATCGCAGATTAGTTTCAGAGATTCTTCCACGTTTCCGTTGGCGGTTTTGAAGGCGTCTGCGTCGATGGTGAGCGGGGCTCCGAGAACGACCAGCGGGGCTCCGTACTCAGGCGTTTGCACAGCCTGCTCGATCGTCAGTCCACCCACCGCTTGGACCGGTATGGATACAGCATTGACCACGGCCTTCAGTTCGTCCAACGGCGAAGGCATCCGCAAGCCGCGGGCGGCGATGCCCCGGCGCTCATCGTAGCCGATGTGGTGGATCACGTAGTCGCAGCCTAGATCGGCCAGGCGCTTGGCCCCGTCGACCATATTTTCGCTGGCCAGATTGTCGCCCATAACCTCGATACCGAGGTCCTTGCCGGCTTGAACAACGCAGCGAATAGTCTCGTCGTGGGCCTGGGACATGACGACTACTTGGGTGGCTCCCGCTTTGGCCATTAGCTCCGCTTCCAGCCAGCCTCCATCCATCGTTTTCAAGTCGGCGACGATGGGCGTATTGGGAAATCGTTTACGAAGCTCCCTGACTCCGCGCATGCCTTCTGCGATAATAAGCGGAGTGCCGGCTTCCAGCCAATCGACTCCGGCCCGGAGCGCCATTTCCGCAGTCTCGAGGGCTTCGGGGATTTCAACTATGTCGAGCGATATTTGAACGATGGGTTTCATGAATGAGCGTAGTGAAAAGAATTCAGTTTTGTTGTCGACGCTGCACTTGGGACCACGGTTCGGGTCTGGGAGTCAGCGTTTTGGCTTCGGCTAAAGGGATGTAGTCCGCTTTGCGTACATTCTGTCCGGGACGTTCCGATCCATCGCCCAAATCGATTCGCGAAGATTCGGCGAGAGCTTTCAATTTGGATACGATATCTGGATGGCTTTCAGAAAGGTCCGTTGTCTCGCCAATATCGTCTTCCAGGTTGTATAGGGTTCCCGCTTTCACAGAGCCTCCGAATTCAGTGTCTCGAACGAACAATTTCCAAGGCCCGCTTCGAACAGCATAGAGGTCAACGCCTCGCCTGTAGAAAAAAGCTTCACGCGTGGGCTTGGACGAATCTGATCCCTCCAAAATATCGGCAATATTGACACCGTCGATGATGCGATCGCCAGGCGCTTTGGTTCCGGCCCAGTGAGCGAAGGTGGGGAGCAGATCCATGGAGGTGGTGACTTTACTAGTTGCGCTGCCTGCTGGAATGCGTCCGGGAGCCCAAGCGAGAGAGCAGACGCGGAATCCTCCTTCGAACAGGCTGCCTTTGCGCGAACGTAGGGGTTCATTCGATACTTCGAATCCATCCCGACTGCGGGATCCGCCATTGTCCGAAAAGAGCAAAACGAAAGTGTCATCGTCAATCCCCAGCTCGACAAGCCTGTCGAGGATCTGGCCCACCGACCAATCGATCTCTTCGACGGAGTCCCCATAGATGAGGTTCTTCGACTTTCCTTCAAAGTCTTCGCTCGCGTAGTGAGGGACGTGCACCATGGTGTGCGGCAGATAGAGGAAAAAGGGTTTATCTTGGTTTTGCTCGATGAATTTCAGCGACTCTTCCGTGTACCGCTTGGTGATCAGACGTTGATCGGGCTCTTCCTCGATGACGTCCTCGTTGCGAAGGAGCGGTAGGGGAGGGTAGTTCCATTGAGAATTCCATTCTCCCATATCGTTGGAGTAAGGAATGCCGAAATAGGTATCGAACCCATGATTACCGGGCAGCCATTGTTTTTGGTCGCCCAGGTGCCACTTGCCGATACAGGCGGTGGCGTAGCCGACGTCTTTCAGGATTTCGGCGATCGTGACTTCGCGGGGGTTTAGTCCTTTGGGCTCGCCCGGAAAGAGAACGATATCGTTTGCAGTTCCGGGCAGGGCATTGATCGCCATGTCGACGCGCTGCGGGTAGCTTCCGGTCAGCAGGGCAGCACGGGAGGGCGTGCAAACGGAAGAGGCGACGTAGAAGCTGGTCAACTTCATGCCCTCAGCGGCCATGCGGTCGAGATTTGGGGTGCGATTTAATTTCGAACCGAATGGCCCGATGTCCGCATACCCTAGGTCGTCGATGAAAATGATGATGAAATTCGGTGGTCTGCTGCCGTTACGACTGCAGCTAGCCAAGAAGAGGCAAATCAACGAGAGAAGCGCTGTGATACAAAGGGTGAGGGATCTCAGTTCCATGGATAGGGGGCTAAGCGTCCTGGAGAAAAGCCTACCTTCACTTTGGTAGCAACGTATTTCGCGATTCGGGTTCTCGGAGAATGGCAGATCGAGCTTCCGCCTCCGCTACCTGCTCAAGTATTTCCGTAAGGGGTATAAATTCTCGCTAGAGAGCGCATTTCGATGTGGACTGAGCGGTGGATAGCGGGCTACAAATGTTCCAGCCCCCAAAATGCTCCATTCTCGCTCAGCGTATTATCTCGCGGTTCTATATTTCACCCCTTCCTTGCTGGCCGAGGTTGATTTCGATCGGGATATCCGGCCGCTACTTTCTGACACTTGTTTTCAGTGTCATGGTCCGGATGCGGCTCATCGTGAGGCTGATTTGAGGCTGGATACGAAGGAAGGACTGTTTGGCGATTTAGATGGGTTTAAGGTAGTGGCCCCCGGGGATCCAGAAGCGAGCGAGCTTTTCTTTCGTATCGCCCATAAAGATCCAGAAGAACGGATGCCGCCTCCCGATGCCAAACGGCAGCTCAAGCCTCAGGAGATTGAGCTGTTTGAACAATGGATTTCCGACGGGGCGGAATGGGAGAAGCACTGGTCGCTTATTCCGCCAAAACGCCCCGAGGTCCCGAAAGTTTCTAACAGCGATTGGCCTAAGAATGCCATCGATTCTTTTATTCTAGCCCGGTTGGAAGCCGAAGGGTTGCAGCCGTCGCCCGAAGCAGACCGCCGTATCCTGGGACGTCGTATCCACTATGATATCACGGGCTTGCCTCCCTCGACAAAGGAGATGGATCAGTTCATGACGACTTCAGTAAAAGAGACAGTCAAGCGACTCTTTGTGTCGGAGGCTTATGGCGAGAAGATGGCTATGCGCTGGCTAGATGCGGCTCGCTACGCTGACACCAGTGGCTATCAGAACGATGGCTGGCGAGAAATGTGGCGCTGGAGGGACTGGGTGGTCGACGCCTACAACGCCAACATGCCGTTTGACCAATTTACCATAGAGCAGCTTGCTGGGGACTTGCTGCCGGAACCCGCTTTGGAGCAGATGATTGCTACTGGTTTTAATAGAAATCACCGCGGCAACGCGGAAGGCGGAATTGTGCCGGAGGAATTTCAGGTTGAATACGTCGTGGATCGCGTGGATACGACCTTCACCATTTGGCAGGGCCTAACTATGGGTTGCGCTCGGTGCCACAATCACAAGTATGACTCCATCACGCAGAAGGATTACTATCAGGTCTATGCGATGTTTAACAACTTATCGGAAAATGGACGGGCTTGGAAGGAAGGGAATTCGGAACCCTTGATCAAGGCTCCGACCATTTCGCAAACAAATGAAGTAATGGCATTGCGGGAGCGCGAGTCTCAAACTCTGGCTCGATGGGAGGATGAGAAAAGAGGTATAGCGGCGGCTATGAAAGTTTGGGAAGCCGCTGATCCTAGGCTGCCGGAAGGCTGGACGGTTACCGATGGAATCTCCTTCCGACTGTCGGGCAACGATCTAAATATGACCGATGTAGAGGACGTAGATGCGGGAAAATTTGGATACTTCGATACTTTTTCCTTCGGTATTCGGGTTAAAGTAGACGACTACGCGGAGG
>Ga0181579_10004301_pt1 | contig 11104 bp, 9 predicted proteins | sample 071ome_24_FD_132996 | JGI IMG/M metagenome (GOLD analysis project Ga0181579, IMG submission 132996) | Coastal salt marsh microbial communities from the Groves Creek Marsh, Skidaway Island, Georgia - 071402CT metaG (megahit assembly) | ecosystem: Environmental > Aquatic > Marine > Intertidal zone... | reverse complement strand
GGCCAGGCGCGCGTCGGCCTCTCCGGCCATCGCGCGCGCCTTGTCCGCCGTGGTCGTCACATAGCAGTTCAGATTGGCCGAGGCTTCCATCGCCTGGAGATAGGCATCGGTCAGCTCGGTCGAAGAAACCTCCTTGTTGGCAAGCGCGTCCCGCGCCGCCGCGAGATCGAGGGAAAGCAGATCTGACATCACTCAACCACCTTCGGCACGGAATAGAAATCCATCGCCCGGTCCGGCGCGTTGGCCAGCACCCGGTCCGGATAGGCGCCGTCGCCGACCGCGTCCGCGCGCAGCGGCAGGGCATGGCCGGTCACGCTCGCCAAGGGAGCGACACCGTCGGTATCGACCTCGTTCAGCTGCTCGATCCACGAGAGAATATTGTTCAACTCTCCCACCATGGTCTCAAGCTGCGCGTCTTCGACCTCGATACGCGCGAGATGGGCGATTTGGGTGACGGTGGCTTTGTCGAGCGACATCGGATAAGCCTTTTGTTGAACTCGGCCAGTGTGATCGGCGCCGCCAAGACGTGGCGGTCCATCGTGCCGGTTATGTACGGAAATCAACCGCGGGACGCAACGCGTTTGAGCACTTCGCGGAGGTCGACGCCCCCCATGAGCCCCAAGGACTTTATCCTGGAGAGCCCTAGCGCCCTCGCCCGCCATCTCGGCACGGGCGTCCGCCTGATGGGCGTGGACCTCGGAAGCAAGACCATCGGGCTCGCGGTCTCGGATGCCGGGCGGCGGGTCGCCAGTTCCGTCGTCACTCTGAAGCGCGTGAAACTGGCGGTAAACGCCGCCGAAATCGACGCGATCATGAAGGAACGGGACGCCGGCGGCCTGGTCGTCGGATTTCCGATCAACATGGACGGCTCGGAGGGGCCGCGGGCGCAGGCAACACGCGATTGGGCACTGGCCCTGGTCGAGCGGATCGAGCGCCCCGTCGCCTTCTGGGACGAACGCATGAGCACGATGGCCGTGGAACGCATGATGCTGGAAGCGGATCTGACCCGCAAACGCCGGGCCGAGAGAATTGATCAAGCCGCGGCGGCCTATATTTTACAAAGCGCGTTGGATGCGATTAAATAATTGAATAGACGGTAGATTCGACGTTTGATTCCTTCCAGAACAGCAGCAGTCGAGGGCGATCTTCATGAGTTTCGGCGACGCTCCCGTCCCCGACAAGCTTCCTCCCGGCGCTGTCTCGCAAGCCATAAGGAACGAGCTATCAAATCTCACCGCCGAGGTCATGCCGGTGCTGGATCATTGGGTGGAGCTGTTCATCCAGAGCGGCGGCATTCCAGATCGCCGGGCGTTTTCTCCCGAAGCGATGACGGCGGCGCTTCCACATGTCTGGCTTTGTGATTTCTCCCGATCCGAGGATCGGTTCAGGTATCGCTTGGGCGGGGAGCAGGTGGTCGCGAGCCTCGGTGGTCTGCTGCGCGGTCGGTATCTCGACGAAGTAACCGATCCCGAGACCTATCCGCGGGTGCATGACTACTACAGACGATGCGTGGACCTTCCCGCCATCCTGCTCATTTCCGGGCGCATCTACGCCGAACAGTCACGAGTGGCGAATGGCGAGCGTCTCATGCTGCCCTATGTCGACGGCTCCAACATCGTGGCGGGGATTTTAGGCGCTACGTTCCGACGCTGGGGCGACCCGGATCAAGCCAGCGGAGTGGAACGGCGCCCGGGTTCAAGACGCCATCTCTATATCCACCTCGACGACGCGCGCGTCGAGCAAGAGGATTTCACGATCCCGTAGGTGACGATCTCCCAGGCCGCGACCTGGATGTCAGGACGAACCGGAGCGCGACGACGGCGCGCTTGCCCGGTCACCGGCGACATCCCTGGGTCGGAGAAGGCCGAAGATAATCCTGCCGACCAGGACCACCCCGGCGAGATGCGCGAAGGCGTATCCCCAAGCTTCCGGCGACATACCGCCAGCCCAATCCAACACCAGCCCGAAGGCCAGGGGGCCGACGAAACCACCGGCATATCCGAGCGTTGAATGGATCGCCAAGGTAGCGCCGCGACGGCTCGGGTCGGCGCTCGCCGCGCTCCCGGCGGTGAGCGAGGAGCTATCCAGCCACACGAAACCCGTATAGGCGAGGATAAACAGCGACGCGGTCAGATAGCTGGACGTGGCGTAAAAACCCATCGTCGCGGTCAGCAGAATGGCCCCGCCCATCGCGACGCGGACAAGTCTCTGGCGCCCGAAACGGATCGACATCTCGTTGCCGCTGAAACTCGTCACCACGCCGACCAGGATCACGATCGTGGCGATCACGGTCGGCGGAAGAAACGCATCACTTTCTTCCGAGCGCAGCGCGACGAAGGTCAGAAAGGCCACCGCCCAGCCCTTGAGCGCCATCATCTCCCATGTATGGACGCAGTATCCGATGGAATAGGCCATCGCCGAGCGGTTGCGGAAGACCGGCCGGAAGTCGAATAACCGCTCTCGGGTCGCGGCGTTTTCAACGCTTGGCGGCGGTTTGCCGGGCACCACCAACGCGACCGCCGTCCAAGCCAGGGCGGCGGACAAAGCCAGCACGCCGAAGGCCCAGCGCCAGCCGATCAGCGCGTCCAACCCGTCGGCGGCGACAAAGGAGAGCGCGCCGGCGATGCCGATCCCCGCCGCGTGCCACGATACCGCGCGGGTCATAAGCCTTCCGTCGACCCTGTCGGCCAGCATCTTCAGACCCGTCATGTAAGTTCCCGCCCAACCGATGCCGGTCAGGGTTCGGCAGATCACCGCCCCCCAGAAACCGTCCGCGAGGAAACCAAAGGCCAGATACGACGTGACAATACACGCGACGCCGAAAAGATAGACCCGCTTCGGATCCACGCGATCGGTCAGGGTGACCAGAAACGGCACCACCAGCGTATAGCCCGCGTAGAAGGCGGCGGTGATCGTCCCCGCCTGGCTGTTATCCAAGGTCCAGCGGTCGATGAAATCCGGCAGAAGCGCGGGAAACGCGTAGGAGCCGAGCTGGACGAAGACTTGAGCCACGCATACCAGCGCGACCAGGACGGTTTGCGAGACCGCCTTGGAGGTCCCGCCCTCGCTTTCGTCACCCGATATCACGGCTCGGAGGACACCGGCTCATCGGTCAAATGGACCGGCAGTCGCAGGGTCACCCTGGTACCCTCCCCCAAGGTGCTTTCCATCATGATCGTGCCGCCGTGAAGCTCGGCCATGCCCTTGGTCAGCGAGAGGCCCAACCCGACCCCGCCCTGCCCGCGCGCCGACTTGATGCCTCCTTGCTGGAACGGTTCCATGATGACCGCTAAGTCTTCCGGCGATATGCCCGGGCCGTTGTCCAGAACGGCAAGCACGGTTTCATCCTCACGCAGGTCGAGTTCCAGGGTCACGAAGCCGGCCTCGGGCGCATAGCGCATGCTGTTGGTGAGCAGATTGATCAGCATCTGGGTAACCAACCGGTCGTCGATCGAGCATACAGGACTTATGTCGGTTTCATCGACGCGCTTGAAGGTTAGATTGATCGCGTTGGCCTTGGCGTCCGGTTCGAACATCTTGGTGACCCGGGCGCCAAGATCCGCGACATCCACAAGACGCCGCTCAAGCTTCTCTTGCCCGCTCTCGATCCGGGCGAGTTCCAGAATATCCGAGATCAAGTCATGCAAATGACCAGCCGCGAACTGAATATCCGAGAGATAGCCTTGCCGACGCTCCTCGGTTATGCGCGAGGCCTTGTCCTCGATCATCATTTGGCAAAACCCGATGATCGCGTTCAGCGGGGTTCGAAGCTCGTGGCTCATCTTGGCGAGGAATTGAGTTTTCGAACGCCCGGCGGCTTCGCTTTGCTCCAGTGCCCGCGACAGCGCGGCCTCGGTCTTCTTCAACTGGGTTACGTCGGTATAGGCGGAGATCAGTCCGCCATCTTCCAGGGGTCGCTCCTCGATCTGAATGAAACGACCGTCGCTCAGCCCCTGGACCCTGGCGGGGCCTGGTTCCTGACGTTGGCGCAGGCGATCCCGGATCCAGGCCTCGGGATCGTCGCGGGCCTCGGCGGCAAGGCCCAGTTCGGCGGCGAATTTCAATATGTCCTCGAAAGGCGTGCCGGGACGGTCACGCTTGCCTTCGGAATCAAAGAGCTGAAAGCGGTTGTTCTTGATGACCAGCCGATCGTCGGCATCAAACACCGCGATCCCCACCGGCAAGGCCAGCAACGCCGCCTCGAGCGCGATTTCCCGCGCCGAAATCGCCGTCGTGCTGGCCTCGCGCGCGGCGATGGTCTGACGCAGCGCGGTGACCTCCGCCCTTAACTGTCGGTTCTCGGTTTCCAGCGATGTTCCGTCGCTTTCACCACCGATACCGATTGAGTCGGCTTTCGACCTAGGATCCATTGCCCGACGCGCCCGCAGTCCGAGCGCCATCCTAGCGCGTACCGCCCCCATATGGACAGAAGCAAGTCAAACGGCTTGGTCGGACTTGTGAGAAAAGCAGCACCCTAAACGCCGTCAACCAGATAGCGGCCAATGATATTTCGCTGGATCTGCTGCGTGCCCTCGACGATCTGCAGCACCTTGGCGTCGCGGAAATAGCGGTTGATGGGATAGTCGCCGGAGATCCCCGCCGCGCCGAAAAGCTGCACCGCGTCGGTGGCGACCTTCATCGCGGTGTCGCTGGCGTGACACTTCGCGACCGCGGCCTGCATCGCCAAGGGCTTGCCGAACACGCCGGCATCCGCCGCCGCCGCGCATTTATAGACCAGGCCGCGCGCCGCCTCGGTTTGGATATGCATATCCGCGAGCATCCACCGCACGCCCTGGAAATCCACCACGGACTGCCCGAATGCCTCGCGTTCCCGCACGAAGGCAAGCGCGTGATCATAAGCGCCTTGGGCCAGTCCCACCCCACGCGCGCCGATGATCGGGCGGGAGATGTTGAACGCCTCCATGACGATGCGAAAGCCCCTGCCCGGCTCTCCCAGCATCGCGTCCGCCGGCACGAAGGCATCGTCGAAGAAAAGCGGACAGGACGGCACGCCCCGTGCCCCCATCTTTTTCTCAGGTGGGCCAATGGTGAAACCCGGCGTGTCGCGGTCGACAATGAAGAAGTTGATCTGCCCCCGGCCTTCCCCCTCGCCGGTCTTGGCCGCGACGACGATGAAATCCGATACCGAGGAATTCGTGCACCAGATCTTGGTGCCGTTGATCCGATAGCCGCCAGGAACCGGCTCGGCCCGGGTTCGAATACCCGCCACGTCGGAACCGCTTTGCGCCTCCGTCGTCGAAAACGCGCCGCGTAGCTCACCACTCGCGAGGCCGGGCAGGTATTTTTCCTGCTGAGCCGGAGATCCGCCCGCCAGGATGGCGCCGAAGGGGACCCATTGGACCACCAGGAGATAGGCGGTGTTATAGCAAACCCGGCCGAACTCCTCGATCGCCATGCACGAGGCCAGAATGCTTCCGGTGCCGCCATAGCGTTCCGGGAACGGCAGGGTGAACAGACCAAGCTCGCGCAACAGATCGAACATGTCCTGTGGATATTCGGCGGTCGCGTCGATCTCGTCCGCCCGGGGCGCGACCTTCTCGGCGGCGACGCGCCGGATCATGTCGCGGATCTGTTGGTGCTCTTCGCTAATCTCGTGAAACAAGGGATTTTCCTTGGTTAAGGCTAATACTCAGGCCGCCGCCCAGCGCGCGATCTCGTCACCCGGCAACCAGCCGTCCAAGGCGTCGTCCAGGCTCACCATGTCGGCCCGGACCGGCGCCGTCGGGGTCGGATTCGGGGTCCGGCTGAAGCGTGGCGCGGGCGCGGGTTGCACCACGCCGTCGATCTCGATGAAGGTCCCTCGTTCCTTGTTGTGAGGGTCGTCCGCGACCTCGTCCATTTCCAGAACCGGCGCGAAACACGCGTCGCTACCGCCCATGATCGCGACCCATTCGTCCCGGGTCTTGGTCTTGAAGCGCTCCGCGATGACGGCCTTCAACCGGGGCCAGTCCGCGCGGTCCATCTGCTCGCTTACGATCGAGGCGTCCAGCCCCATCAGATCCAGCATGTCGGCATGGAACTTGGGCTCGATCGCCGCGACCGAGACGTATTTGCCGTCCGCGCATTCATAGGCGTCGTAGAAATAGGAGCCTGAATCCAGGACATTGGCGCCTCGCGTCTTGGTGAGGAGGCCGGCGGCGAACATCCCGAAGGGCGCCGCCATCAGGTTCGCCGCGCCGTCGACCATGGCGGCATCGACCACCTGTCCCTTGCCGGACCCTCGGGCCTCCAACAGCGCCGCCAGAACGCCGACCACCAGATAGAGCGCGCCGCCGCCGTAGTCGCCGACCAGATTGAGCGGCGGTGTCGGCGGCTGATCCGCGCGCCCGATCGCCGCCAGCGCGCCGCTCATGGCGATATAATTCAAGTCATGCCCCGCCGCCTGGGCCATCGGCCCGTCCTGGCCAAAGCCGGTCATGCGTCCATAAACAAGCTTGGGATTTCGCTTGAGGCAGTCTTCCGGCCCGAGCCCCAGGCGCTCGGTCACGCCCGGACGAAACCCCTCGATCAGGACATCGGCCTCCTCGACCAGGCGCAAGACCCGGTCGCGGTGTTCCGGCTTCTTCAGATCAAGCGCGATGGCCTTTCGGGAGCGCAAGGTGATGTCGCAGTTGAGGGGTCTTTGGACCCCAAGACCGCTTGCCTGCTCGCGCTCCACCCGAAGGACCGTCGCGCCCATGTCGGCCATCATCATCGCCGCCATCGGCCCCGGCCCGATTCCGGCGAGCTCCACGATCTTGATCCCTTGCAGCGGTCCCATATCCGTTCGCTCCCTTGTAAACGCGCAAAGGGAACCGTAGCCGCTGGGGCTCGTCGATCCAATCAATCATGTCGGGACTAGCGCCGGGCTTTCAAGATATCCGCGTGATGATCGGGCCGGCCTTCGCGCCCTTCCCTTTCGCCTTGGCTCACCGCGCCGCGCCGTCGCGCCATCTGTAGTAAGCCACCGTCATCGGCAGGAACCAAGGCTTGCCGGTATAGAGCGGCCTGGTCTGGAAGGCCAGGCCGTCGAGCGCGGTGCGGCCCTCCTCCAATTTCAGAACCTGTTGGCCGATCCGCGTGCCGAGATAGCTCGCCATGCCCACGCCGGAGCCGCAATAGCCCATCGCGTAATGCACGCCCTTGTGCCGACCGATATGGGAAAGCTCATCAAAGGTATAGGCAACAAACCCCATCCAGGAATGGCTGATCCGCGTCGCCTCGAGTTCCGGAAAAATCCCGATCAGATCGTCCCGCAACAGCCCGCCGCTATGCAGGGGACTGGTCTCGCCGCTGGTCACCCGTCCGCCGAACAGGATACGCGTCCGGTCCGGCGAGGGCCTGTAGTAATAGACGACCTTGCGGGTATCGCTGACCACCTTCTGGCTCGGGAACAAAGTGTCCATGAGTCCGGGCTCAAGCGGCTCCGTCGCGATGATATAGCTGCCGATCGGAATCACGCGCCGGCGCAGCCACGGGGTTAGCGCCCCGGTATAGCCGTTGGTCGCCACGACAACGTCGCGGGCGCGCACCGGACCTTTCGCGGTGGCGAGTTCAAACCGGCCGGCCTCGCCCAAGAGACCGGTCACCTTGCAATTCGGCACCACCGTCGCCCCCGCCGCCAGCGCCCGGTCGAGCAGACCCTGGTGATAGCGTCCGGGATCAAGCGAGGCATGCGCCTCCATGACCACGCCGCCGTGATAAGCGTCGGTGCCGAGCTCGCGCCGCTGCTCGCCCCGGGGCACCATATGGGCCGGCACTTCCAGGCCCTTGGGCGCGGCCTTGATCTCGCGGGCCAACGCCTCGTATTCCGCCGGGTTATGCGCCGCGTGAAAGCGCCCCGGCACGATGAAGTCACAGTCGATGGCTTCCTCGGCGACGAAGCTTTTCATGAAATCGAGGGAGTTATGGCCTTCCTTGACGATATTGAAGGCCGTCTCGGCGCCGTGCTTGCGGGCCAGGGCCTGGTAATCCGGCTTGATGCTGGTACTGATCTGACCACCGTTGCGCGAGCTACATCCCCAACCCGCCGCCTCGGCGTCCAGCACCACGACCGAGCGTCCGCCCCTGGCCACCTGGATCGCGGCGCAAAGCCCGGTATAGCCGGAGCCGATGACGGCCACGTCGATCTCCGCCGGTGGCCCCGCCTCCCCCGGATCCGGACGCCGCGTCCGGTCCCACCAATAGGGCTCGGCCTTGAAATCGTCGGTGAGAATATCGGTGTTGCCGGTCATGACGGGCTCCCGGATCGAGGGTCTGGGCATTTCAACCATTTACCGAGCCGGACGCAAGCCGGGGTCATTCGTTGCCTTGAAACATGGGGAGTGTAATCCACGCCGTGCCCTCAAACCGGTTGCACCCGTCGCGGGGTCCCGCCTTGCGCCAGGACGACGGGGGGGGAAGTCGCGCGTCGCCTCACCGTCGCCCTGGCGAACGGCAGGGCCTCGAACGGTTCAACGTGATCAAACGACTACCGCAAGGGCGACCATCGCGAGGTCCTGCCTTGCGCCAGGACGACGCTTTTTGAAAGAACGCGGCAAACCTTAAACAACACCATGGCTCACACACCCCCGTCGCCCTGGCGAACGGCAGGGCCTCGGACGGTTCCAGGTGATCGGACGACTACCGCAAGGGCATCCATCGCGAGGTCCTGCCTTGCGCCAGGACGACGCTTTTTGAAAGAACGCGGCAAACCTGAAAAACACCCTGCCCCACACCCCCGTCGCCCTGGCGAACGGCAGGGCCTCGAACGGTTCAACGTGATCAAACGACTACCGCAAGGGCATCCATCGCGAGGTCCCGCCTTGCGCCAGGACGACGGAGTGCGCGGGTTCACGCGACCAGCTTACGCCTGGCCGCTTCCTCTATCCCAGCTCGCTGATCTGGTAAGTCGACTTGGCCAGCCATTCCGGGTTCACCTCGATGCCCCAGCCCGGGCCGTCGGGGATCGCGACCTTGCCGTCGCGCGCCACCAGGGCCGGCTGATAGATGCCGTCATCCCAGGGATAGCCGTCCTCGATCGAGAACTCGACATAGGGGCCCGCCGCCTCGATCGCGCCCATGACGTGCAAGGTGAAGACCGTGACCAAGGAAAGATTGGCCGAATGCGGGGTGCAGGCGAGGCCATGCCGCTTGGCCAGCTCGGCGACCCGCAGGGTGCGGGTGATGCCGCCGATATAGCTGATATCGGGCTGCATGACATTGACCACGCCCATTCTCGCCATGCGTCGCCAGGTGGCGAGGTCACAGTCCTGCTCGCCGCCGGTGACGTCCATGTCCAGCGCGTCGGTGACCTGCTTGGTCCATTCCAGCTCCCAATAGGGGCACGGCTCCTCGAAATGGACGAAGCCGTGATCCTGCAGCATATGGCCGACCTCGATCGCGCGACCCGGCGTGAAACAGCTATTGGCGTCGGCCAGCAGGGTCACTTCGTCGCCGAGCGCGCCCCGAACCGCCGAGACCACTTCCTCGGTCCGGCCCGGCCATTGATCGACATCGTGACCGTATTCCCGCCCGACCCGGATCTTGAAGGCGTCGTAGCCGTGCTTGTCGCGGAGCCGCGAGAGCCTGTCCGCCTCGTCCGCGCCGTTGATGTCGCGGCGCATGCTGGAGCCGTAGACCCGGAGCGGCCTGGGCGCGCCACCGAGCAACTCGCAGACGCTCTTGCCCTGGAGTTTGCCGTGCAGGTCCCAGAGCGCGGTGTCGAGCCCACCGATCGCGCGCCTTAGATAGGAGCCGGGAAACTTGTGCTCGCGCTCGGGGATCACATCGACCAGCGCGTCGATGTCGTTGATATCGTGGCCGAGCGCGTGCGGGGCGACCTGGCGATGCAGCACCAGCGAGGAGATGTCCGAGTTATAGGTCGAGACCTGGCCCCATCCTTGGCTGCCGTCCTCGGCGGTAACCCGGGTCAAGCCGAAATTCTCGGTGCAGAAGGTCTCAATGCTTTTTATCTTCACGGCGCGCCCCCGGGTAAGTTCCGTAACGCGTTCTCAATATCACGAAACGCCGCAGCGTGTGATCCTGGCGCCGATTCAGCCGCCCATCCGGCGGTGATGGCCTTGCCAGTAGCGCTCTTTCAGCAGCCGCTTGTAGAGCTTGCCGTTCTCCCGTCTCGGCAGGTCGTCGTTGAAATCCACCGATTTCGGGCATTTCACGGGGCTCAGCGCCTTGCGGCAGAAAGCGATCAACTCGGCCTCGAGATCGGCTCCCGCGCGCGCCATGTCGGCGGGTTGCACCACCGCCTTGACCTCCTCGCCGAATTCCGGGTTCGGCACGCCGAAGACCGCGGCATCGATCACCTGGGGATGCGAGAGCAACCGGTTCTCGGCCTCCTGGGGATAGATGTTCACGCCGCCCGAGATGATCATGTTGGCCTTGCGGTCGGTCAGATAGAGATAGCCCTCGGCGTCGACATAGCCGATATCTCCGAGCGTGCTCCACCCATGCCGGTTCCAGGCCTCGGCGGTTTTCGCCGGGTCGTTGTGATACTCAAAGCGCGGCCCGTCCGAGAAGTAAACGCCGCCTTCGATTCCGGTGGGAACTTCCTCGCCCTCGGCGTCGCAAATCCGGATTTGCCCGATCCTGGCGCGACCGACCGAGCCCGGATGCGAAAGCCATTCCTCGGCGTTGAGCACGGTCAGACCATTGCCCTCGGAACCGCCATAATACTCCCACAGGATCGGTCCCAACCAGTCGATCATCCGATGCTTCACGTCGATCGGGCAAGGCGCGGCGGCGTGAATGACACAAGCCAGGCTGGCGAGATCGTAGGCTCGACACGCCTCCTCCGGCAGCCGCAGCATGCGCACGAACATGGTCGGCACGAACTGCGCGTGGGTTACCCGGTGCGTCTCGATCAGCCGCAAGGTCTCCTCGGCGTCGAACTTGGGCATCACCACGACGGTCGCGCCAAAGCGCAGCGCGCGGATGCAGAACATGAGCGGCGCGGCGTGGTAGAGCGGCGCCGGCGAGAGATAGACGACGCCTTCATTCAATCCATAGAGCTTGGCCGTCAGAAAATACCCCGGCGCGGGAATACCGAACGCCCCCTCGGGAAGCGGTTTCAGAATCCCCTTTGGCCGCCCGGTGGTGCCGGAGGAGT
>Ga0181579_10004298_pt1 | contig 11107 bp, 3 predicted proteins | sample 071ome_24_FD_132996 | JGI IMG/M metagenome (GOLD analysis project Ga0181579, IMG submission 132996) | Coastal salt marsh microbial communities from the Groves Creek Marsh, Skidaway Island, Georgia - 071402CT metaG (megahit assembly) | ecosystem: Environmental > Aquatic > Marine > Intertidal zone... | reverse complement strand
TGATCCGTCTGCTCAGATGGCTTGATGAAGATGTCTTCCTTGCGGAGTTTTACGTCCAGAACCCGCATCCCGTGCTGGGAAAGACGGGAGGCCACCAACTCAGAACTGAGGCGACCAAAGGGGCTGCTGGCATCAAGGTCATTGATGTCACTGAAAGTGGCGACGAGGACATTGTCCGTGGGATTGAACTGGTGGAGTTGCTCGACCAGTTTGTCGGTGGCCATGTAGGTACTGGCAATGAGGTAGTCCCCTTCTTCGTACCTGTCAGGTGAACGATTGTTGGACTGTGGAGCAGTTTGACATCCCCCGTAGACAAGGGCGGTCAATGTAGCAGCAGAGAGGAGAATCTTAGATTTTCTTTTCATTGATAACGGGGATGCTTTGAGTTCCAAGGCTTCTGGGCTTTTCCATTTTCTGCTCCAGATAGAAGTGGGATTCTGTGACTTTGATGTAGGCAATCTGGGTGTTTACAAAGACGTCCTTCTCAGTATCAGAAACAGCTGTGTAGACCAAGACTTCCTCAGTATCACCGGCACTGGCAGGTGTACTAGGCTTGTTGGGCATGATCCGTCCAACAGCTCCACCAACTTTTTCGACAACTCCTACAGAGACACCATTGGGTGCATTGACCGTGTGCCGAACGTTCTGAACACTGAAACTAAGCTCAAGCACTTTGCCTGGCTCAAGAACCCCAGGCTCTTTTACGAAAGGGATGTCCCGATCCTGGAAAGCTTTGAGTACAAATTTGTGGTAGGCGTTGGCAAAGGCGGTATCGAATTCGGAAGGCTTCACATAAATGGTCTGACCATCCTTGAATAGGTCTCCGCGTTGTGCGAGTTCATCCGCCATATTGTCAGCCAGCTCCTGCCAATGCTGTAGAGCCGTAAGGCGAGGCTGCTCTTCAATCAAGGGTTCGGCTGGGCGGCTGGCACTGGGCTTATCCGTGGTACATCCACCTGCGCCTAAGGCAAGGACTAGTAAAATTGAACTGTGGAGTCTCATTGGTATTTATTGCGTTTGGTAGGATGCTTCTTCGCATTCCGTTCAACGTAAATCGACAGGATTTCCAATTCCTTTAGCGGGGATTTGTCAGATACTTTTTCTGAATCCGCCCTTTACAGAGTAGTGATTTGTATTAGATAGTTAGCCACCATAGTCTTAAAGATTCTTATCTTAAATTTAAGCCAAATTTCAATTCTCCAACCCGGACATCATCATGAGTGACGAAGAATATGATCAGGAACATTACGAAGAATCCGAGGAAACTCAGCATTCTCACGTGAATGAAGACGGCAGCTACTTCACCCGGAAGAAACCAGGGATGGACAAGGCCATGATGGTCTCCTGGGGAATCGCCGTAGCCTCGGCCGCGTTCATGGTCATCCTGGCCGGCCTCATCGTCATTGCCATCATGGAGGAGGAAGAGGAACCGATTGAATTTGCCCTGGCTCCAGCCATTGTTTCCGACGAAACCGAAGAGATCGAGAAGAAGACCAAGCAAAAGCAGATGGAAAAGTCATCTTCCAGCTCCTCCATCAGCTCCCCCATCGTGATCGACAATGTGGCGGACATCACCATGGAAAACGTCGTCATGAACTTCGACCAGGGAGAAAATGACGTGCAGGTAGGCACGGTGGGTTCCAATCTAGGCAATCTTGGCCTCGGGACCGACATGGGCGGTATGTCCATGAACATCAAAATGCCCAAGCTCATGGGCAGCCGTTGTGATAAGGCCGACCGCATGCGCCGCCTCAAACGCGAAGGCGGTAAAGAGAAAACAGAAGAAGCCGTCGTCAAAGCGCTGCACTGGTTGAAACAAGTACAGAACCAAGATGGCTCCTGGGGGGGAACTTACGCAGCCTCGATGACAGGGTTGGCCCTGTTGTCCTATCTGGGTCATTGCGAAAAGCAGGATTCTCCCGACTTCGGAGATACCGTCATCCGGGGCATCAAATACTTGCTTGATAAAAATGAAGCCCAAGCCGGTAAAATGTATTCCCGCAAGCCCAGTTACGAAACCGGCATTTGTGCCTATGCTCTGGGTGAAGCCTATATCGTAACCAAGAATTTCCGCCCCAAGATTCCGGGCATTGACAAAGCCCTGGAGCGGTCCGTCGCTGTCATTGTGGAAAAACAAAAGGCGGATGGCGGATGGGACTACGGTTACTCCACGGCCATGACCAGAGGGAGTGATACCTCAGTAAGTGGCTGGCAGATGCAGGCCTTGAAAGTCGCCAAAATGTCAGGCTTGGAATTCAAGGGGATCGACAAGGCCATGGACAAAGCGATGGAAAACATGATGCGGGTCCGCGGCCCCAAGGGCGGCTTTGGCTATCGGGATCCTCAGGACAAGCTCAGCCTGTCTGGAGTTGGAGTCCTGGCCATGCAGATGTGGGACCCCAAAAAATACAAAGGTGAGATTAAGGAAGGGGTCGAGTTCATCTTGGATTCACACCCTGGCCGCCATGAAAAGCCACACTTTAACAAATATGGATGGTACTATCACACACAGGCTTGCTTTCAAGCCGGCGGCAAAGCGTGGAAAGACTGGAACAACTATTTTCAGGACGAAGTCGTCGATCACCAGAACCCAGATGGTTCCTGGACAGACTGGGGACATCACGGACACGGCCCCGACGCTAACTCCGTGGAAGGCAAAGTCTACACCACCACTCTTTGCGTCCTAATGCTGGAGATCTACTACCGTTACCTCCAGAATACCGGTGATGACAAGTACCGCAAAGGGGCTACCGCTCTGAAGAATTCATAAATCGAGCCCAAAGCCACAGCCATAACCCTCATCGCAGGCTTTATCCTAACCCGGCATAGCCGGAACCAAATGTTGGAGTAATGGAGTATTGGAGTGCTGGGATTTGGGATCTATACACTTGATTCAACACTCCAACAGATAGAATCCTTGTTTTTTATGACAGCATTTGGTGAATAAGTGATGCCCGAAACCATCGCGACCAGATCGCGTGGGAATGCCGTCCTACAAGCAAATGCCTGCTCAAGGTTGGAAGATTCCAAGCTTTACACAGCGGAATTTGCACCTGTAGTATGAATTTGTTTGTGAAGTAGCTGCACCACAAACGCTGCATTCCCTTATTTATCCAACCCCGGCATCATCATGAGTGAAGAAGAATACGATCAGGAACATTACGAAGAATCCGAGGAAACTCAGCATTCTCATATGAACGAAGATGGCAGCTACTTCACCCGGAAGAAACCTGGAGTGGACAAGGCCATGATGGTCTCCTGGGGAATCGCGATGGCTTCCGCGGCATTCATGGTCATCCTGGCGGGTCTTATCGTCATTGCCATCATGGAGGAAGAGGAAGAGCCGATTGAATTTGCCTTGGCTCCGGCCATTGTTTCTGACGAAACCGAAGAGATCGAGAAGAAGACTAAGCAAAAGCAGATGGAAAAGTCATCTTCCAGCTCCTCCATCAGTTCCCCTATCGTGATCGATAATGTGGCCGACATCACGATGGAAAACGTCGTCATGAACTTCGACCAGGGGGAGAATGACGTGCAGGTAGGCACGGTGGGTTCCAATCTCGGCAATCTTGGCTTGGGTACCGACATGGGCGGCATGTCCATGAACATCAAAATGCCCAAGCTCATGGGCAGCCGTTGTGATAAGGCCGACCGCATGCGCCGCCTCAAACGCGAAGGCGGTAAGGAAAAAACCGAAGAAGCCGTTGTCAAAGCGCTGCATTGGTTGAAACAAGTGCAGAACCAAGATGGCTCCTGGGGAGGCACGTATGCGCCGTCCATGACAGGCTTGGCCCTGTTGTCCTTTCTGGGGCATTGCGAAAAGCAGGATTCTCCCGACTTTGGAGATACCGTCATCCGGGGCATCAAATACCTGCTTGATAAAAATGAAGCCCAAGCTGGTAAAATGTATTCCCGCAAGCCCAGTTACGAAACCGGCATTTGTGCCTATGCTCTCGGAGAAGCCTACATCGTAACCAAAAATTTCCGCCCCAAGATTCCGGGCATCGACAAAGCCTTGGAGAGATCTGTTGCGGTAATTGTAGAAAAACAAAAGGCGGATGGCGGATGGGACTACGGATACTCCACAGTCATGACCAAAGGCAGCGACACCTCCGTCAGTGGCTGGCAGATGCAGGCATTGAAAGTCGCCAAAATGTCAGGCCTTGAATTCAAGGGAATCGACAAGGCGATGGATAAAGCCATGGAAAATATGATGCGGGTCCGCGGTCCAAAAGGAGGGTTCGGTTATCGTACTGCACAAGACAAGATCACCCTTTCTGGAGTGGGAGTTCTCGCCATGCAAATGTGGGATCCGAAAAAGTACAAATCGGAAATCAAAGAAGGCGTTGAATTCATCCTGGATTCTCACCCTGGCCGCTATGAAAAGCCACACTTCAACAAATATGGATGGTACTATCACACGCAGGCTTGCTTTCAAGCGGGCGGGAAAGCTTGGCGAGATTGGAACAACTATTTTCAGGATGAAGTCGTGGATCACCAGAATCAGGATGGTTCCTGGACGGATTGGGGACATGCGGGACATGGCCCGGATGCGGCCTCCGTCGAAGGAAAAGTCTACACCACAACCCTTTGCGTTCTGATGCTGGAGATCTACTACCGTTACCTCCAGAATACCGGTGATGACAAGTACCGCAAAGGGGCTACCGCTCTGAAAAATTCCTAGGCGATTCGTCCTGCCCGTCGGTTCTGAGCGATCTGACGGATCCATTTCAGAAATTTTTCTAAGACTCGGCATGGGACTGTGTCTTAGGTTGAACCTGCATATCCGTTTGTAGCTCGACCCAGACCATTTAACCTCCATCTTGCCATAGTCATGAAACGCCTAGCCTACCTCGTTCTCCTCTCCTTGTTCATTCCCTTGATTGGCTTTGTTGCTGAAAATGCAAAGCCCAAGCCCAGACCGGAACTCTGGAAAGAAGTAGATGCCGCGATCAAGAAAGGATTGCCCAAAACCGCAGTCAAACATCTCAAGCCTATCCTCAAAGGCTCGATAGAAGACAAAGCCTATCCTGAAGCCATCCGGGCTCTGGGAAAAAAGATCTCCCTGGAAGGCGTGATCCAAGGCAATCAGCCCCAGGAAAAGATCATCCGCCTGAAGGAAGCGATCAAGGAATCCCCGGAAGACATGCACCCTGTGCTGGAATCCATTCTGGCCAATTGGTACTGGCACTACTTTCAACGAAACCGCTGGCGATTCATGCAGCGAACCGCAACCGCCCAAGCTCCAGGTGAAGATTTTGAAACCTGGGACCTCCCCAGAATTCTCGCAGAAATTGACAAGCAATACCAGAAAGCCCTCAGCCATGCTGATGTTCTGAAAAAGATACCAGTCGCCGAATACGAAATTCTCCTTCAAAAAGGCAATGCTCCCGACTCCTTTCGCCCGACCCTCTACGACTTTATCGCCCACGAAGCCTTGATCTTTTATCAATCCGGGGAACAGGCTGGCTCCAAAGCCCAGGATGATTTTTACATCGAAGTCGATTCCCCCATCTTTGCCACTGCAGAAGCATTCATGGCCTGGAATCCAGAAACCAACGATAAAGATTCCCTCAAACTTCGCTCGATTCGCCTCTATCAGGACCTACTCAAATTTCACCGAAAAGACGAAGATCCCTCCGCCTTTATCGACACCGATCTGCACCGCCTCAACTTCGGCTACAACTCCGCCAAGGGAGATGGGAAAAATGATCACTACATCAAGGCTCTGGAAGGCTTGGTTGAAAAATGGGCGGATCACCGGATCTCAGCCCGGGCACTCCACCGATGGGCCAAAGTTATCCATCAGGAAGGCGATTATGTTTTGGCTAGAAAACTGGCCTTGAGAGGCACCAATGCTTTCCCCAACACCCCAGGAGGCAATCGCTGCTACAACCTCGTGCAAAGCATTGAAGCCAAGAGTTTTCATCCTCAGGTCGAACGGGTTTGGAGTGATCCCTGGCCCGTCATCACCATGCGTTACCGGAACATCGACCAAATGCACTTCCGGGCCATCAAAGCCAATTGGCTCAACGAAATCAAACGCATGGGAAGATTGCCCAATAATTACCTCAAGGATGCTGAAAAAAAGCGAGCCATTGGCATGAATGCAACAAAAGCCTGGTCGGAAAAACTCAAGCCCACCCCGGACTATCAGAAAGAACTCGCCAAAATGGATGCCCCCAGAGACTTGGAGCCTGGCTTTTACTATCTCCTCGCCAGTTCCAACAAAAACTTCTCGGGTAGTGACAATGTTGTCTACTGGACCAGCTTCTGGGTCAGCGACCTTTCCCTGATCACTCGAAAACAGCATGGCAAAGGATACATCGAAGGCTTGGTTCTCAAAGCCCAAACCGGGGACCCGATTGATCGAGTAAAAATCCACTCCTACCATCGCCGGGGCAACAAATGGCAAGATGGCCCCGTTACCTTTACCGACAAAAATGGTTTCTTCCGCTTCAACTCACTCAATGACCGCAATCACCACGTCTTTCTTGCCTTTCACAATGAGGACAAAGTCAGCTCCGGCAACGAACACTGGGCCTACAAATACAATCACCAACCCAAACCCTACGAGAGAACGATCTTCTTCACCGACCGTTCCCTTTATCGCCCCGGACAGACCATTCAGTTCAAAGGCATCTGCATCAACGTAGACCAGCAACGCGACAACTACAAAGTCATCCCCAATCGCACTCTCACCATCGAACTCCGCGACAGAAATAACCAAAAGGCCGAACAGATCCAGGTCAGGACCAACGACTATGGCTCTTTTTCCGGCAGTTTCACCGCTCCCCGCGACCGCCTCACCGGGCAAATGAGACTGTACTGCTCCAAACCCCGCGGTAATGTCTACTTCAACGTCGAAGAATACAAGCGACCCAAATTCGAAGTCACTCTCGAAGGTCCAGATAAACCGGCAAAACTGGGCAAAAAAGTGACCCTGACCGGCAAAGCCACCTCCTACACCGGAGCCGCCGTCAATGATGGCAAAGTGAAATTTCGGGTCGTTCGCCAAGTCCGTTATCCTTACTGGTGGAGCTGGCGCTACTGGTGGCGACCACAAAACACCAACCAGCAGGAAATCAAACATGGCTCGGTCCAGACTGAGGCAGACGGCACCTTCAAGATCTCTTTCATCGCCAAACCGGATCCATCCGTCTCCCTGAAAGACGAGCCCACCTTTAGCTACACCATCTACGCCGATGTGACCGACTCCACCGGCGAAACCCGCTCCGCCCAGAAATACATCTGGATCGGCAGTATTGCCTTGAACGCCTCGGTCTCTGCGGATGCCTGGCAAACCATAGACAATCCGGTTGAAGTCAAAGTACGCACGACAGACTCTTCGGGACAAAAGCTATCCGCCAAGGGCAAACTCACCATTTATCGGGTCATTGAGCCCCGAAGCCCTCATCGACCATCCATGGGGGGCTACACCTTACCATCCAGACGCGGCAAACGTGCCCCACTCTACCAACCTGCCCCCAACCCTGCCGACACCCGGCTATGGGAAACGGGAGAACAAATGGAAAGCCACACCATAGAAACCGATGAGGAAGGGAACGCCTCCGCCAAATTCGAACTCGGGCAAGGCCTCTACCGTGCCATCTTTGAGAGCAAAGACAAGTACGGTAAGGAAGTGCAAAGCCGGTACGACCTCAGAGTTCTGGATCCGAAATCCGACAAATACCGCATCAAAGACCCCTTCCACTATGCCGCTCCCAAAGCCTCTCTGGAGCCTGGAGAAGAATTTTTCGGCATCTGGGGTTCCGGTTACGAAACTGCCAGAGCCTTTATCGAAATCGAGCACCGCGGCAAAATCCTCCAGAAATACTGGACAGAGCATGGCGTCACTCAGACCCAGATCCGTCAAAAAATTACAGAACCCATGCGGGGCGGACTCACACTCCGCATCACCATGGTGCGGGACAATCGCCTCCACACCCGCCAGCAACAGATCCATGTCCCCTGGTCCAACAAAAACCTCAAAATCAAATGGGAACACTTCACCAACAAACTGGAACCCGCCAAGAAAGAAACCTGGACCGCCATCATTGAGGGGAAAGACGCAAAGAAAGCCGCCGCAGAAATGGTCGCCACCCTTTATGATGCCTCCCTGGATGCCTACAAAAACCATTCCTGGCAAAACCACTTCCATGTATTCCGGCACAGTCACACTCACCTACAAATTCAATTCGAAAACCGACTCAACGGATTCAATCACCTCACGGGCAGCTGGAGAACCAGCAGCCGGGATACCTCTTTGGAATACAGAAAATTCGAACATGAAATCACAGCCAACCTTTGGGGCTATCAATACTACTATCGAGACGGCAAAATGGGGAATCAACGACGTGCTCAATCCGCCAAAAACGGTATCTTAAAGATGCATTCTGCAGCAGCAACGCCCGCACAGCCGGTAGCAATCGCCGAGGGGCTGGCAATAGATTCAGTCGCCAGTAGGCAGCTCGGTCAACTCGAAGCAAAAGGCAAACGTCTAAATGGCCGGGATGCTCTTCCGGCCTCTTCTGACAAACTACAAACCGGGCAGGCAGGAACATCCCAAGGTCCAGACCTCAGCAAAGTGACGGCCCGCACCAACTTGAATGAAACCGCCTTCTTCTTCCCGCACCTGGTGTCCAACAAGGAGGGAGTCGTCCGCATGGAATTTTCCATGCCGGAAGCCCTGACCAAGTGGAAATTCATGGGCTTTGCTCATGATGCGGACCTCCGGGCAGGATTCCTGACCGACACCATGGTGACCGCAAAGGATCTCATGGTACGCCCCAATCCCCCCCGCTTCCTCCGCGAAGGCGATATTCTGGAGTTCACCGTCAAAGTGACCAATCAATCCAACGCCCGCCAAACCGGCAAAGTTCGCCTCACCTTTGCTGATGCACGTACCGAAAAATCTAAGGATAATGCACTGGGTAACCTGGCTCCGGAGCAAGACTTCAATGTCCCCGCCAAAGAATCCCGCACCTACTCCTGGAAGATCGAAGTCCCCGACGACATGGATTTCCTCACCTACAAAGCCGTCGCCGCCACAAACCGGTTGTCGGACGGGGAAGCGGGAAACATTCCCGTCCTCTCCCGCAGGATCTACGTGACCGAATCCATGGCCCTCCCAATCCGCGGAGCCAAAACCAAAAAGTTCCGCTTCGACAAACTGATTGCTTCCGGAAAGTCCGGCACACTGCGCCACAAAGGCTACACCGTGCAAATGGTCTCCCAACCCGCATGGTACGCTGTCATGGCACTCCCCTACCTCATGGAGTTTCCACACGAATGCACCGAGCAGACATTCAACCGCTACTACGCCAACCTTCTCGGGCAATCCATTGCCAAGTCCGACCCCAAAATCCGCCGCATTTTTGATCTCTGGAAAGGCACCGAAGCCCTCGACTCTCCCCTGGAGAAAAACGAAGATCTCAAATCCGTGGCATTGCTGGAAACCCCATGGGTCCGCCAGGCAAAGAATGAAAGCCAAGCCCGCAGAAACGTTGGTATCCTCTTTGATGACAACCGTCTGACTTCAGAATCCCAAAGAGCCTTCACCAAACTGAAGCAAATGCAGCTCGGCGATGGTTCCTGGCCCTGGTTCCCCGGAGGTCGTGGCAACAATTACGTCACTCTCTACATCACCACCGGTTTTGCCCGGCTTCGCCATCTGGATGTCGACACTGACATCTCTCTGGGAGTGAAAGCACTCAACCGCCTCGATCGCTGGATGGACAAAAGATACCACGACATTCTCCGCTCCGGGAATGCCCATCTCAACCACCTTTCGCCCACCATCGCCATGTACCTCTACTGCCGCAGCTTCTATCTGGAAGACAAACCTGTCCCGGATTTTGCCAAAGATGCCGTCGATTACTTCATCGGGCAGACCAAGAAATACTGGGTCGAAGTCCCCAACCGCCAGTCTCAGGGCCACCTTGCCCTGGCCATGCACCGATTGGATGAAAAGAAAACCGCCAAGGACATCATGCGTTCCATCAAACAACGCTCCGTTACCGATCAGGAGCTGGGCCGCTTCTGGAGAGATACTGAAATGTCCCACTGGTGGTACCGGGCCCCAATTGAGACACAAGCCCTCATGATCGAAGCCTTTGACGAAGTCATGGGTGATGAAAAAGCGGTGGAGGATTGCCGGGTCTGGCTCCTGAAACAAAAGCAAACCCAGGACTGGAAAACCACCAAAGCCACCGCTGATGCCATTTACGGGCTCCTGCTCCGAGGTAAAAACCTGCTGGGTTCTGACGCCCTCGTGGAAGTCGCGGTAGGCGGACATGCCATCAAACCTGAAAAAGTCGAAGCCGGAACTGGCTTCTACGAAAAACGCTTCGATGGATCGGAAGTCGAGGCCAACTTCGGCAAGATCACTCTCAAGAAAGTTGATGAAGGCGTCTCCTGGGGCTCCGTTCACTGGCAATACATGGAAGACATCGGGAAAATCACCGTCCATGAAGGCAAAGAGTTAAAACTCACAAAATCCATCTACCTCAAAAAGCACACCAAAGAAGGCCCTAAACTCTTCCCGGCCAACGGAAAAGCTAAAGTCGGTGACGAACTCGTGGTCCGCATCGAACTGCGTGCCGACCGTGACATGGAATACCTCCACATGAAAGACCATCGCCCCAGTGGCTCCGAACCCGTCAATGTCTTCTCCCGCTACAAATACCAGGACGGCCTCGGCTACTACGAAGCCACCAAAGATACCGCCACGCACTTCTACATCGACTACCTCCCCAAGGGCACCTACGTCTTCGAGTACTCCCTTCGTATCCAACACCGCGGCCAATACCAGACCGGCATGACCAACATCCAGTGCATGTACGCCCCGGAGTTCAACTCCCACAGCCAGAGCTTTGCTTTGAAAGTGGAGTAACGTGGGGCATGCTTTCAGCTTGCGTTTCAATATTTTCGCAAGCTGGAAGCTTACGCCACGACCGCAAACCACCTTGACAATTAATTCAACTGGGGCTTTGCATAATGGGTAGTTATTTATCTGCACAGATCACCTTATGCCCTCCACGGAAAAGCCCGTTGATCCCTCCCAGGATCCTGACTTGGATTATTCACCCGTGTTCCATCTTCTGTT
>Ga0181579_10004297_pt1 | contig 11108 bp, 10 predicted proteins | sample 071ome_24_FD_132996 | JGI IMG/M metagenome (GOLD analysis project Ga0181579, IMG submission 132996) | Coastal salt marsh microbial communities from the Groves Creek Marsh, Skidaway Island, Georgia - 071402CT metaG (megahit assembly) | ecosystem: Environmental > Aquatic > Marine > Intertidal... | reverse complement strand
TGTTGGGCTCTGCCAGCCATGCGCGATCAGGACGGCGTGGCTTGTGTGCCGCATCTTGATTTTATCCGTGAAGATTTAATGACGGCGCCGTTAACCACAAAAAACGCAGTATTCCAGCCCCCTGAAGGAATGGGGGATCGCGGCTTTGTGGGTTTTATGTTGCACGAACAAACAGATATACTATCTCTATAGAGGACGAGAGTGCTGGAAATGGGCAGACGGCGCCGCAGTGGTTATGCCTAGACCCCGCACAATAAGGGAAGGATAAGAATTTTGAATTTTGGACGGAATTTAGCGCTCTGGGTCATCATTGCGCTCCTCGTTTTTGCACTGTTTAATCTGTTTCAGGCCACGCCGAAGCAGAATATGCTGGCTTTTTCTGATTTCATCGCCGCCGTCGAAAGCGGGCAGATCAAAGATGTAACGATCAGAGGCGATAAGATTTCTGGGCATTATGGCGACGGCCGTCCGTTCAGTACTTATGCACCGAACGACCCAAGCCTGATTTCAAAGCTTACAAAAAGGGGTGTGCGCATCACGGCACAACCGGCCGATGACGGCTCGCCGACATTATGGGGAATTCTCATTTCCTGGTTCCCCATGCTGCTTCTAATTGGCGTTTGGATATTTTTCATGCGTCAGATGCAATCGGGCGGCGGTAAAGCCATGGGCTTTGGAAAATCCAAAGCGCGATTGCTGACGGAAAAATCGGGTCGCGTCACATTTGAAGATGTCGCCGGTGTTGATGAAGCGAAGCAAGAGCTTGAGGAAATCGTCGACTATTTAAAAGACCCGCAAAAATTTCAACGCCTCGGCGGTAAAATACCGAAAGGGTGTTTGCTGGTCGGCCCGCCAGGTACCGGTAAGACGCTGCTGGCCCGGGCCATTGCGGGTGAGGCGAATGTGCCGTTCTTTACCATCTCCGGTTCCGACTTTGTCGAAATGTTTGTCGGCGTCGGTGCGTCGCGTGTGCGCGACATGTTTGATCAAGCAAAGAAAAATGCGCCATGTATTATCTTTATTGATGAATTGGATGCCGTCGGTCGCCATCGCGGCGCCGGACTCGGTGGCGGAAATGACGAACGCGAGCAAACGCTGAACCAATTATTGGTCGAAATGGACGGGTTCGAAGCGAACGAGGGTGTCATTTTGATTGCCGCCACCAACCGGCCTGATGTGTTGGATCCGGCCTTGCTGCGGCCGGGCCGGTTTGACCGTCAAATCGTCGTGCCGAACCCGGATATCATGGGCCGCGAAAAAATTCTTAAGGTTCATATGCGAAAAGTGCCGTTAGGTCCGGATGTCGATGCCCGCGTAATTGCCCGTGGCACACCTGGCTTCTCCGGTGCTGATCTGGCGAATTTGATCAATGAAGCGGCCTTGCATGCAGCCCGTATCGGCAAACGGGTCGTGACGATGGCCGAGTTTGAATACGCCAAAGACAAGGTATTGATGGGCATGGAACGCCGCTCCATGGTCATGACCGAGGACGAAAAGAAACTGACGGCCTATCACGAAGCGGGCCACGCCATTGTCGGGCTGCACGTGCCGAAGAGCGAGCCGCTGCATAAAGTAACAATTATCCCGCGCGGTCGGGCGCTGGGTGTCACGATGCAATTGCCCGAGCGGGACCGTTACAGTTATTCCAAGCTCGAGCTTGAATCCAAAATCGCGATGATGTTCGGCGGGCGTGCCGCCGAGGAGATCATTTTTGGTCTTGATAATGTCACGACCGGCGCTTCCAACGATATCCAACAAGCGACGTCCTTGGCACGGCGCATGGTAACGGAATACGGGTTCAGCGAAAAACTCGGCGCTTTACGTTATTCCGATAACGAGGAAGAAGTGTTCCTCGGTCATTCGGTCGCGCAACGCAAAAATGTTTCCGATGCAACAGCGCAAATTATCGATGAAGAAGTCCGCCGTTTGGTTGAGTCTGCAGAGGAAACGGCCAATCGGATCCTGCGTGAAAAACGTGATGAGTTGGATACGTTGGCGAACGCGCTGTTGGAGTACGAAACGCTCAGCGGCGATGAGATCGACGCTTTGTTGCGCGGCGAACCGATCTCACGGCCCGATCATGACGATACTTCGGCGGATGCCGGGCGTAAGAAGCGATCTTCTGTGCCGACAAGTGGACAGAAGGCAGGCGATGAAAAGGACCAAGGCAAGGATCCTTCCAGCGGCATGGAACCGGAACCGCAGCCAGGATCTTAAACAATATAACATCAATCTTCTTTGGTGATTTGAGTGACGACTTCCTTTGCCGGAATGACGTTAGACCGTCCCCGCGTCATGGGGATCGTCAATGTAACGCCCGATAGTTTTTCTGATGGTGGCGAAGCCTTCGATCAAGAGGCCGCTATCCAGCGCGGCAGCCTTTTCGCCAAGCAGGGTGCGGACATCATCGATGTGGGTGGCGAGTCGACCCGGCCCGGCTCGAAACCGGTGGCGCCCGACGAGCAAATCAAGCGCATTGTGCCGGTCATTGATGCTCTGGCAGGGCGGGGCCTGTGTGTTTCGGCCGATACCCGAAGTGCCCGCGTGATGGCTGCCGCCATTGAGGCGGGGGCTGCGATCATCAACGATGTCAGTGCGCTGACCAGCGATTCCGAGGCGGTCAATGTCGTTGCCGGTTCGCAAGCGAGCGTTGTGCTTATGCACATGCAAGGCGAGCCACATTCGATGCAGGATTCACCGCACTACGACAATGTCACGCAGGATGTTTTCGAATACTTATCTCGCCGGATCGATGTTCTCGTGGCGCGTGGGATTGGTAAGGAGCGGATTGCAATCGATCCGGGTATCGGTTTTGGCAAAACGCTTGAACACAATTTGGCGCTACTCAATAAAACTCATTTGTTTTGCGAACTGGGTTGCGCTGTTTTGATCGGTGTGTCGCGAAAAAGTTTTCTTGCCAAGCTTAGCAACGATGTCCAACCGCAAGAGCGGTTGCCCGGATCATTGGCGGCGGGTTTGGCGGCGTTATCGAAAGGGGCGGGCATATTGCGTGTTCACGATGTGGCCGAGACCGTTCAGGCCGTCACCGTGTGGCAAAGCATCGAGAACGCACGCTGAGCTGAATTACTTTCTGCGTTTACGGAGTTCCTGTAAAAGGGCCGCCCGCATATTTCGGTTGTGGCGGCGGTAACAGGATATTTGCGCTTGCCCGCGCAGTTTTTGGCATTGCGCGGTGATCGGCCGGGTGGCGTTGCGCAGGCAGTTCTTCTGCCGCCGCTGGTTCGTGATCGATTTACAGTGGAGTTGCTGCAGGGCCATCTGCCGGTAGGGTAAATCGGCCGCTTGCGCCGGCGCGTAAAGCGCCCCGCCCACAATCAGGCCTGCTATAAGAATGAGCGCCGATTTAAACATATCGGTAGCATTCACTCCGGAGGTTAAGAATTCCCTTATGGGCTGGAACGCAAACCGGGCCGCAGGAACATCCCGCGGCCCGGCTGGCTGTGTTTGAAAGTGCGTTTTCGTTACTTCATGTATTTTACGAAGCAGGCCTTCTTTTTGGCCTTATCGGTAATCGGCTTGCAGCGTTTTTTCGCCTCGGCAAGCTTCTTCTTCATCACCTCGTTTTTCTTGTCGATGCTGGCTTGCCGCTTCTTCAGCCGCGTTAAGCAGTTCTTCTGTTTGCCGGGATGATTCATGGCTTCGCAGCGTCTCTGTCCGATTTCCATATCTTTTTTGTAAAGAGCAGCCCTGCAGACTGTGTAATCAGGCGTTCCCTTCTTGGCTTTGCAGCGTTTGGCTAAGCTGGCACGTTGCGCTTTCAAGTTTTTGATATATTTCTTATTTGCGGCAGCGCTCCTCTTATCGAGATTGTTTAACGCTTTTTTCTTTCGCTTCAGCCGTTTTTGATGGTCCTTCAATCGCACAAAGCAATCTTTTTTCTTGGCGTTATCCTTCAGTGTTTTGCAGTAACCGCGCCGCATGGCTACGCCGCGTTTATCAAGTTGGTTTAAACATCTCTTTTGCTGGTTCGGAATTTTGATGGCCCTGCAGCGTTTATACATTTCTGGACTTTTTTGACGCCACTCTTTGTAGGTCATTTTACCGGCGGCCTGAGCCGGCGCTGTGGTCAAACCGGTCCAGCCCATCGTCAGTACGAAGGCAGCTATTAAAGGTATTAAATACGTTTTTTTCATGGTCGTTCCCACATTCAGTGGATCGTTAAGAAAATTTCGATGTTGTCAGTGTCGTACGGAATAATGACGTTGCTATGCGTAGTTCGTTGGTGTCGACGATATCGAATGAGCCGTAATTTTAGTATTTATTCCAACATTTCTGCTTAAAGGCCGGCAGTCTGCTTGAGTTGCAATCTTTGGAAAATTTCTTCCAATGCTTTTTGAGATTGCTCAGGCAGGTTTTTTGCTGGCCTTTGTTGGGCATTGTTTTGCATTTGCCGACTTGGCCCTCCCGCTTTTTCTTCGCCTTGTCGACGGCTTTCTTTAGCAGCGCCTTGTGGACCAATTTGACTTCTAGATTGTCCAGTTTGCGCGAAGCCTTGGCTCTTGCGGCCATCGCTTTCGAAATGCATTTTTGTTTCTTCTTCGTTTTATATTCATCGCATTTCCTCACGCGAGCCAGCCGTTTTTTTTTCAACCTGATCGCGCTTATCCTTGATCATGGCCCGAATTTTTTTGATTTCAGGATCCTCGGCCTTCTGTGCCAGTTGTTGCCCTGCTAAAGCCGGCACGGCGATTGCGCCGGAAAGGCCGAATGCCGATAAACAAAGAATCAGAAAATATTTTTTCATGGAAACCCCCATATCGATTAGATATTGGATATCTAATGCAGTATGCCTTTGTCGCACTCAAATATGACCATATTATGGCGCAGATGGCGGGTCACGTTCATTTACGGTTTTCTTACCTTTGATCGTTACAATTGGAAAAAATTTGTGATTATTATCGTTGAATCTGAAGCCTGTATGCTCCGGCTCCTAACTAACAAGCAGCTTCGAAAGTCTGATTGATGACTCGTAAACTCTTCGGTACCGACGGCATTCGCGGCACCGCCAACAGTGAGCCGATGACGGCTGAAACCGTGCTCAAAGTCGGCATGGCCGCAGCCGCGCACTTTACCCGTGGCGATCACCGTCACCGTGTCGTGATCGGTAAGGACACGCGCCTATCGGGTTACATGTTGGAGCCCGCCTTAACCGCCGGCTTCGTTTCCATGGGCATGGACGTCATTTTGGTCGGGCCGATGCCGACGCCGGCGGTTGCCATGCTGACCCGAAGTCTGCGGGCCGATATCGGCGTGATGATTTCCGCATCCCATAATCCGTATGAAGACAACGGCATCAAATTTTTTGGGCCCGATGGTTTTAAATTGTCTGATGCGGTTGAAGCCGAAATCGAAGCAAGTGTCGAGAAAGGGAATGGTGAACATTTTGCCCCCTCGGCGAAATTGGGCCGGGCCAAGCGCCTCGATGACGCGCGCGGGCGTTACACGGAATATGTGAAACAAACTTTCCCCCGCGGCTTGACGCTTGAAGGGCTTAAAATCGTGATCGACTGCGCTCATGGCGCGTCCTACAAGGTCGCGCCCGAAGTTCTTTGGGAGCTTGGGGCGGATGTTATTCCGATCGGTGTTAATCCGGATGGTTTTAACATCAACAAAGATTGCGGTTCCACGGCGACGGAAGCGTTGGCCAGCCAGGTTGTTGCGCATGGCGCGGATATCGGAATTGCCCTTGATGGTGATGCCGACCGGGTGTTGTTTGCCGATGAACACGGTGCGTTGATCGACGGCGATCAGGTGCTCGGGCTTGTCGCCCGCTCGTGGCAGCAGCGCGAGATTTTGCAAGGCGGTGGCATTGTCGCGACTGTCATGTCAAACTTAGGCCTCGAACGCTACCTTGATGATGTCGGCCTCGGCATGGAGCGTACCCAAGTCGGCGACCGTTATGTTGTCGAAACCATGCGAGAAAAAGGCTTCAATCTCGGTGGCGAGCAGTCCGGCCACATCATTATGAGCGATTACGGCACCACCGGTGACGGGTTAATCGCCGCGTTGCAAGTTCTCGCTGTGATTGTCGAAGCCGGTAAACCGGCAAGCCAAGTATGCCGCGTTTTCGATCCGTATCCGCAATTGCTCCAAAATGTACCGCTCAACGGCGTCGATCCGCTGCAGCAGAAAGCCGTAAAAAATGTAATTGCCGAAAGCGAAAAGACACTCGGTAAATCGGGCCGGATTCTCATTCGCAAATCGGGCACCGAGCCGTTGGTGCGTGTCATGGCGGAAGGCGAGGACGAGGCGATGATTGGCAGTATTGTCGATAATATCGTTTCTGTGATCGAGCAAGAGACCCGCTAAAATTTTCAATGTTCTCTTTCTGGCTTAAAGTCTGCCGAACGATTAAGTTGTCGGTAAAGTGATACTGTGTGCAAAGACGCTAAAGGACAAGCCGTGCAGGGACGTGTATTGATCATCGCCGGATCGGATTCGGGTGGCGGCGCCGGCATTCAAGCCGACATTAAAACCGTAACTGCGCTCGGTGGTTATTCGGCGACGGCAATCACGGCAGTCACGGTACAAAACACGCAAGGGGTCAGCGGCGTTCATCCGGTGCCGGCCGACATCGTTGCCGCGCAAGTCAGCGCTGTCCTTTCGGATATCGGCGCCGATGTCATTAAAATCGGCATGCTCAATGACCAGGCAACGATTGAAGCGGTTGCATCCGCGCTTGAAAGTGATGCGGCGGGCATTCCTATTGTTCTCGACCCGGTGATGATTGCAAAGGGCGGGCATGCGTTATTGGTTGAGGCTGCCGTGGATACGTTAAAGCAACGGCTTGTTCCTTTAGCCGCCGTTCTTACCCCCAATATTCCCGAAGCCGAGGCCTTGACGGGCGAATCCATCGATGACGTGGAGACTATGGAGCGCGCCGCACGCCGATTATCTGAACAAGGTGCTGATGCGGTGATGTTAAAGGGCGGACATATGCCGGGTGACAAAATTACGGATGTTTTATTTGATGGAGACGGGAATTCTGAATTTTTTTCAGAGTCTCGGATCGATACGCCGCACACCCACGGCACGGGCTGTACGCTTGCATCGGGCGTTGCGACGGGCTTAGCCCAGCAACTCCCGCTTCGCGACGCGGTCATCCGGGCGCGTGCTTATGTTCGCAAGGCCATTGAAACCGCACCCGGATTCGGCGCGGGCCACGGCCCCTTGAACCACGGTCACACGGTAACACCGTTTTATGAATAGTCATGAAACATTCGAATTGCCGGATTTAGCGGCCATCGAAGACGCAGCTGAAATCGTCTATCGCTCCATGACACCGACACCGCAAATTCAATGGCCGCTTTTATCCAAGCGTTGCGGTGGCGATATTTGGGTGAAGCATGAAAATCATACGCCGGTCGGCGCTTTTAAAGTGCGTGGCGGCCTCGTTTATATGGACCGGTTAAAACACGAAAATTCTGAAATTGAAGGCGTGATCACGGCGACCCGCGGCAATCACGGGCAAAGTGTGGCGTTTGCCGCCGCCCGTCAGGGCTTAAAAGCCGTCGTCGTGGTGCCGGAAGGAAACAATCCAGAGAAAAACGCCGCGATGGAAGCGCTCGGTGCGGAATTGATTGTGCACGGTCATGATTTTCAAGCAGCCTATGAGTTTGCAATTGAGCAATCCAAAAATAGCGGGCTTCATCTTTTACGCTCGTTTCATCCCTGGCTTGTGCAGGGTGTCGCGACATACAGTTTGGAATTTTTAACAGCTGTTCCCGGTCTTGAAACAGTTTACGTGCCGATCGGGCTGGGTTCCGGTATTTGCGGCATGATAGCCGCGCGTGATGCTTTGGGCTTTCAAACAAAAATTGTCGGTGTCGTTGCTGAAAATGCCCCGGCTTATGCATTGTCATTTGAACGGCAAACATCCGTCACAACCGAAACGGCGGACACGATTGCCGATGGTTTGGCTGTGCGTGTGCCCAACGAGCATGCCGTGAAAATCATCCAGCGCGGCGTCGATCGAATCGTCCGTGTTTCCGAGCAGGCCATCCGAGATGCCATCGGTATTTACTTTACTGATACCCATAATGTGGCCGAAGGCGCTGGTGCGGCAGCGTTGGCCGCCCGGATTCAAGACGAAGGCGTGCGGGGGCAATGTGGGTTGATTCTAAGCGGCAGCAACGCCGAGAAGGGGTTGATCCGCCAAGTTTTGCAGGAATAAGGCCGTTCAATTCGTTGAAAAGCCGCACGTTTCCGGGCTTTTGTCGGGGTCTGTGTGACCTGGGGATAATCCATATATTGTGATTTGATCCGTTCATCGGGTACTATGGCTAGTGTTTATCTCGGGGGAACAGGAAGCGGCTTCATCAGGGCGATATCCGAAATTAGAGGGATGAAAAGACAGTGAAACGGCTGCTGAGATCCGGCGCTTTGGTGCTAGGACTTGCCATAACTCTTGTGGGCTGTGGCAACTTCACGGATGGGGGATTGTTTTCGCCCGCGTTTTGGACGGGGAGTCCTTTAACTCAAAATGCAAACATCGAAGCCGAACTCGGTTTCGCAGAGATGTCGAAAGGCAATCTCACGACGGCTGAAAGTAAATTCAAGCGCGCTTTGGAAATCAATCCACGCGATTACCACGCGCTTCTTGGCTTGGGCATTTTATATCAGAATACTAATCAAACGACGAAGGCCCGTGAAATGTACGAGGCCGTTCTCGCGATCCGTCCAAAAGAGTCGGAGCGGTTTGTTGTTTGGCGTTCATTAAGCACCAAGTCCATCAATGAAATTGCCAGTGTAAATTTAGCGTTGTTGGAGAGCGGGGGCGTGTTAACGGATCTCGGTCGCGGGGCCGCCGGGCAAACGGGTGCCGGCGCACAAGCGGCACCGCCACGTATTATGTCGGAGCCAATGAAACCGCGAATGGCGTCACCCATGGGAGCGACTCCGGGGCGGACGCCGACGCCTCAGTCAATGTCCGATACGCCGTCGATGAAGATTTTGCCGAAAGGCAAAGTGAATATCGTCAACCGCTTCAAAACACTCCAGGCGCTGAAAGACCAGGGCTTGATCACGGAAGGCGAATTTCAGGCCCGGCGCCGGGCCAACATCGGCGCTTTGCTGCCGCTGACCTCGCCGCCGCCGGCCGCTGGTCTGGACCGGCCCGTCCCGACGACGGGCCAGATTTCATCGCGTCTGCGGGCCATTGGCCGGGCGTTGGAAATGCGCGCCTTGACGGTTTCGCAGCATTCCGCCGAACGTAAGATGATCCTCGATGCCTTGGCCCCGGCGGCGCCGGTGCGTGTAGCGAATCCCGGCCGGCCGCCGAACGGCTTGCTGGAAGCCGCCGATGAAGTCCGCTGGCTTGAACAGCTCAAGGAAGATAAAGTCATTGCTTCCGACGAATACGCCCGCGAGCGTAAGGCGATTGAAATGGCTATGCAGCCTGCACCGCCCGTTCGCGCTCCGGCGGCGCAAAAGCCTGCCTCGTTAGCACCAGAGCCCAAAGCCGTCGTAAAAGGTCGGACGCAGCCAGCCGTTCATATTGCGTCGTTCCGGTCGCGCAAAGCCGCCGAACGCGGCTGGTCGCAAATCAGGCGTGCTCACCGGAAATTACTGGGCCGTTTCAGTCATTCAATTTCGAAAGTGAACTTGGGACCGGGCAAGGGCGTCTTTTACAGATTGATGGTGGGGCCGGTAAAAACCAAATCATCCGCTGTGCGACTTTGCCGGCAGTTGAAAAAGCGCCGCCAATTCTGTGAACCTGGCTTCATGCGTTCGGGCTGATTGATCTAACGAATTTGTTGTTGCTGAACGGCGGGCGGAATAATGTCTTTTCCGCCCGTTGTCGTTTGATTCAGTGGTGTGTTGACCGGTTGTGGCGAACGGTCGCGCGGCGACATGGTGATACGCGTTTCCGCACCACGTAACGTTCGGCCTTGTATTTGAATTGTTGCAACGCGTTCGCCGCGCGAAAACGTTAAAACGCTGATCGAAGAACGAACCGAAGTGATTTCCTGCCAGCCATGTTCGGACATTTTGCGTTTGTAAAAGCTGAACATGGAATTAGCGTTGGTGCTGGTGTTGAGGACCAGCCGACCGAGCCAATGCTCGCCGCCGCCCAAAATGAGGGTTTTATCCACGTCCATTTCCGCCTCCGAGGGAATCGGGATATCGGGAAATTGGGCAAAAGAGGGCTCTGCAATCTTGCCCGGCTCGGTCCGGGCCGCCGGGACGCTGCTATTTAGATCGGCGCTTTTCGTGCAGGCCGAAAGCAGCAAGCCGGCCATGATTCCGGCCAGCGTTATCGAGAACGGCATTTTCCGGAGATGGTTTATCATTGAGATTCGCTCCCTAAACTGCAGAATTCTGCTGTTTTTTGCACAATCAACAGATTCCCGTATACCATGAGTTCGGGGATTCGAATAGCTATCTGCCGGGTCTTTCGTGGTGTTGTTTTCGCCCTTTGGAATGCCCATAGTAATTGTCCCCAATTTGATGGTCATTTTCGTTTGACATCGGGGGCCCAGGGTTCTACAAGCCGGGTCCTTGGGCGCGTTTCGACGCGCCCTCTTGTTCTTGGACATTGTATATTTTTGGAAGGGATGCGCAGACGGTGGTCTTTGTCTGAAGTGTCAGATTATGGACAATCTGTTGTGCATCCGTTCGAGTAAGAAAAACTACTCAAACGATTTGTGCAATGGATCAACTCCTGTTTTTCTGAAACCGTTCAGTCTTCGGATTGAGTTGTTTCTGAATTCAACATGAGAGTTTGATCCTGGCTCAGAACGAACGCTGGCGGCATGCTTAACACATGCAAGTCGAACGAAGGCCCGGAGCTTGCTCCGGTCACCTTAGTGGCGCACGGGTGAGTAACACGTGGGAACCTACCTTAGAGCGGGGAATAACGATTGGAAACGATCGCTAATACCGCATACGCCCTTCGGGGGAAAGGCTTCGGCCACTCTTAGATGGTCCCGCGCCCGATTAGCTTGTTGGTGGGGTAACGGCCTACCAAGGCGACGATCGGTAGCTGGTCTGAGAGGATGATCAGCCACACTGGGACTGAGACACGGCCCAGACTCCTACGGGAGGCAGCAGTGGGGAATATTGGACAATGGGGGAAACCCTGATCC
>Ga0181579_10004293_pt1 | contig 11114 bp, 8 predicted proteins | sample 071ome_24_FD_132996 | JGI IMG/M metagenome (GOLD analysis project Ga0181579, IMG submission 132996) | Coastal salt marsh microbial communities from the Groves Creek Marsh, Skidaway Island, Georgia - 071402CT metaG (megahit assembly) | ecosystem: Environmental > Aquatic > Marine > Intertidal zone... | reverse complement strand
CGATGTGAAACTAGCATAGAATATTCACAATCAAGCCGCTGGATGGCGGCTTGAGTTTAGCTAGCAGCGAGCGCCTTTACTTTTGCGTTGAGACGGCTCTTGTGACGAGCTGCTTTGTTCTTTTTGATGATGCCTTTGTTCGCCATACGGTCGATGACTGGAACGGCCGCATTGTATGCTTCTTGTGCGGGGCCGTGCTCGCCGGCGTTGACCGCTGCGAGTACTTGCTTCATCTTGGTGCGAACGAGCGAGCGCAGGCTTGCATTGTGCGCGCGTTGCTTATCGTTCTGCTTTGCTCTTTTGCGAGCTTGTGGTGAGTTCGCCACGAATTCTCTCCAGAATTTAAAGGGCGCCGATATTGGGTGACGTCGAGAGTGATGTCAACCGCCCAGAGCCCATATAGTGATAATGTCTAATTTACAGCCCGAGAATCACCAGCAACCAGCCGATCACAGCGAGGAGAAGCGTCTCTTTCGCTGAATCTAACCGGAAGAGTGCATAGCCGTAGCCCACGGGAGGCAGCAGCAGTGAAAACATTCCCCAGGCGTAATCTTCTTTCCACGCTGTGATGAGCAATAGGCACCAGCTGACCAACAGACAGGACACCCCCAAAAACATCAAATACGCGCTGTACGCTTCCATCTCTTCTTCTCCGCAGGTAGGGTTCACGACGGGACGCGATGCTACCAGATTGCGAGCCTTATCAAAGCATTTATGAGGTAATAGTCGGATTCTTCACGCTTAAAATGATGCATTCGATAAAACCCGCAATTTCCTCAAAGATGACAGCCTAACTAATTAGCGTTTTTAGCAATGACAGATCTTTATAACGACATTCGACCCTACCGTGACCATGAGGTCAGTTCAGTCGTCGATACACTGCTGTCGGACAATGAGTTTATCGATACGCTTATCGCCTTGCGCGGTAATCGTATTGCCAAATGGGTGCCCGGGCTCGTGCGTTTATTTGCGCGGCGGACCATGAAGTCACAGCTTGCCGGCGTTAGTACCGTTGACGGCTTCCAGGCCTTAGTCAAACCGCGCCTCGATCGGGTGGTAGAGGCGACATCATACTTTTCTTACTCAGGTATCGAACAACTAGACACCGAAGCGTCGTATCTCTTCATCAGTAATCATCGCGATATTGTTATGGATTCTGCGTACGCCAACAGTGTCTTGGTTGTTGAGGGTCATCGTACGGCGCAAATTGCTATCGGCGATAATTTGTTGCAGAAGCCGTGGGTGTCACACCTGATGCGTATCAATAAGAGTTTCATTGTGAAGCGGAGCTTGAGCGGCCCGAAGCAACAGCTCGCAGCCTCTAAGCAGCTGGCCAATTTCATGCGTGAGGCGATTGTCGAAAATCATGGACCATTGTGGATCGCGCAGCGGGAAGGTCGGGCAAAGGATGGGAATGACCGAACGGAGGCGGCTGTTTTAAAAATGTTGACGCTGTCGCGCGACAAATCCACAGAGTCGCCGGATGAAGTTTTGGGCAAGCTCAACATAGTGCCGCTAACGATTTCTTATGAAATCGATCCATGCGATGTCATGAAAGCGCGGGAGTTGGCCTACGGGGCTGGGTACGAAAAGGCGCCCTTTGAGGATCTGGAAAGTATCGCGCAAGGTATTCAGGGACAAAAAGGGCACGTTCATATCCATTTCGGCACGCCTCTGAATCAAGCATCACTGTCGGTACCTGATGCCGTGTCCCTTATTGATGACGCTATGGTGGCCAATTACCGACTGTTCAAAACCAATTTTTGGGCATGCGAAGCATTGGGTTACACCGTCGATGAATCAGGTCGCGATGCAGCAGAGGTGAGCATCACTCAATCAACGTTCCTTGCCCGGTTTGATGAACTGTCTGAAGCAGAGCGTCAGCAAGCGCTCGAAATGTATGCGAGACCGGTTCTGAATGTGATGGCCAGTAAGGAAAGGGTGTAAGCATCCTTGTTAGCTGATGCCTTAAGAGAAGAAATTCGAGCGGCTTTTTTTACGCTGACCGAGGCGAAGGATTTAAAGCCGCGCTGGGGCCAGCGCCAGATGATCGCCGAGGTCGCGAATGCGTTGGGCGATCCAGACACACCGCCGTTTCTTGCCATTGAGGCAGGCACAGGTACCGGTAAAACCATTGCTTACATCATGGCTGCTTTGCCTGTGGCAAAGACACAGTCAAAAAAACTGATCATCGCTACTGCCACGGTCGCGCTACAGGAACAGCTTATTTTTAAGGACCTGCCAGAGATCAAGCGTCACAGTGGCATCGACTTTACTTATCAGCTTGCCAAGGGACGTAGCCGCTATCTGTGCCTATATAAGCTCGATCAGTTGATTCAGGGCTACGCAGAGTCACCTATGTTGTCGATGTACCCCGATGAGGTTGAGCTTCCCGAAGGGGAGGAGGTACAGCGGACCTATGACGCTATGCTGACCGCGGTGAGTGACGATTCTTGGGATGGCGATCTCGACGCCTGGCCCGAGGCGCTCGATGTAGGTGTTATCCGATCGATTACCACTGATCATTCGCAGTGCCTAGGACGTCGCTGCCCACACATTACGGGCTGTAGGTTTTTTCGTGCTCGGGAGGGCCTCGAAGAGACAGACATCATCGTGACCAATCACGATTTGGTCCTAGCCGATTTTAGATTGGGAGGGGGGCGAATTCTCTCGGAGCCCGAGGAGAGTTACTACATCTTCGATGAGGGCCACCAGTTAGCCGAAAAGTGTCTGGAGCACTTTGCGTGCTTCTCTCGGAGTGGGCGGACGTACAATAACCTGGCCGAGACCCAGCAGTGGTTGGATGCCAAGCGGGAGTTATTAATCGAATATGAGGTGCGTCCTGAAGCCCTGTCGGCACTGTCCATCAGTACAGACGACCTTATTCAAGCGAGCCGCGATACCTATGCGCTGTGTTGGAGCGCATTAAGCGGGCGCGTCGACGATCGCGCTGACTTGCGTTTCCCGTTTGGTGTTGTTGATGAAGAGTTACGCGATGCATCGCGCTCGCTTCGAGATCTTTGGAGACTGCACCGGCAAAAGCTTTCGCCAGTCCTGAGTTTGATTGAGGCTTTGGTGGAGGAGGGCGACGCTGATCAGCGGGAGATCTGGGAGAGTAATCTCAATGATCTGCAAGTTATATTGGCACGCGCTGAGGGTCAGATCGCATTGTGGGACAGCTATGCTTCATCCGATGAAGAATCGAGCACGCCATGGGCACGATGGATGCGGCACTATGGGGACGAAAGTACGATCGAGTGCTATGCGAGCCCGATTTACGCGCGAGATATTCTGTCTGAGCATGTTTGGGAGCGTGTTGCGGGGGCTGTAATGACCTCTGCGACACTGACTGCGCTCGGGTCCTTTGATCATTTAATGCAGCAGACCGGCTTACCAAGTGACACCAAGTTAGCGCGGGTTGAAAGCCCCTTTGAAGCGTCTCGTGGCCGATTTGTTGTGCCGGAAATGACGACTGATCCAAGCGAGCCCGCGGCGCATTCGGATGAGCTAATTAACCTATTTCCGAGCTTATTGGAGCGTCATCGCGGTACGCTGGTGCTCTTCAGTTCTAAGCGGCAGTTACAAGAATTGGTTGAGGCGCTCGAGCCCGCGTATGAGTCACGGCTTCTCGTTCAAGGGCAGATGAGCAAAGCAGACATACTGCAGGAGCACCGGAGGAGAATCGATCGCGGTGATTCGTCGATCATATTCGGACTCGCCAGCTTCGCTGAGGGCGTCGATTTACCTGGCGACTACTGCAGCCACGTGATCATCGCGAAGCTGCCGTTTGCGGCACCCGATGACCCCATCGATGCTGCCCATGCGGAGCTCCTTGAGGCCGCTGGACGCAATCCATTCATGGAGCTCACAGTGCCTTCGGCTTCGCTTAGATTACTCCAAGCTTGCGGACGACTGCTTCGCACAGAAACGGATGAAGGTGTTATCACGTTATTGGACCGGAGAATTGTCACGAAGCGATACGGACGCGCAATTATGGATGCCTTACCCCGATATCAGTTCGACGTTCATTAGTCAGAGGCTTTGTGACAACCGATTGAGACAAAAAAAACCCCGCAAGTGCGGGGCTTTTTTAAGGTTTATCGACAGATTAGTCCCAGCTAAGAGCGCCACCTGTTTGATACTCAATGACGCGGGTCTCGAAGAAGTTTTTCTCCTTTCGCAGATCCATGATCTCTGACATCCATGGGAATGGATTTTGAGCACCTGGGAACTGCTCGGGCAACCCAAGCTGAGTCAAACGACGGTTTGCAATGAACTGCAGGTATTCTTCCATCATGCTGGCATTCATACCGAGTACACCACGTGGCATTGTGTCGCGTGCGTATTCGATTTCCAGCGCGGTACCCTCAAGAATCATCTGAATGGCGTCTTGCTGGAATTCCTCAGTCCACAAATGCGGATTCTCGAGCTTAATCTGATTGATTACATCGATGCCGAAGTTGAGGTGCATCGACTCGTCTCTAAGGATGTACTGGAACTGCTCTGCAACCCCGGTCATCTTGTTACGGCGACCCATTGAAAGGATTTGCGTAAAGCCACAGTAGAAGAAAATCCCCTCTGTGACGCCATAGAAACCGATCAGATTTCGCAAGACTTGCTGGTCGTCCTCGACGGTGCCCGTTTTGAAGTTAGGGTCTGAGAGGGCTTGGGTCTTGTTCAATGACCATGAAGCCTTCTTAGCGACGGACGGTACTTCACGGTACATGTTAAAGACTTCACCCTCGTCCATGCCCAGTGACTCAATGCAGTACTGGTACGCATGTGTGTGGATCGCCTCCTCGAAGGCCTGACGCAGGAGGTACTGGCGGCACTCTGGGTTGGTAATGAGTCGATAGATACCCAACACCAAGTTATTCGCCACGAGCGAGTCAGCGGTTGAGAAGTAACCCAAGGACCGCATCACAATGCGACGTTCGTCGTCAGTGAGACCGTCTTCACTCTTCCAGGTCGCCACATCCGCCGTCATGTTAATTTCCTGCGGCATCCAGTGGTTCGCGCATCCATCGAGATACTTCTGCCATGCCCAGTCGTACTTGAACGGCACCAGCTGGTTGAGATCTGCTCGGCAGTTAATCATCGCTTTCTCATCAACAGAGATACGCGATGCGCCCATCTCCAGCTCCTCTAAACCAGGCGCAGTATCAATATTAGCTACCGCTTCAGCCGCTGCTTTAACCTGATCCGTTACAGGCACAGACACTGCTTCTTCCTGATTAAGTGTTTCGAGCGCTTTGTTCACCACTTCGGGTTGAACAGGTGCTTGTTGCTGCGGTGCCGCCACGGGAGCAACACCCTCGGCTACGTTGTAATCATCCCAATTAAGCATCGTTAACTCCTTTAACTTATTTGGTTACTGACAGGCTTCACAATCTGGATCGTCGAGCGAGCAGGCTGCGGGAACCGGTGCGGGTTGCACTGGTGCTGCAGCAGCTGCTTGCTGTGATACGGCATTGAGCTGACCGGTGTTAACCGTAGACTTCTCAGTACCCGTCGCAGCGAGCGATCGCAGATAGTATGTTGTTTTCAGACCGCTGTACCAAGCCATTCGGTAGGTCACGTCCAACTTCTTTCCACTTGCATTATTGATGTACAAGTTCAGCGATTGAGCTTGGTCGATCCACTTCTGTCGTCGACTTGCTGCATCGACTAACCAGCGGGGCTCAACCTCGAAAGCTGTCGCATATTTAGCCTTTAGGTCGGCCGGGATACGATCGATGGCCTGTACGCTGCCATCGTAGTACTTGAGGTCATTGACCATCACCTTGTCCCACAACCCTCGCTCTTTGAGGTCGCGAACCAAGTTAGGGTTTACGACTGTAAATTCACCTGACAAGTTCGACTTCACGTAGAGGTTTTGATACGTCGGCTCGATAGACTGAGACACGCCCGTAATGTTGGCAATCGTTGCTGTTGGCGCGATCGCCATGACATTCGAGTTACGCATGCCTTGCTCTGCGACTTTGCCTCTGAGTGCATCCCAGTCCATGGTGCTGTCTTGGTTGACCGATATGTAGTCGGTGCCACGCTGTTCGATCAACATGTTCAACGAATCAATCGGGAAAATACCCTGGCTCCATAGCGAACCGTCGTAGCTTGAGTAGGCGCCACGCTCAGCAGCCAGATCTGTTGATGCGTTGATCGCAAAGTAGCTAATCGCTTCCATTGTCTGATCGGCAAACGTTACTGCCTCGTCAGAAGCGTACGACACATCGGCTTTGTAGAGCGCGTCCTGAAAACCCATGAGACCCAGACCAATGGGTCGGTGCTTCATATTCGAGTTTTCGGATGTATCTACCGAGTAGTAGTTAATGTCGATGACGTTATCGAGCATGCGAATAGCGGTCGTCACCGTCTTGCGAAGCTTATCGATATTCAACTCGCCGTTTTCGATGTGCTGCGGCAAGTTGACTGAACCGAGGTTGCAGACAGCGATTTCGTCTTTGCTGGTGTTTAGTGTGATCTCAGTACATAGGTTTGATGAGTGGACCACGCCCACGTGTTGCTGAGGCGACCGGATGTTGCAGGGATCCTTAAAGGTGATCCAGGGGTGTCCTGTTTCAAAGATCATGCCTAGCATTTTTCGCCAAAGTGCCTGTGCTTTCAGTGTCTTATGAAGCTTTAATTCGCCGTTGCGGGCCTGCTCCTCGTAGTGGTTATAACGCTCCTCGAAGGCTATTCCATACAGGTCATGTAGGTCTGGCACATCATTGGGAGAGAATAGCGTCCAATCACCATCTTCGAATACGCGCTTCATGAATAGGTCGGGCACCCAGTTTGCGGTATTCATGTCATGGGTTCGGCGACGATCGTCTCCCGTATTTTTGCGAAGCTCCAGGAACTCTTCAATGTCCATGTGCCATGTTTCGAGATAGGCACAGACCGCGCCTTTGCGCTTACCGCCTTGGTTCACAGCAACGGCGGTATCGTTGACCACCTTAAGGAACGGAACAACGCCCTGACTCTTTCCGTTGGTGCCCTTGATGTAGGCACCAAGCGCACGAACAGGTGTCCAGTCATTACCGAGCCCGCCTGCAAACTTAGACAGCATGGCGTTGTCCTGAATCGCACCGTATATACCGTGCAAGTCGTCTGGGACAGTTGTCAGGTAGCACGAGCTCAACTGGGGTCGCAATGTGCCAGAGTTGAACAGCGTGGGTGTTGAGCTCATGTAGTCAAACGATGACAACAGCTGGTAGAACTCTATTGCTCTCGCATTCTTGTCGTCTTCGCGAGTCGCCAGTCCCATAGCGACGCGCATGAAGAAGAGCTGTGGTAACTCAAAACGAGTCTCATCGCTGTGGATGAAGTAGCGGTCGTACAGCGTCTGCAATCCTAGGTAGCTGAACTGCAGATCGCGCTCCGGCAGGAGGGCTTCGCCCAGCATGTCGAGGTCGTAGTCTGCGAGGTTAGGTGCTAACAGCTCGAGTTCAATGCCTCGACTGATAAACGACTTTAGCGCCTGGGGGTAGTACGTTGCCATATCCCCTTGAGTGGCTGACTCTGCGACGTTCAGGAAGCTCAGTCCTTCCGCACGTAGGTTGTCGAGCAACAGTCGGGCGGCAACGCTCGAGTAGTTAGGCTCCTGTTCGATCATGGTGCGTGCTGTAATAACCAGCGAGGTGCTCAGCTCGTGCTCTGTTACACCGTCGTACAGGTTCTTTAGTGCCTCATCAATGATCGCTGCCTCACTGACGTCGGTGAGGTCCATGCAGGCCTCCGCTACGATGGTGCGAATACGCTCGATATCGAGCGGCTTTGCGGTGCCATCGGCACCCACGACCGTAATCGCGCCGGCGGCTGCCTCCGATTCGGGCGACAGCGCTTCTTTCTCCACACGGGCCTGCCGTCGGGATTCGCGGTAGATCACATAGTCGCGAGCAATCAAATGCTCACCCGCGCGCATCAAAGCCAACTCGACCTGGTCCTGAATGTCTTCAATGTGGATCGTGCCACCCGAGGGCATGCGTCGCTTGAAGGTGCCGACTACTTGCTCCGTTAGCTTGGCGACCGTTTCGTGAATCCGCGTGCTTGCCGCGGCAGTGCCTCCTTCAACCGCTAGGAACGCTTTCGTAATGGCGACCGATATCTTGCTGTCCTCGAATGGAACCACTGTCCCGTTGCGCTTTATTACGCGCATTTGTCCGGGCGCTGTAGCGGCAATGCGTGTCTGGCTGGGAGTGCCTGAAATAGGGGGCGCTGCGGACGCTGGATTGCTTACTGATTCACTGCCTGTCTGCATTCTATCTTCACCTTTAACTCGTCTTTTCGTGGGTTTGCAACCGGTCCATCACGAGGTGTTTTTTATCGTGCTTCTCACCACATATTGGGGTTGCGTCGTATTCTGGACCCAAGATAGGGCGGTACAGGGTTGAATGCAAGCCCAAAAGCCAGCGGATTTCTTGTGGATAAGATGTGGCGTTTTAAGAAGTTAGTGCTTACTAACTATGGGGGGGTGCTGAACATCGTCTCGAAATAACTCACAATGATGCTCGCTGCATGTCACATCAATGCAATAAATCAGCAGGCAGTTGGTGGCTTAAAAGGTGGCCGTCATTGCCAGTCAGGGTGCGTTTAGCTCAGGAGAAATTCGACCAACGCCTTTTGTGCGTGTAGTCGGTTCTCAGCCTCATCCCAGATAACTGAGTTAGGGTCATCCATCAGGTCGGCGGTGATCTCTTCGCCTCGATGTGCCGGCAGGCAATGCAAGTAAATGGCTTCGTCGTCGGCGAGGTCAAGAAGCTCCCGGTTGAGTTGATAGGCTTTCAAAGCGTTATTGCGCTCATTGGCCTCGGCCTCCTGCCCCATCGATGCCCAAACATCAGTGACTAGCAAGTGTGCGCCGGCAACCGCAACTTTTGGATCTGGCTCGATGGTTACCGCATCTTCCGCCGCTGCAAGAACTGTCGGTGAGGGCTCGTAACCTTCGGGGCAGGCAATGCGCAAATGAAAGCCCAATAGCTTTGCCGCATTAATGTAGGAGTGACACATGTTGTTACCGTCGCCGAGCCAGCAGGCTGTTTTTCCTCGCATGTCTCCGCGATGCTCGAACCATGTTTGCATATCAGCAAGAAGCTGGCAGGGGTGAAAATCATCAGTCAATGCGTTGATGACGGGCACGCTCGAGTTCGCCGCGAAGGTTTCGACCTCTTGATGATCGAATGTTCGTATCATCACAATATCGACCATCGACGATATCACTCTTGCCGTATCCTCCACGGGTTCGCCGCGGCCCATCTGTGTGGCGCTAGATGAGAGGAACATGGCGCTGCCACCAAGCTGTGTCATCCCGGCTTCAAAAGAAACGCGCGTTCGTGTCGATGCTTTGGCGAAAATCATGGCCATCACTTTCCCGGTGAGCGACGCGTGAGGTGTCCCATTGCGTTGCATCTGCTTGAGCTCTGATGCCCGCCTTAGAACCGCAAGCAGCTCGTCCGAGGACAGGTCATTCAGTGTCAGAAAGTGGCGGGGCGTGTTCATACGTCTGTCCTACAATCCCGAGAGTTAAGCGTCTTTGAGTGAATTCACGATGTCGGCGACGGTAGCGCCAACACGTCTTGCGTCATCCGTGCTCATGACCAGCGGTGGCAGCAGTCGGATGGTGTTGCCGCCGGCAACATTGATCAACAGGTGTCTGTCCAGTGCCATTCGGACCAGGTTTTCGGTGGGAACCGCGGGCTCGATACCGATCATAAGCCCTAAACCACGACGATCCCGAATCAATTCTCCATCGTCGATCTCTGAATCCAAGCCTTCAAAGATGGCTGCGCGGATGATGTCAGCCCGATCCCAGAGCTGGTCTGCGCTTAAGGCATTGATAACGGCGCTTGCGGCAGCACAGCAGATTGGGTTGCCGCCGTAAGTGGTTCCATGGTCGCCTGCAACTAGCAAATCGCTGGCGCGTCCGCGAGCCATACAGGCGCCTATGGGTAAGCCGTTACCCAGACCCTTTGCTGTGGCTAAGACGTCCGGAATGATCCCGAGGCGTTGAAAGACATACAGGGCGCCGCATCGACCGTTACCGGACTGTACCTCGTCGAAACTTAGCAACCAGTCTTCTTGATCGCAAAGTTCGCGCGCGCGCGCCATAAACCCATGGTCAAGCGGGTATATCCCACTCTCACCCTGCACCGGCTCTAGGTGGATTGCGACAATGTCATCTCGTGTTTTTGCGAGGGCCTCCAGTGCTTCGGTGTCATTTCTCGCAATGCGAATAAAGCCGGGCAGTAGGGGTTTGAAGGCAGCTTGAATCGCGGCACTGCCCGTCGCTGATAGGGCACCCATGGTTCGTCCGTGGAAGGCACCCTCTAAGACCACAATCTGAGGATTGGCAATGCCCTTATTGTGGCCATGACGCCTCGCCATCTTGATGGCCGTCTCGTTCGCCTCTGCTCCCGAGTTGCAAAAGAAGATGCGTTCCATGCCGGTGAGTTGGTTAAGTTCGGCAGCCAGTCGCTCTTGTTGTGCAATACCGTACAGATTGGATGTGTGTAACAGACTCTCCGCTTGCTCGGTGACAGCACGCGTGACACTTGGGTGAGAGTGGCCAAGGTTGGTGACGGCAATGCCGGACAGCGCATCCAGGTACTGCCGACCTTTTTGGTCGGTGAGGTAGGCACCTGCCCCCGACGCAAATGTTACGGGTAATCGACCGTATGTGGGCATGATGGCTGACATGACTATTGCTACCTTTAATTGTCGACTTTACGACTTACTGCGCATGGCTTCTGATAAACTCTCACCCGCGAGTAATTCAACTAAAGCTAACGACGGCGCGGAGACTATCAATGGATATTATGGAGACCATTAAGGATCAGATCGAGAACAATCGTGTGATCCTTTATATGAAAGGCTCCCCGAATCAGCCACAGTGCGGTTTTTCAGCGCGTACGGTGCAGGCGCTCATGGGTTGCGGTCAGAAATTTGCCTACGTCGACGTGCTTAGCAACCCTGAGATCCGAGCGAACTTACCGGCTTATGGTAACTGGCCCACCTTCCCGCAACTTTGGGTTGATGGAGAGCTGATCGGTGGTTGCGATATTGTTTGCGATATGGATGACACCGGCGAATTACGCGAACTCATTGTCGGTGATAGT
>Ga0181579_10004291_pt1 | contig 11116 bp, 7 predicted proteins | sample 071ome_24_FD_132996 | JGI IMG/M metagenome (GOLD analysis project Ga0181579, IMG submission 132996) | Coastal salt marsh microbial communities from the Groves Creek Marsh, Skidaway Island, Georgia - 071402CT metaG (megahit assembly) | ecosystem: Environmental > Aquatic > Marine > Intertidal zone... | reverse complement strand
TGACAATAGGTCCGCCAGGCAAGGCATAGTCTATTTGATCCTCAAGTAGGCAAGAATCGGATTCCGATTCTTTGAAAGCATGACAATGCTCCCATCGCGCGAAGGGACCCTCCACTTGTACATCCTTAAAATAAGCCCCCTCCTGGCGATCGCTTATTTTCGCCAGCCACTCCTTCCCTATGCCAAACTTGCGAAGCCTAAGGCGAATGGTCGAACCCTCGTCTATGCCGGACCCCGTCCTGGAAACAACTTCCAACCGATCCCATGGCGGGGCGAGACGTTCAAACGCCCCATCCCGAGCATGCCACTCGAACGCCTCGCTCGCAGAGCAAGGCAAATCTGACTCCCGCCTGAATTGCATTCAAATTCTAATTACAGACAGTTCCGATCAAATAGACTCGGAATAGAGGGCCTCATATTCCTTCGCCGCGTTCGACCAAGAAAAGTCGCGCTTAATCCCGTTCGCCTGGATTCTCTCGTAAACACCCTTTGACTTGAAAATAGAAAGCGATTCTTGCAAAGCGTTCCTAAAATCGAGTTCGTTTGGCTCGAACAACAAACCCGAACCCGTTTCCGGATTCTGTCGGTAATCGACAATAGTGTCGTGCAAGCCCCCAACGTTCGATGCCAGAGGAGGCGTTCCGTAACGCTGGCTATACATCTGATTCAATCCGCAAGGTTCGAAGATAGAGGGCATCAAGTAAAAATCGGATCCCGCTTCCACCAAGTGTGACATAGCCTCGTCCAAAACCGTGCACACGGCGATCTTGTCCGGATGCGCTTTCGCCCAGCGCTTCAAGGAGCGCTCATACTTCGGATCGCCCATTCCCAGCAAAACCAGCCGGCAATCCTGCTTGCTGAAAAAGCTCATTTGATTGAGCAGCATATCCAAGCCCTTCTGCTCTGTCAGGCGACAGACAATTCCGTAGACAGGATTGTCCGTTTCAGCTAAGCCCAGCTCTTCCAACAGGCGGGCCCGGCAGATTCGCTTTCCTTCCAAATTCGAAAGCGAGTAATTAGCCGGCAATCGCTCGTCCGAGCTCGGATCCCAAACTTCCGTATCGATACCATTGGCGATACCCACCAAATCAGTCGCCCTTGTTCTCAACACGCCTTCCATCCCGCATCCAAATTCTGGGGTCAGAATCTCTTTGGCGTAGTTCGGGCTAACCGTAATGATCTTATCAGAGAAAAAAATGCCGCCCTTGATCAGGCTGATCTGTTCATAAAACTCGATTCCGTCCAATTCGTTGAACTCGCTGGGGAGATTCGTGTAACGAAAGGAACTGCTCGGAAAGAGGCCCTGAAACGCCATGTTATGAATGGAGAAAAAGGTCTTCAAAGCCAGCGAGGTGCCGTACTCCTCCTCGGCAATTCGCAAAAACAAAGGGGCCAATCCCGTTTGCCAATCATGGCAATGAAATACGTCGGCCTTAATCTCCAGAAAGCGCATCCCTTCCACTATTGCCTTGCAATACCAAATGAAACGCCGATCGTTATCGTCGTAATCGCGATTAGCGGAACCGTAAGGATTCGAGCGATCAAAGAACTCGTCGCGACGGATCACATACATCGTCTGACGCTTGCCTAGGGGCAGAGCGTACACCTCCCCCCTGAGATATTCGTCTCCGAGCTCGATTTGCAAAACCACCTTGAGCTTAGCTTTATCAAATTCCGGTGATTCGATAATCTTGCGGTAACCGGGCAGGAAAATTGAAACATCATGGCCAAACCGAGACAAGGACTTGCACAAAGCGCCCGTAACATCAGCCAAACCGCCTGTTTTCAGGTACGGGAACATCTCGCTTGCGGCATGTATAATCTTCATCGTTACCCTGAAACTAAAGGATCTATTGGGGAATCCAATCTAATTCCTACCAAGCTTTATGAAACTTAGAGACCGTATCATCTCGCTCGCCCAGTCCGGGGATTACACCCCTCTAACCAAGAAACAGCTCTCCGACTCTTTCGAACTGGGCAAACAGGACCGCCGCAAACTAGAGCACGAACTGCGCCTTCTAATCAGCCAAGGTCAGCTAGTCATCATCAAAGACGACCGCTATTGCATCCCAAGAGATGTCGATCTCGTCACCGGCGTCATCCGATTTCGACAAAATGGATCCGGATTTGTGATACCTGATGATATCGACTCTGGAAACCACGCCGAACCGATAGAGGTCGATGCGGCCGATACTGGCGTATCCATGCACGATGACCGCGTCGTAGTTCGATTGTACGAGGCCTTCGAGCAATCGCCAAGACGGCAACACAGAGGGCGACGGCGTGCCCCAACTCGTTTCCCTGACCGCGCCCGAGGTCGCGTCATTAGAATACAAAAGAGGGCTCGAAAAACTATCGTCGGCAATCTGCAAAAAACCCGATTGTTCCACTATGTCGTCCCAGATGACCCTAGGATCGTTCACGACATCTATGTTCCTGACCCCCGGAAAGCCAAAATTTCACCCAAGCCCAAAGTCGGCAGCAAGGTGATCGTAAAGCTGCACAAATGGGAGCAAAGGCATGTCAATCCAGAGGGTGAAATCATAGAAAACCTGGGCGATACACACGAGCCGCAAGCGGAGCTCCAATCCATTCTTCACAAATATGATCTGAGCCCGGAATTTCCTCAAAGCGTCGTGAACGAGGCAAAAGGGACCTCCCAGACCGTCCAGGCTTCGCAGCTAAAGGGGCGCCATGACTTGAGGAACCTGTACACGGTTACCATCGATCCCGATGACGCAAAGGATTTCGACGACGCCCTAACATTAGAGCAATCGAAAAACGCGTTGCGCATAGGTATCCATATCGCGGATGTAGCTAGCTACGTCACGCCTGGCTCGGCACTCGATAAAGAAGCTCGAGCTCGTGGCAACTCCACTTATCTCGTCGGGAAAGTCATTCCTATGCTTCCACACGCCCTATCAAATGGAATATGCAGCCTCGTGGAAGACGAAGACCGGCTTACCAAGTCCGTTTTCTTGACCTTCTCGCCTGGCGGGAAGTTCAAAGGGGCCTCGTTTGCGAACTCGGTTATTCGGAGCAACAAGCGCCTAACCTACAAGCAAGCCTATACCTTGCTGTTCAACGACGATATCGAGACTGCAAAAAAGCTGAAACTCCCGCCTGCCCATCAAACGGGATCCACAGGGCGCGCGCTCGCCGAACTACCGGAAAAAGAGATACGCGGGCTGCAAGCCACACTAAGGAACCTATGGAAAGTCGCTTCCAAACTCCGTTCCGACCGAATGCGATCCGGCAGCTTGGACCTCGACATGAGCGAAACGAAAATCTTCGTCGACGAAAACGGATACGCGGATCGGCTTGAGAAGGTGGAAAATGACGAAAGCCACCAGTTGATCGAGGAATTCATGCTCGCCGCCAATGAAGCCGTGGCCAAGGCCATGCGAAGCGCCAACATGCCCTGCATCTATCGGACGCACGACGATCCGGACGAGGACCGTCTGAATGAATTGCGGGACTACTTGGCTACTTTTGGCGTGACGGTTGCTGACCTCAGCGTTCGTTCCGAAATGATAAAGCTCACCCAATTATTGGATACGCATCCGCAGAGCCATATTTTGAAGTCCCAGCTGCTCCGGTCTCTCAAAAAGGCCTGCTATCGATCGACTCCAGATGGCCACTATGGCTTGAACAAGAAGAACTATTGTCATTTCACCTCGCCTATTCGGCGCTACTCGGACCTCGCCGTTCATCGAGTATTCGAGCATTATCTTGACAAGATCGAGGGACAGCGAACTCTGGAAGACTGCTCACCTGAGCGCTACACTATCGCCAGAGCCAACATCCTGGCCGAACATTTGAGCCATACGGAAGTAAACAGCACCGAAGCGGAAAGGGAGTCTGTTAAAGTTAAGCTTCTCGAATTCTTCGAACGCGAGCTTGAAAAGCCCAGGCGGACGCAATTTACCGCCGTAATCACGGAGGTCCGAAACCATGGCATGTTCATCGAACTTGTAGAATCGAACGCATTTGGCATGGTCCATATCTCCACGCTAAAAGACGATCTCTACCGTTTAAATGATAGCGGAACCGCTTTCATCGGTAGACGCACTCGAAAAACCTATCGAGTCGGGCAGAAAGTAAACGTCCTCGTCCATCGAGTGGATCGATTCAAGCGACAGGTCGACTTTCGCATATCCGGCTAACGCTATCAAACAGGATTCTACTCGCAATAAATGTTAACATTCATCAGTTCTCTATCCCATGCAGCACTACAATTACCAAGACGCCTTTAGAGCTTTGTACGAGAAGGCTTTTGCCCTTTACCAGCAAGGAAACCAGGACAAAAGCGCCTATTTTGACGACACAGAAAAAGCGTTCATCACCCTGAATGGCTGGCGCGAACAGGACTTTTACGACTACGCAGAAGATGCCGTACTCGATGATGCCCCCTCCTACGAGATCGCCCAATCGATCGAGCAAGTTAGACGCGACTACTTCTTGCACATTCAGTCGTCGATACCGTCCTCAAACCGAATCTCCTCGGCGGACCTTCCAGCCAAAAGCGACGACATCGACGGAATCACTTGGCTACCCCGAATTCTGCCAAAGGCGCGGGGAAAGCTTTTGGGAGAATTGCCCGACGAAATCATGTACTGCTGCGGTGGCGACCGGAACTTTCTGACCTCCCACGATATTCATCCTGCCGAATTCCTCCGTGTCGTCTGGGCAAACATGGATGATGACCAAGCTATCGTCGAATTTGTCAAACGTCGATCTGCCGAAACGACTAAGGCCGCCGTATAACCGGGGGGCAGTTGGGCTGAGATCTATTTTGGCAGCGACCGATATCCGAGCGACCATTGGCGGCTTTCATCTGCAGGCGCGCGGGAGCCCAACGCTACCCAGTTCAAACATTTCTTAACTACCTATCGATTCTTTGGTAGATGATCGGCTTGGCTGTCCCTCGTCAGCCGATCCAATGGCACATCAAGCAATCGGCTGACTTGAGACAGTCAGCCCCTCCAATTGAAATGATGCGAACTTGGATTTTACGGCGCATCCATCTTTGGGAGACGGGGCCGAAACGGGTTTCAGCAAGGCGACTTGACGCCAGCTCGGGTCAGCGGCCCATGTGCCAAAAAGCAACGCCACTGAAGCCCGTTTCGGCCTCCGCCATTTACTCATTTTTTTAGCGGATGGCATCACTCCACATCGATTGCCATATATCGATAAAAGCCATCGATGTAGACAAATAGAGCGACTTTCTCGCCGGACTCCAGCAGCTTCTTAGCCTCTGCGACCGTATAAACCGGTTCGTCCTTTATCTTCTCGATCACCATTCCCGCCATCAGCTGCCTAGCGTAGCGACTATCTAGCGACACGCTGGTAATCACCAATCCGTTCTCTACCTTTTCGTCTATCTGGAATTGCCGACGAAGATCATCCGACAGCGGCTCCGCCTCCACTCCATCCAAGAGCTCGTTGGTCTGGCTGCCAATGATGAATCGACCATCTGTTCTTCGTTCTACAAGCTTGGCTTCCGTCTTGAAGTATTTTTCATCCCGGTAGACAGTAAGATCTACAGTGCTTTCTGGAGCTTTGGACGCTATCTTCAGTCGCAAATCCGTAGCCGACTCCACTTCTTCGTCGTCTACTTTAACCAGAACATCACCAGCCTGCAGTCCAGCGTCTTCGGCCGGCGAGCCCGGAGAAACCCCATTCACCAGAGCTCCCCTAGCGTCTCCAAGCCCCATCGCCTCTACCAAGTCCTTATCTAAATCCTGAATACCGACTCCTAGAAAGCCTCGCGAAACCGCTCCATCTTCGACCAAACTCACCATAACGCTGTGGGCGAGGACCGTTGGAATAGCGAACCCGATTCCGATGTTGCCCGTACTTCTTCCATCAGTGAGGATCATTGTATTGATACCGATCAAGCGGCCTTCTGCGTCAACCAATGCTCCACCGGAATTGCCTTGGTTTATAGACGCATCCGTTTGAATGAAATCCTCGAATCCATCCCGGATCATATTCAAATCATTCCTACCCTTAGCCGACACGATCCCCATGGTTACCGTCTGTCCAACACCCAACGGATTCCCTATAGCGAAAACGACATCGCCCACTTCGATCTGCTCGCTATCGGCCATAATCGCGAACGGAAATGACTCATCACCTTCCACTTTCAATACCGCCAAGTCGGTTTGAGGGTCCGTTCCGATAACTTTGGCATCCAGCGAACGGCCATCTTGAAAACTTACGACCACTTCACTTGCGTTTTCAACCACGTGATTGTTTGTCAGGATGTATCCGCTTTCCGAGACGACGACGCCGCTCCCCTGACCTTCGATTTCCCTCTGCCTTGGCATACCCTCTCCAAAGAAACGCCAAAATGGGTGATCATCGGGAAGCCGCCCTTGTGTATCGAATACACGAGTGGATGAGATATTGACGACAGCTGGGCGAATCTTGGCCAAAGATTGGGAGTAGCTCACCACCCCGCCATTCAGCTCTCTGTCTAAAGGCGTTTCGTCGATGACAACTTCATCCTTTATCGAGTCTTCGGCTAATAGGCCTATCGTTGCGAATGCCGCGAATACGGCTATTGAGATCCCCCGTAGGGTTTTCGTGAATTTCAATTCGTTTTCCATTGATTGGGATTCTGACACAATTAGGAGCAAGAGGTTTCCGTAGACATAGCTATATTGCAATTCAAGATGGCTTACCCAACTGAGACTCCAATCTCCTCACTCGTTGAAACAGCTCGGGCAGCTTTCGCTGCACAACCGTTATTCGCTGATAAGCATTCAGCGGGATTGCCGGCGTACCACCAGAAACGCTTTTGGCTGGCAGGTCGGTAAACGCTGCCGAGCAACCAGCCAATTTCGCTCCCTGGCCAATCGTCAAATGACCTGAGGCTCCCGCACGACCCCCAAATACGACAAAATCCTCGATCGTCGTGCTGCCCGCGATACCGACTTGGGCACAGAGGATGCAATGCTTTCCGATCTTTACATTGTGACCTACCTGGACGTGGTTGTCTATTTTCGTCCCTTCGCCAACGCGGGTAGGTCCAAAGCGTCCTCGATCGATCGCCGAATTAGCTCCGATCTCGACATCCGACTCGATCTCCACCCATCCGATCTGCGGCTCTTTTTCGTGGCGTTCCCCATTGAATTCAAAACCAAACCCGTCAGCTCCAATGACAACCCCAGCATGAATGCGAACCCGATCACCTATTTTCGAATCTCGCATGATGCTCGAATTGGCAGATAGCCAGCAATTGTCTCCTATAGCCGAAGCGTCCTCAATCACGCAACCCGGATCGATTCTTGTATTGGCTCCAATCCGGACTTTGTCGCCAATGAAGCAAAAAGGGCCGACATATGCTGATTCATGAACGACGGCCGAATCGGCAACCATAGCCGACGAGTGAATTCCTCCCGGTTTACGAGGCCACATCGATCTGGCAACGGTTTCACACGCCCTGGCAAGCATTAAGCTCGGATGTTCGACCTTCAGAAATAGCTGACCCTCTTTGGGCCCCAACTGGCAATCTTTCGGAACGTAAACCACCGATGCCTGAGTTTCCTTAAGATCACGCTCATACTTAGCCCCGCTCATAAACGACAAATCCCCGGCGCTAGCTTCCTTAAGGGTAGCGATCCCTGCCAAAGTCGCGCCCGAATAGGACCCTATCGACTCAATGACGTCGGCATCGCTCTTGATCCCGTCTAAGCTCAGCTCAACTCGTATCGTTTCCATCGGACAGCGAAGATAGGCGACCCGCTCTTATACCATCTGCTAAAAACGAAAACCCTGCCATCTTCCGGCAGGGTTTTCAAGAAATAGAAAAGAGGGTTATTCCGCTGCCGCTTCTTCAGCGGGAGGAGCATCTGCGTTGATGCGGTTGATAACCTCTTGGGTGATGTCGATGGACTCATCGAAAGAAATCACGGACGGCATGCCGTTTTGAGAAATGCCCGAGGTATCGAGTACGATAGACGCGCCGCGCTCCTTGGAAACTTCGGTGACAACTTCCATGATCTCCTTGGTGAAGAGGCTCATCTGCGTACCTTGCCGGGCGGCTAACTGGCGCTGCACGTTCTCAGCAAACTGCCTAAGCTCATTCTGCTTTTGAGCAATCTCCTGGTATTTGATTCGAGCATCCTCTTTCGCGTCATTGCGCGCTTCTTCCGTGAGTATGTCGCTATTCGCTTGCTCAACCAGCTCCTGGTACTCCTGTTCGAGAGCCTTTCCTTCCTCGTTTATCGTGGCGACGCGCGCTTGTGCCTGCTGCTGAGAACCTTGGATCTCCTTCATGAACTCCTGAACCTTGTAGTAGCGTTCGGCCGCATCATTAACGCTGATCGTGATAATCACGGTTTCAGCGCTAGCTGATACAGTTCCGAAGCCCGCTGCGAACATCAGAGCTATAAAAGAGGTGATGAATTTTATTGCTTTCATAGGGAATTTAAAAATCTGGGGACCTACCAACTATAATCTTCCTCCAAATGTAAAGTTGAATTGAGCCCCTTGGTTATTTCCGCCGAATATCGGATCGCCAGAAGTCGTTAACGGAATCGCGTAGTCCAGTCTTAGCGGTGTACCCATTACGGATATCCGAATGCCGACTCCTACGTTATCGTTCCACCCACTATTGTTCCAGCCTAGCAAGACTGGTTCTCCGAGGAATTCTCCAAAAGCCTTAACGCGGTCAAGGCTAAAGTCTCCGGCCGCCTTATTGACAAAACCGCCATCATAGAAAATGGCCCCGTGGAAACCTTCGGTAAACCCGATGGTGTACTCCGCGCTAAACATGCCGTAGGTCTTGCCACCGATTTCGAAGGGACGGCGCCCCAAGCCGGAATCCGCCAAAGCGGGATCGAGAGGAACTAGGCCTGACTTTGGAGAAACGTCCCTGAACTCGAATCCACGCAAAGTGTTGGGCCCTCCCAAGTAAAAGCGTTCTTCGATAGGAACGAAATCGCTGTCGCCCCCTTCCTTAACTACGCCAGCCCGAATCAGGAATCCGATTGTCTGCGAATGCCAAGTGGAGATTGGGAAGTGGATCAGGCTGCGGCTTTCTATCTTGTTATACTGGAAGTTGCCTCCCAAAGGGCCCCCAGCCGTGGTCAGATCCAACTCCAAGCGAGAACCGCGAAACGTATTTATTATGCGGTCCCGGCGATCCCGTAATAACAGCAGGTTGACGCTAGAAATCTGTCCGTTGCTTTGCTCCAGTTGCTCGCGCTCCACATCGCCCAATTCGCGAGCGAAATTGTCGAAACCAAACTCGACCAGCGAATAGGAAAGACGGGCCTCGATAAGCTCGATCAAGCGTTTACGAATATAAACGTCGAATCCTTTCTGCTCGACGTCATACAAGCGAGTCAAGCCGCTGGTCGTATTAAACAGGGTAAAGCCCGCCGCCAAACGCTTCTCGAAAAGCCAAGGCTCCTCGAAAGCGAGCGTAATCTGCGACGAAAGGGACCCAATTTGAGCTCTCAGGCGGAACTTCTGCCCATCCCCTTGGAACGCCCCTCTCCAATTGAAGATGTCGAAATTCGACTGCGTCAGCTCGACGAAAAAGGTCCCCTTTTCCAATGAACTGAATCCCGCCCCAAAAGAGAAATTTCCCGTACGCCCCTCTCGGAAAGTGATTCTAAGATCGCGACGACCCGGTATTTGCGTCGTTTGCGGCGTGACATTCACATCATCGAAGTAACGTGTATTCTCTAGACGCATACGCGAAGCGTCCATACGAACGCTATCGAATGTGCTACCCGGTCCCAATGCCAACTCCCGGATGACGACGGTGCTTTTGGTTTTGGTATTCCCTTCGATCTCGATCGACTCGACCTGGAACTTTTCACTCTCGTAAATCTGGTAGACGATATCGATATTCCCCGTGGTTACATTAGGCACTCGAGTCAAACGAACGCGTGATTCCATGTATCCAAATTGGCCATAAAAGTCCTCGATGCGTTCCAAGTCCTCGTCCAGTCGCTCCGGACGGTAGCGGTCTCCGGGCTTAACGCGCAGCATCAGTCTCAGGATATCGTCCTTGTAAAGCTCGTTACCCTCGAAATCGATGCTGCCGACCTTGTATTCCTTGCCCTCGTCGACAGCGATATCGATCACCATCTTCCGATTGGTCGGATAAGAGAAGCGCACCTTGGCCGGATCGATATCGATATCAAGGTGGCCTTCCTCAACATATAGATCCTTCAACTTCTCCAGATCGTCATCGAACTGGTCCGCGTCAAATCGGCCCGAACCTGTGAAGAGCGAAAAGATACCCCGCTTCTTGGTTTTGATATTACGGCGAAGCTTGCGGCTCCTTATGTTCTCGTTTCCCGTGAACTTGACCTGGCTGATCTTGTATTTGCCCCCTTCGCGAATCTTGTAAATCACATTCCCAAAACCGGTAGCCGGATTGCGGTCGATTTCATACTCGATGCGAGCCTGGGAAAAACCGCGCTTGAGGTAGAACTCTTCGATAGCCTGAGCGCCTTCTTTAACCCGACGCTCATTCAAAATCTGGTTAGGCAAGATCGTTACCTCGCTTTCCAGCCGACGGTCGCGAATCCGCTCGTTGCCGTCGAAACTAATAGAGGCGATGCGGAATTTGGGCCTAATGTCGAAAAACAAGTCTACCTCATCAGCCCCAACTGGCTGCAAGCGCACTTCAATATGCTCGAAGAGCTGAGTTCGGTAAAGCGTCCTGATATCACGATCGATGGCTATCGCGTCGTAAGGTTCACCTTCCCTAAGGGACATGTTCGCTCGCGCCACCTCTTCATTGACATTGGAGAGACCGGTGAAGTTGACAATCAGCTTGCGGATCGTGGGCGGCTCGGCCCTCTCCGGAGAACTCCCCACTTGCGCGGAAGCAAATGGGAGGCAGACGAGCGCCAGAAGTGCGAGCCACGCGCATCTCAAGTGGCTATTCCATGAAATTTTCAAAGCGGGTAAATTCTTTGTGGAAGGTTAATCGAATGTCGCCAACGGGACCGTTACGCTGCTTGGCGATTATGAGGTCAGCTGAGTCCGCGGCTACCGAATGCTCGTCGCCAGCATCCTTGGGCCTAGCGAGCAACAACACCACATCGGCGTCTTGCTCGATAGATCCAGATTCGCGGAGGTCGGA
>Ga0181579_10004289_pt1 | contig 11120 bp, 11 predicted proteins | sample 071ome_24_FD_132996 | JGI IMG/M metagenome (GOLD analysis project Ga0181579, IMG submission 132996) | Coastal salt marsh microbial communities from the Groves Creek Marsh, Skidaway Island, Georgia - 071402CT metaG (megahit assembly) | ecosystem: Environmental > Aquatic > Marine > Intertidal... | reverse complement strand
GCAAAGAGAATGTGCTTGTTAGCGCGGTGTAGACGAAGTCTGCATGCTGAATCCGGACTGGAACAACAGGCCAAGTCGACGCCCGGCGAGACCGAGTCGCTGCCGTGAAACTTGCTGCATCTGCTCGACATAGTCTGCGGGAAGAGAGAGTGCGCGCATGCTACGCTCTTCAGAGTCGGCAGCGCGAATCTCGTCGATGATAAAATCAGCGTAGACTGTCGGCTGTAGTAAATTTCTGCTTTCGTTGAGCCAGATAGTCCAGTCAAGCTCATCCAGATTCTGCGCGGTGGATTCTGCTGCAGTCATGCCGGAAAGAATAATCTGCTTCTCGGCCACGACTCCACCGGAGGCCAGGGCACGATCCCAGCGGGAGTGGAGGTTGCTTTCGCCTATCGAGATGCCGTTGCCGCCGCGGTCACCATCGCTAAAGGTGATTGGTGAAAACAGGGCTCCCGCGTGAAGAGGTTGATGGATGTCCCCAATCAGATGCAGCACCCAGCACAAGGCCACAGCTCTTTGCGCCGGTGGAGTCTGATTGTCCAGCAGCAAGCGCACGTTGTAATCGATCGCCGTGGTGACATTGCCAACCATCGCTTCGCTGGTAATCGTATCGCCGTTGGCGCCAGCTATATCAGGGAATTCGGCGAGATCCACATAGACGTTGCCCTGGATTTCTGTCGCGCCTCGCATCCATGCGCCATTCTCATAGTGCCAGCCAGGGCGGTTATAGCGCCTGCGTTCAGTGTCAGGTAAGCCGCGAGCAATATCAGGCCAGTAGGCTGCCTGACCCAACAGCCACTCGGCCATGGCGTCCTCGTTCTGGCGATCGACGAAGCGCGGTATTTCAGCCAGGAAATCTTCGCGGAAACGGGGATGCTCGCTGAGTATCGCGATCAACTGATCGCGGGTTTCTTCATCTACATACTCAAGCATGACCGCCGCGCTGAGGCGATGACCAGTTGAATCCCAGGCCAGTGCGGGAACGCTAATGGACAATGACAGCAACAATAATAAAGAAGCAGCTAGTCGTTTGAGCATTGGGTTAATTACTGGCATTGCTTGTTTAAGGTTAGACTTCGAGCCATTCGGCGCGCACATCGTCAGCCTGCATGAGTGCATCGGGCGTGCCCTCGTAGACAATCTGGCCGTGACCCATGACGTAGACTCTCTGGGAGATTTTCAGTGCGATAGACAGTTTCTGTTCTACCAGCAATATTGCCACGCCCCGATCAGCAATTTCTTTAAGCAGGTCGCCAACCTGATGCACCAGCTTTGGAGCCAGTCCTTCGGTCGGTTCGTCGATCATGATCATGTCGGGGTCGCCCATCAGGGTTCGGCACATGCACAGCATCTGCTGCTCGCCGCCACTCAGAACCCCGCCGTGCACATCGGCCCTCTCGCCAAGGTTTGGAAACATGCGAAACATTTCCTCCATGCTCCAGCGCCCGCTTTTGCCTGAACTCTTGATGCCAAGCAAGAGATTCTGCCGTACGGTGAGAGTAGGAAAAATATCCCTGTTTTCAGGCACATAGCCCAGGCCCCGGTTGGCGATTTCAAAGCTTTGCCTGCCGGCAATCTCTTCGCCTTTGAACTTCACCGAACCATGGGGTTCGACTTCGCCCATGATTGCCTTGGCAGTCGTAGAACGACCAACCCCATTACGCCCCAGCAGGCTGACAATTTCTCCTTCCTGAACGTTGAAACTTACGCCCTGGAGAATGTGGCTCTTGCCGTAATAGGCATGTAAATCTTTGACTTCAAGCATCCGCTGCCACCTCTCCAAGATAGGCTTCCTGTACCCTGGCGTTGCTGCGAATCGCCTGCGGTGTATCACAGGCGATAATTTCGCCGTAGACCAGTACGGAGATCCTGTCGGCGACATCGAAGACAATATTCATGTCGTGCTCGACCATCACCAGGGTCTTGCCTTCAGTGACCTTGCGAATCAGGGCGACTGCGTTTTCCGCCTCGCTGTGACTCATGCCGGCTACCGGTTCATCCAGCATGATCAGTTCCGCCCCACTGGCGATGGCAATGCCCAATTCCAGCGCCCGTTGCTGTGCATACGCCAGTTCACCGGCTGGAATCTCGGCGCGGTGGCCCAGGCCAATTTCTTCCAGCAGTGCGTGAGTTTTGGCGTTTAAATCCTGCTGTCGGCCCAGCAAATGCCAGAACGAATAGCCATATTTCTGGTTCCATAATAATCCGCAGCGAATATTTTCGAATACTGTCATCCGCGGAAATATATTTGTCACCTGGAAGCTGCGGGTGATACCCAGGCGAGCGATCTCATAGGGTTTTTTGTTGGCGATGGATTGATCGTGAAAACTGATATCACCGCTGCTGAGTGCGTACTTGCCGCTGATAAGATGGAACAGGGTCGACTTGCCGGCGCCATTGGGGCCGATAATTGCGTGGCGCTCGCCTTTCTCGATATCCAGGGACACGTCGCGAATAATTTCGGTTTCGCCAAATCGCTTGCAGACATTTTTAAGCGTGAGGATGCTCATGGCCTGGCGTTATCCTCATCGGCGTCTACCAGCTTGTTGGCGTCTTCCCACGCGCTGTGGAGTCGGGGCAGGGATAGTCTCACTGCGTAAATAGAAGCACCGGCGACTGCCAGCACCAGAGCCCAGCTGAATACGCTTGTCGAACTTAGTGTTACAAGAAGGAAATGAAATTCTTCGCCGCGATGATGCAGCATCTCGATAATGGCAACCAGGGACACGGCCGTAATCATTGCCGGAACACCGGTTAACAGGTAGGGCATGACCAGGCTCTGCATTCGTTTCTGCACCCAGGCCACCCGATGCATCATGATGAATCCGGCGAAGCCGCGGGGAAGAAACAACACGGTCAGCACGAACATGATGCCCAGGTACAGCATCCATAGTTCGGTGTAGTTGCTGAGCAGGGAGTTCATCAGGGTGAGAATGACGGCGCCGACAATAGGCCCGATGAAATAGCCCAGACCTCCAATGTAAGCCATCAATAACACCCGGCCGGAAGTCACCGCGTTGAGGTTTTCCTCGGTAATGAACTCATAGTTCAGTGCGAACAGTCCGCCGGCGATGCCGGCAAAGAAACCAGACGCACAAAAGGAAATGAACCTCACCTTGCGGGCGCTGTAACCGATGAACTCGGCGCGCTCCGGGTTGTCACGGACCGCATTCGCCATGCGGCCAGCCGGGGTCTGGGTAAACAGGTACATGAACAGGGTGGCGATAAAGACCCAGCCCGCGGCCAGGTAATAAATCTCAATGTCCTGAAAGAATTCTATGCCAAAGAATGGTGGGCCATAGGTTCGATCGGCACTGACACCCGCTTCGCCGCCAAAGAAGCTGACAAAGATCAGTGAGGAGGCCGCCACCAATTCGCCGATGCCCAGGGAGATCATGGCGAAAACAGTGCCGGCCTTGTGAGTTGAAAAGCTGCCAATGAAGACAGCAGCCAGGAGACCGATCAGGCCACCAATGAGCGGAATATAAATAATGGAGAAGTAAAAGGTTTCAAATTCGATCATCACCAGTGCGTGAACGGCCATGAAACCACCCAGGCCAAAATAGACCGCATGGCCGAATGACAGCATGCCACCCTGGCCCAACAACATGTTGTAGCTCAGAGCGAAGACAATGGCGATCGCCATCTGGTTGAAGATGGTAATGGCGAGCACCGAGTTAAAAATCTGCGGCAGGATCAGCAATACGGCCAGGTAGGCGATCCACACCAGTGATTTTGTCAGTAGCTGTTTCATTGTTCTCGTTTGCCCAGCAAACCGGTTGGTCTGAAAATTAAAACCAGGACGAGTAACATGAAGGGCATGATTGGTGCGATCTGCGGCAGGCTAAGTGTCCACAGGTCAGTGAGCGGATGGTCGCGACCAAATTCCAGGCCCAAAAGATTAAGCAGGTCGGGCATACCCAGATCAGACGCAATTGCATAACTCTGCAACAGTCCGATCAACAAGGAGGCGATAAATGCGCCAGTGAGTGAGCCAAGGCCGCCGATCACAACGATGACGAAGACTATGCTGCCTAACACGACGGCCATGCCGGGGAAGGTGGTAAGCACCGGGCCGGCGATTACACCGGCGACACCGGCCAATGCAGTACCAACCCCAAACACGCCCATGAAGATAAGTGGCACGTTATGACCCAGGTTTGCCACCGTATGTGGGTGGGTGATTGCTGCCTGAATGATGATGCCGATTCGACTGCGGGTCAGCAGGTGGTAGAGCCCGATAAAGATTGCCACGGAGATGCCAATCATGAATCCACGATAGGCAGAAAATTCCTGGCCAAACAGGGTAAACAAGGGAAAGTCCAGTATGTCCGGTGACCGGTAGTTCTTGGTGTCTGGTCCCCAGAAAAATTGCACTGCTTCCTCTATAAGGAACGCCAGGCCAAAGGTGAACACCAACTCTGCTACATGTCCGTGTTCATGTACGCGGCGCAGCAGGTAGCGTTCCACCAGTGCGCCCAGGGCGCCGACGATAAGTGGCGCGAAGATGAGCCCGCCCCAGAAGCCAAGATACAGTGAAATGGAATAGGCGAAGTACGCTCCCAGCATATAGAAGCTGGCATGGGCGAAGTTGAGTACGCCCATCATGCTGAAGATCAGCGTGAGGCCGCTGGCCAGCATAAACAGCAAGAGGCCGGTGACGAGACCGTTCAGGGTGGCAAAGATAAAGACTTCGAGCATGAGTTTGCCGCTGACTGACTATCTAGCGGCGCGGTGGACGCATGCGACAACTGGTCTCTACGATAGTGTCTTCCATGGGCACGGAATACTCGGCAAAAAGTCCGAACCCGGAATTATCCGCATCGAACTCTATGTTTTCATCCGTATGCACGGAAATGTGCAATGACTGGAATATCTGATGATCTTCCCCGCGCATCCATAACTCTTCGCCACTCATGTTGGTGAAACGCATATCCTCGAGTGCCAGTGCGATGTCATATGGATCGGTGCTCTGGGCTTCTTCCATTGCCGTCACCAACATTTGCAGGGCATTGGTGATGCGGAACTGGGTCATGTCATTGTCTGGATTCGCATTCTTGAAAGCGCGAATATAGTCGCGGCGTTCCACGGTGGGGTAGGGATTCGCCGGATCGTTGTGGATCAACCTGATCCTGTTCTTGCCGTCGGCGCCCAGCGTCGCAGTGATTCCGTCATAGGCTGCGTAGAAAGTATAGATAGGAATATCGAGACCGCTGTCGATGATGGACCTGGCCAGGGACACCATGTCGGCGCCGAAGTTGCCGGTGATGACTGCGTCCGCATCCGATGACACGATCTTGGTTACATATGGCGTAAAGTCCTTGACCTGGCCGATGGGGTGAAACTCATTGCCGACGATTTCAATGTCTGGTCGTTTCTCTTTCAACAAACGGATTGTGTTGTCTGAAACTACCTGGCCAAATGAATAGTCCTGGCCGATGATGTAGACACTCTTGATGTCTTCATTCATTGCGATGAAGTCGGTCAGTACATTCAGCTTCATGATGGCATGAGCATCGAAACGGAAATGCCAGAAGCTACACTGATCGTTGGTCAGGATCGGATCGACTGCAGAGTAGTTAATCTGCAGAATCTCCTGTCCCGGATTACGTCTGTTATGCCGGCTGATGGTGCTGTTTAGTGTGTTGGCGACAGCTGAGCTGTTGCCCTGGAACACGATGCGGATTCCATCGCTAACTATGCGGCGAAACTGAATCTGGGTTTCCGTCGGGCTCTGCTGGTTGTCATAGGGGACAATCTCGATCGGACGACCGCCAAGGATGCCGCCCTGGGAATTGAACAGATAATCCGCTGCAAACTGCAGTTGCTTCAAGCCGCTGCTGCCAATGGAAGTGAATGCGCCAGACAGCGGGTCCATGAAGGCGATTCGTACTGGCTCCTGGCCCTGTGAGGCTTGTGAGAGGAGTAGTGCCAGTGACAGCGATGCGGCTTGCAGGATTGTTATTGTTTTCATTGTCTGTTCTCTTAATCTGTAGCAGGAAAACGAATGCTCCCGGTTTAGTCGTCAGAATACTTCGAATAGGCCGGCAGCACCCATGCCTCCACCGACGCACATGGTGCATACGACGTATTTGGCTCCCCGACGCTTGCCTTCGATCAGGGCATGGCCAACCATGCGCGCGCCGCTCATGCCATAAGGATGACCGATGGAGATGGCGCCGCCATTTACGTTGAGTAGCTCGTTGGGGATGCCCAGCACATCACGACAGTAAATGACCTGCACGGCAAAAGCTTCATTTAATTCCCATAGTCCGATGTCATCCATCTTCAGGTTGAAGCGTTCCAGCAGTTTGGGCACCGCCTTCACCGGACCAATACCCATCTCATCCGGATCGACTCCCGCCGCAGCCATGCCGCGATAAGCGCCGAGGGGTTGCAGACCTTTCTGTTCAGCGAGTTTGCTGTCCATCAATACAGAAGCTGATGCTCCGTCTGATAACTGGCTGGCATTGCCCGCGGTGATTACGCCGCCTTCAAATACCGGTTTTAGTCCGTTAAGACCTTCCAGGGTGGTAGTGGGGCGATTGCCCTCATCCTTGTCGAGAGTGACCTCATGAATGCTTTGTTCCTTGGTTTCCTTGTCGACGAAAACCATGTTTGATGTAAGCGGAGCAATCTCGTCGTCAAACGCACCTGCTTGTTGTGCCGCTGCGGTGCGTTGCTGGCTTTGCAATGCATATTCGTCTTGTTGGTCACGGCTGATGTTGTAACGCTTGGCAACTATCTCGGCTGTTTCCAGCATGGACATATAGGCGTGTTCAGAATTAGCGGTGACTGCTGGAGACTGAGCTCTATAATTGTTGCGGTGCTCGTTCTGCACCAGGCTGATGGATTCGAGACCACCGCCGACAACGATCGGCATATTGTCATTGATAATCTGCTTTGCAGCAGTACATATCGCCATCATTCCCGAAGCGCATTGACGATCGATGCTCATGCCGGAGACGCTGCTAGGCAGTCCAGCAGCAACGCCAGCGGTGCGTCCTATATTGTACCCAGAGGAACCTTGTTGCATTGCGGAGCCAACAATTACATCGTCAACCTCGCCGGGCTCAATGCCTGCACGCCGTACCGCTTCCGCGATCACATGACCTCCCAAGGTTGGCGCGTCGGTGTCATTGAATGCGCCTCGATAGGCTTTCCCGATTGGAGTCCTTGCTGTGGATACGATTACGGCTTCTCTGGTCATTACTTACTCCTTGCTGTTCAACTACTGCTTACAAATCATGGCGACAATATCTTCTATGGCGCCACGTGCAAGTGTCGCCATCTCTTCATCCGTCCTGTCCTGGATAGGATGCGCGACGAAGACACTCGCTGGCTTCAGGCCAAGTGAGGCGGCCTGGGAATCTGCCGCCTGGGCAAATTCCGTGGAAGCTATAAATCCAGAGGGAATGCCTCTGCTTTCCAGGTCCATGATGTCATGCAAACTGCACGAGGTACATGAACCTCAGTCGGCGAGCCCCTCGATTACGGCGTCGCATTCACTGCTGATTTTCTGGTTCAGGTCCAGGGGGGCCACGCGGGCAAATGTAGGCTTGCTGTATCGTTTTACCGATGCGCCCATCGCTTCGAGCTGCCCAGCCACTTCATCGAGAAACTCTTTTCCCCGGGGCTTGGATATGTCCAGCAGCCCAATGGTGGCGCCGGCGATCTTTTCCAGGCGCGGTTGCAGCTGTCGCGACCCGGGACTGAGTTCGGCCGTGGGATCGAGTAAGACTTGGTTTTGCATAGTGATCTCCGCTTATTGCACGATTTGAGAGACGAGCTGGCTGCCTTTATCGCCGCTGGCAACCCAGCCACTGATGATAGCGGAAAACATACCCGCTGTGCCGCCGGCAGTGACGATATGCAGGCCATCATCGCGAAACTTGTTGAGCAGTTTGTCTTTGAGTTTGTCCGGCATGCCTTCAGACATCCCATCCACCCCGGGCAATAGTTCAGTTCCAGGCGTCATCAGCTCATCGAAAATGGCCTGTTTCAGCCGGTCCTTGCTCCAACCACCTTCCTTGAGCACGCGACGATGCTCCGGGCAGACGACCAGGATCGCATCCGCCATGCCGAAGCGTTTAACGTGAGCTACAGATCGCAGGCTGGCTGCCATGCTCCTGGCCAGGGATTCAGGTGTGCGGGATAACTGGTCCATTACCGGTTGCACACCGTCGCCGGCAAACAGGCTGACCACTGAGTCCTCGCGCTGATAGCCGCGATCCATTGCCAGGCTTGACCAGTCAGGATCGCTCTCATCTTCACTGAAACAGAAAGTATATTTACCGGGATTGCCCAGGGTTGCCCTGTCGATGCCGCCAGGTCTGCCCCCTCCGACATTGCGGATTATCAGCTGTAATGCCCGACCGATAGTGCCGTTAGCGCGGTTACCCTGACCGAGGGCATTGATACCGGAGTTCATGCCGATAGCCCGGGCCACAGGCCCATTCACAATCACCACCGGGGAAGAGAAGTAAGTGGTGCAGAGCAAGCCGTGCATACAGAATGCATCCTGCAATGCTGCACGTACTACCGCTATGACTGTAGGCAGGTACTCAGGTTTGCAGCCGGCCAGCACCGCATTAATCGCAATTTTTTCCACTGAACATGCAATATAATCTGGTGGTACGCTGCCGATTATTTCATCGGGATCCAGTTCGGTAGCTGCCAGCATCCTGACAACCCTCAGAGGAGTTGGTGGTACTACTGGCAATCCGTCTGTCCATCCACGCTCATAGCAGGCCTCAATCATGTCTTCTGATTCGGCCAATTCGAGTCGGCGAGCATGCAGCGCATCTGATCCGAAACGCAGGGCGAGTTTCTCTTCCATGCCTGGTTCCAGGGTGAGGGAGCCGCAACCTGGTTTAAATGCGGCAATGTCCTGACCCAGATCTTCGAGAGCGGTAAAGGACTGCCACTGTGCTCTATCCCAGCCTTCAATTCTTTGTGTCGACCCATCGCCCTGATCGCGTATCAGGGTAGGTACGATCTCGATCTGATTCTGGTAGGAGAATTCCAGTTCTGTGTCGTCGATGATGTTCTTCATGTCGGAGAGGAAGCTGGGATCGTCCTGCACGTAGACACGCAGGTCCACTGAGTCAGCTAGTTGCGCAATAACGGGTTCGATCAGCGTGCAGGTTGGGCAGGCTTTTTTTACTACCAGTGTAAAAGAGGGAGAGCTGTTCACGGTTTCCAGAGACTAATAAATGAAACCCAGTGTGCTGATGCCAACTAGAATGTTAATAATCATGAACACGGACGAAGTCCGTGACATGACTTTCCATAATTGAGGGCCATGATAGGCGGCGCGAATTCCTAATATCAGGATAAAGGTATAGGCCAGCATGCCTGCGACCATGCCAAGATAGGGAACCCATTGTTCGGAGTCCACGGCGCGGCTGCCAAAGACGAAAAACAGTGCAGCGCCAATGAAATACAGCGCCCAGTAGGTCATGGCGAGACCGTACTCGCCGGCGAGCAGTTTGCTCATGAAAGAGCGGTCGTCGGTGACCAGATTGTCCGCGGATTCGTTATTCAATGACTCTCAGCTCCAGGCTCGACTTGCGCAGGGACTGCAAGTGTACCCCAGCGCTTGAACCAATAAAATCTCTGAAAATCATATTCTTGCGAATTCGGTGGTCACCCCTGGAGCGCCCACAATTATTGCGGTCTGGCCCATGTTTTTTCGACAGGGACGAGGGAAAGTTTTATGATAACGACCAATAATTCAAAGCAAAAAGTCAGGTAGTCTGCGTTGGCAATAATCCGGGATGTAGATAGTCAGGCCCTCACCGAGGCCTTCAGCTTTTCGCGCGAGAAAGAAAAGGCGATGCATGGCTTGAAGGGTATTCTTGCTGGTGTGGTTGCTGACAGACAGCTCAACGAGAAAGAGCTGTTGTTCCTTGATGCCTGGCTGAAGTCGCAGGATGCGCTGCGTGATCACGAGGATGTACTGACCATTCTCAAGCTGGTGGGCGAGATTCTGGCCGATGGTAAAGTCACTCGCGAAGAGCTGGACACAATGCAGCAGAGCATTGAGGCGATTGTGCAGGCAAATGAATCGGGGGAATCGGAGAGCATCGGCAGGGCCGATGAACTTGTTGGCTTTCTCACCGGTGTCGCTTCCGATGGAATTCTCAATGATCAGGAAGTAGATGCACTTTCTGACTGGTTAAATCGCAACGAAACTATCCGTGATCGCTGGCCCGCCAGTGTTGTCGTCAACCGACTGAATAATATTCTTGAAGACGGCATCATGACCGAAGAAGAGCGTCAGGATCTTCTGGAAACGGTGCAGAAAATTACCGGCACCGAAGCAGAAACCAATGATGTTTCTTATGAAGCTTCGACAGAGGTCTGGGAAGACAGGGTCGATGAAGTAAAGATTGCCGGATCAGTGTTCTGTCTTGCGGGCGAATTTGTCAGTGGTGATCGTAACCATGTGGACACTAACCTGCGACTGCGCGGCGCGGAAACTTCTCCTAATGTAAACAGTGATGTGGATTACCTGGTTATTGGCACGCTGGCGAGCAGGGACTGGTTGTACACCAGTCACGGTCGCAAGATCGAGAAGGCTATTTTGCTGAAACGCAAAGGCGCCAAGATCGCCGTCATCACGGAACGCACACTACTCAAATACCTGGGCTAAATCGCTCACGGTCAATTCAGTTCGCTGCAAAGGAGCCTGCTCATGTCTGCGGAACTCATTTTTTCCATTTGTAATCTTGCCGTGATTCCTGGATGGATACTGCTGCTGGTGCTGCCCCGTTGGAAGTGGACGCTGGGATTCATCAGCGCCGGCATCATTCCATTCGTGCTGGGGGTAGTCTATGGAACGCTACTCTTTGCACAACTGGGTAGCCTTCCGGAAGGCGGTGGCTTCGGATCTTTGGAAGCTATCGGAATTTTATTCTCTGATCCCGATGCCTTGTTGGTGGGATGGGTACATTACCTGGCGTTCGATTTATTTATCGGCGCCTGGGAAGTCAGGGATGCCCAGACTCATAACATTCCTCACTGGCTGGTGGTTCCTTGCTTGCCGCTTACCTTCATGGCTGGCCCCGTCGGGCTGGTGCTCTACCTGGTTATCAGGAGCATTCGCACGCGACAGT